>Ga0326511_10005451_pt1 | contig 10048 bp, 26 predicted proteins | sample 0_2496_0518_D_FD_203701 | JGI IMG/M metagenome (GOLD analysis project Ga0326511, IMG submission 203701) | Bovine rumen microbial communities from UC Davis, California, United States - 0_2496_0518 | ecosystem: Host-associated > Mammals > Digestive system > Stomach > Rumen | place: USA... | reverse complement strand
CTGTCGGAGCCGCCGATAGCTCCAAGATTTTAGGTGCTATACCTACCCACCCCTTCCGCCCTTATAATAGTTACCATATACGGCTTCGCATACCAAGCGAGTTTTCGCCGTTTCTTTTACCATCGCCTCTTGCTCGGTTGCAACGTCTGTGCGATGGCAATATATTGTTTAGATCGAGTTCTAAGTCTTTATTCATTGAGACAGGAATAACATGATCTGGTTCATAAGCGTCTGGCGTTGAGGATGGCTCAACGCTGTAGTCGATAGGCATCCCACAGATATGGCAGTTAGCCCGTGCCGCTTTATCCCGACCCCATGCTACCCTTCTTATGTATTTCCACCTGCTACTCCTGTCCATAGTACCCTCCCCCGTAAACAAGTTCTGCCCCCGATTTCTCGGAGGCAGTTCCACGGAGGTATAAAAAGAAACTACTGTCTTGCTTCTATTTCCATGTTAGCATTATACCATAAGTCTATGTGGCATTTTGTGGCATCTTTTGTTTGAACGCCTGCAACGCCCACCCGTGCAGTCTTCTAACGTGATCATAAGTGTAGTTCATTTCTACGGCGATCTTCTCAAACGACTTGTACTCGACGTATCTCTTTGTAAGCAGGTCTATATATCTTGTATCTGACAGGGCGTTTATCTGCGCCAGAATGACCCCCCTCCTGTCTATTAGCTCGTCCCACTTCTCCCCGATCCGTGTAGTCATCTCTTCCCACTTGATAAGGTAACCCATCCACGGAGGGTCGCCGCTCGGTGAAGTCTGTACCCTGTCCCCGTCTATCTGGGGACTACGCATAAAGGTCTGCGCTTTTTCCAGCTCCTCCCTCTCCTTGAATAGTAGCTCAAGCTGTCGGTCTATCTTCCGCAGTTGCCGCAGGTATTCCTTGGCGGTCATAAGTAGTTCCTCCCGATTATCTTCATAAACTCTTCCCGTGTGTGGGTCTCTTCAAACTCCCTCTGCGTCTGCTTGTGCGTCCACTCCATCAGCTTGTAGCTCCTGTGAATCTCTGCGTGATGCTTGGGGCAGAGGTAGATGTAGAATCCTGCCTTTTCTGACGCTTGCCTGTTCCGTCCTCCGTATATGTGGTGCTTATGACAGTAGGTCGGTTCGGTTCGTCCTACCCTTGAGCATAGGTAGCATACTGTTATCATGCCAGTCTCTCACCCCTTTAATAACCATATTTTTAACCACAGTTGTCAGATCACTCATGTTTCACCTCGTCCAAAATAACCAAGTCACTTTTGTTGCCCAGATGCTTTTGCTCTCTCTCCATCTTTGCTCCACAGTTTGGGCAAAACTTCATTGTTGCAACTTGGTATATATCTTGCGTCACATTACACTCTGAGCATCTACAGTACGGTATTTCGACTGTCCCCAATGCAAACGCTACGGACTCCTCCCAGTATACCCAGCGTCCTGTTTTCTGCTCTGGCTGTTCAAGGGCTTTGATTGCCATGTTAATGGCATCCACCTCTGACTCTTCCGTCCACATATCTCTTCGGATATCTTTAAGATGCTTAATTGCTTCTTCTCTGGTCATTCTTCCACCTCCAGTCTTGTTCCGCAGTTAGGGCAGTAATCCATTCCGAAAACATCATCTTCATATAGATGAGCCTCCCAACCGCATTGAGAGCATCTTCCGCTAATTAGGTCGTCATCAATTTCTATCCACTTCCCCTTCTTCTGCTCTGGCTGTGCGGATGGCAATTCCTCAATCCATGTTTCAATACGATTGTCGGCTATCTCGGAAAAGACCCCTGCAAGGTCGTCGTTGTTCATCGCCGTCTCGTACAGTCTGTGCTTGAGGTGCTTTGTTGCCGCCTGTCTGCTGATTAGATCATCCATCGGTTCTCCTTTCTGCATAACTGCAATAATCCTCGTCTTTCCATCCATAGCCATAACTATGCTTATCACAATAAGGTATTCCGTCTTGCGTGTGATGGTAGATGCAATCTCGGCATTTTATGATTTCTGGCTGTGCCGACCATTTCGCCTTCATTTCATTGAAAAGTTCATTGGTAATCACGGTCAAACATCTTTGACGGCAATACAGTTCAACAGCTTCTTTCGTAATCTCTGGCTGTGCAGGAGGCAAGGTCTTAACCCAATTAACATTTAAAGGCATAGATGGATTAACAGTTTCTATGTCATCAATAGCCGCCTGTCTGCTTATTAGATCATTCATTCTCTTCCTGCCTTTCATACTCTTCCAACATCGCCCTTACAAACTCCTTGTCCGTCCCTCGCAAGCTCTTGATAAACTCTGCGTAGACGTTGTCCTTGTTCTTTGCGTCACGCTTAATAGCCAATAACTGCACCATGTTCTGCATCACTCTAATCACTTCAACTACTGCTATTATCCAAATTGCTACGATCATTTTTTCCCCTCCTTAAATGGTTTTGGCAACGGCATCCATGCGACTACGTAATCTGGCAAGACTATCCATTCACCATCAATCCAGTAATTCCAAGCTACATCGCCGTATATATTAGTGATGAGGCAGGCTCGATTTTTATCTGGCAACCTCTCTCTTACTGGAATCCACTGCGGTTCTGGCTGTGCGGATGGCAATGCTTCGATAATTTTCTCAAACGCTTCTATGTCATTTGGCTTGCATCCGTACCACTCAATTAATGCATTAATTGCATCCTGTTCGCTGATTAACTTGTCATTTTTATTGTTGAGTTCACCCATTCCCGTCCTCCTTTGGAATCTCCATCTTGCACCCACATCCGTGACACCACTTATAAGCATCTATATCGTCCGTCATGACGTTCTTTCCGCACTCGGAACATTCGTATATTCCAGCAGGACTTATCTTAATCCACTTCCCCTTTCGCTCTGGCTGTTCTTCCTCCACCTCATCAGCCAAGATGATGCACCTGTCTATCGCCCGTGTCATGTCGCTGTCGTCGCCTAGGACGTGCGCCGTGTTCCTCTTGTATACCTCTAATGCGTCAATAACCTCTTTTTTGTAGCTCATTCCTCCATGCGCCTCCCTCTTGCTAATACCATGTCAATTTCCTCGTCGGTCTCCGCTGTTTTGATTTCCTCCACCAGTTCCACAGGGTAGTGCAGTTCCTCTGCGGCTCTTGCCGCTTACCCCCTCCTTGCTTTCACTCTCTTTGTTAATTCATCCATGTCGTAATCGTGCTGATCAAAGTTGTTAAATTCGTTCTTACTGGTCTTCTTAATTGTCCTCTGGTTAAGATACCCTTCAAACTTGCTTGCGCTAAAAAGCGTTTCTGGTCGGAGGTACTGCTCCATGTCTGTTCCTTTCCATTCTGCTGTTTTGGTGTCGATTACTTTCTTAAAATCGTCTGCCGTGTAACCTTCCTTCGCTCTGGCTGAGATAAACTTAGTGTTAGCTGATGAAGTGACCTTGAAGTGCTTGCCTGTCTTTTCGTTGAGATAGTCAACTACCTCGGTCGCCCAGTCTGGAAGATATGGGTGGGTTTTCTTAGGAGAATTGTCTGGCTTGCTTGGACTATATATATTTATAATGTTTTTATTATCATTATCATTAACATTATCATTTACATTATCATTATCATTATCAGTCGCACTTGATGACATTTGATTACATTTGTTATCATTTGTTATCATTTGTTCACTTTTGTGTCCTCTTCTTGCTTGCGCCCTCTTCTCACAGATTTCCTTATACTTAACTCTGTCCTCCTGCATCTGCTCCCCGATTATACTGAGAAGCATCGCCACCGCAGGATCATCTACCGTCACCTCTTCCCCGTCGGCAATGGTGAAGATCGAGTCAAGGAGCATCGCCTTCTGCGTTTCTCCAAGAAGTTCAACCTGCTTTCGCCATTGGTTGTATAAAACAAAACTACCTTTGCCCATGCCATCCTCCATACAGTTTCATAAAGTCATCTAATCCAACAGTAACCAACCACTTGCCCCTGTTCTTCCTGTGGAACACCGCAGGGATAGCCTTGCCCTCTGAGTCCCTTATGCTCTGTGCCATAGCGTCCTCAATGTTCAACCGCTCGACCCTCTTGCATTCGATGTGGATACCTTCAAGCCCGTAAACGTCGGGGGAGTCTGCGCCGCCTTTAAACTGCCGTCCCCTGTGGGTGTCGTATCCGTAGCCTTGCAGGATATTGGCGAGTTCGACCTCTCCCCTATTCCCTTTGCGCTTGCTGTTCATGCCGTCGCTCCCATTCCTTCAAACTTCTTTCAATCTGCTCGTCAGCAGGTGGTGTCAAACCTATCTGCCTCATCTCTTCCATTGTCCCGTCCAGTAGCCTTGAAAACTCTGCTGTGTTGTAGGTGGATGATCCGTAGTAGCAAAGTAACTGAACTGCCTTAGTCCCGTTTATGCTTATCTCTCCCAACTCCTCCACCTCACGCCATTGTTTCTTGACAGCTTCAACTGCCTGTGGGTGTACGCAGATGTAGGTGAACTGTCCGTAGTCTTTTAAGAGGCTTAAATAGACCTTCCAGTTCGTTTCTCCTACTGTATTGGCTATTTCCCCTATGCAATGCCACAGAAGCGCATTAGCGTCATTTGAGCGTGCCTCACGCCACTTCTTGACCTTTACGTCCAGATCACCGTCGGGGATTTCTGGCAAGACCCCATCGACCTCGAAGGTCAGACGAGCCTTGCCTGTGATGTAATCCCGTGATATATCCTTAAGCCTTGCTTTCATACGACTTCTTTATCTTCTTGATGTTCTGCGCTATCTGAAGGTGCTGTCCCTCGGTCAGATCAGCGAGGGTTTTTACCTTATACCCCTCACAGACATAAGATGCAGGTATTCCTTCCTCGGCTAAGAGGTTGACGAGTGCCTTTGCGTGTGTCGCAGAAATTTTCTTGTCTGCCTCCTGCTGGGCGATAGCGTTTGAAACTTCTTCGAAGCTTGCTACGCTTGTGTCTATGCCAAACCCTGCCATACCTAATGCCCTACCGACCGCAGACGTTTCACAGTTCTCTATGTAAGAGGTCTTGTTGATATAGGAACTCGACTCCTTTTCATAGGCTGTGCCTGTCCCCAGAATCCTGTCACCGAATCCGACCTCTGCCCTCATAAGGCAGACCCCGTCTGCATCTGCAAGCAGTTCCGTCTTTATAAAGCCCTCTGGGTAGCACATACGGAACGCTTTGATTCTCTGGTTGACCTCTGCGTACTGTTTCCCTTTGATGTCCGTGGTCTGTATCTGCTTATTAGCCTCTTGTAAATCCTTGAATGTCATGCTGTCTTCTCCTCTCTGATGAAGTAAACCTTCCACCTCTTCCCGTCTCTGGTGACCCATTTGCTCCCGATCTGTCGCCCTTCTCGGCGCAGTTCTGAGATGACCTTAGTGGGGCTGTTGCAGTTGCAGAGGTTAAATATCTCTCGCACGCTTAACACCTTGTGTCTGCGCAAGCACTCATATACCTTCTTTTTTTGGTCGATCATCATAATTCTCTTGGGTTCTCCCTTTCATATAGTTCGTAGTCGCTGTACTTCTCTGGCTCTTCCTCGCAGGTGCTGTCCATGTCTAACCTGCACGAATACCAGATGTATTCTTTTCCGTACTCGTCTTCCTCCACGTCCATTGACCAACCATATCGGCAGTCTTTGCACGGGTCATCGTCAACAGGTCGCCTTACCATCTAACTTAATCCTCAATATGTCTAAGAGTTCCTGCGTCTTATCCTTGTTCATATAAAGGTAGTCAAGCGAGCCGTCCTTGGCGAACGTCAACTTTTCCTTTACTCTCTTGGCGACTTCTGCAAACTTGTCTGCCTGTTTTACATAGTCGTTCATGATGTGTTCATTCTGCTCGGTAAGCGTGGTGTTTTGGTGTTCAAGCCTCCTGTTCTCAGCCTCCAACCCTGTGCATCTCTCAAGCACATACTCGACTAACATTTTTAACGATTCTTCCATTGTGGTTTCTCCTTTCATTTGTGCCGCCTCCTTTCTGCCGTGACCGCTCCACGGCATTTACTGGTTCTTTTTGGCGGAGTGAACTTATATGGTTAATCAGCAGGAGCGGTCTGCCAGTTGCTAATGAATTTAGCGAAGGGCTTTTTACGAAAGACTGTAATCTCTTTGTAGATAGCGCACTCTTCGGGGTGTTGAGCAATAAACACTCCCACCACGTCCTCGACAAGTGCCTTGCCGTATTTCTTCTCTGCGCTCTTGGGACTTGTCCATTCGCTTTCCATCGCCGCCTCACCGCAGGTGATACGGATATGCCCATAAGACGAAGCCTGCCGCTTTTTCTGGAACGGGCATTTCCCCTCGCAAGGATGGATAAGCACCATACAATAACCGTCGCTTCTACCAAAACACTCGCCCTCTTGTGGGCATTTAAAAAATGGGTAACTCATTTAGCTTCTCCCGTACTTAACAAGCATCAGCGTGAACCATGCGCAGGGCATCCCCATTGCTAAGCTTCCCAACCCGAAAGTTCCACCTTCTATAAGACAAGCTCCGAAAAGAAACTCGATCATAGCGAGTATTGATACGATTCCCAGAAATGTGTTTTTCATCCCTTAAGCCTCTCCTTGAGTTCTTCTAATGTGCCGTGAAAATAGCTATACCCTGTAAAACTGCTTCCTTCCCCGATGGTGATATCAACCATCAGATCGTCGCCGTCGTAGTAAAGTCGGGTCTGTATTGATCCGTTCCATGACTGCGCAGAAACCTTGATGTCTTTAGTTCCCCTTCTGCTTGCGCTTGTTTTTGCGCTACCTTCTACTTGTCCGTAAAAAGCTGACATAATTCTTTCCTCCTTTTAAATGGTTAAGTCCCTTCTTATTAATTCCCGTATAAGGTCTACGGGTGCGTCCCCTTTTGCCGTTGCGTGCTTGATTAACCTTTGCAATTCCTCTAACGTAACCTTCTGTGGAAACCGCCTGCGCCGTTGCAGGGTCTTGGGTGATACTCCCAACGCTTCGGCAGGTATGTCCGCAAGCAGGAACTTCGTGCATGGGAACAGTTCTTTTTTCTTCATGCCGTTGCCTCGTTTGTAAAATTATCTTTTACAACTCGGACAAAAAAATACTCCATCGGGTCGGTAATATCGAGAAGTTCGCAAGCCTTATCTATAGCAGGTTGCGTCCAGTACGCATTATTACGCAAACGCATAGATACGACCGAAACCTTAACCCCTAAAGCCTTTGCAAAGGCTGTTATAGTCCCATACTTCTCGACGATACGCCCACGGAGTTTTGAATAATCGTAAAGTTGAGCTTTCATTTATCCTCCTTTCCAATGTGTAAAACGTCATTTAACAATACCCATTATACACGTCGTTTTTTATTTTACAAGTGGTTTTTCCAATTTTCTTTAACATTTTGCAAAATTCCGTGATGCAATAGTGTGGGGGAGCAGGAAAGGACTATGATCTGCACTCCCTGCGGCGATCTGAAATGCTTGCGCTTAAAAAGTCCCAAGTCCGTGACGGAGTTATTCATGTGTCTGGGGCTGTGGTTCTGGGTGAAAACGGGATGGTTTACAAGGAAACCAACAAGACAAAAGCTTCAGCTCGTGATATCCCCGTCTTTATTCCACGCCTCGCTCTGCTCGCTGAGAACGCCCCAGACGGCGTTTTGTGTCCGTACCCTATAAAGGGTATGGAACAACACCTGCGAACGATCCTGCGCCATTCTGGCTTGCCTGTGGGCGGTTTTCACATCTTACGCCACGGGTTTAGTAGTTTTTGCTATTTCGCAGGGGTGTCCGAGCTAACCGCCATGAAGTTGGGTGGGTGGAGCGAGTTCCAGCCCATGCGCCAGATATACACCCATCTCGCCGAAAAGCAGGAACGGGCAGACGTTGAGAAGTTGCGCAATGCCTTGGCAGAATAACCCACCTGTGATATAATACAGAGTGATCATAGTTCTTTATTATCTCCTTTCTTTTTTAGTGAATAAAAGCGAAAAGCCCACCGCCTCCCTTCGGTGGGTTTTTTGTGTGTAAAACGTGTGCAATTTGTGCGGTCATATCTGTCCGCATCGGGTCATGTCTGACCTTTTGCGGTCATTTCTGTCCCTGCGTTTTGCCTTATATCATACTGGTTTTAGTGCTATACTTTGGTTTCTGGCGATCAGATCATAACGGGTTCGAGCCCCGTCCGTCCCATAATGCAGAATGTAGTGCTACGCACTACCAAACAGACAGCGCACCCAGTTTCTTGTGTGCAATTATTGTAAAAAAGGAAGGGTCAGTCCCTTCCTTCTATCTTTTCGATGATTAATTTCTTTACCCACTCTGGTGGGGTTCTTACACCTGCGTCCCAGTTCTCAAGGGTTCTTATCGGTATCCCCAACCGCCTTGACAGCTCCGCTCGGCTTATGTCCTTCGCCTCTCTTGCCTCCTTGATCGTCATTCCTTAACCTCCTTTCGTTACCTTGCACCTCGTTATGTCCGTCTGCTTTACATCACGGAAGGTCTTGTGTTCTTTTACAGTTCCCTTAATCTCAGTAGGTGCTTTATCCTCGTTAAGCCAATGGGATGTTTTCCATGTGTAGACGTTTCCGTCCTTGCCTACGATCTTCCATAAGTAGGTTGTCGTTGTATGGTATCCATCATAACACGATTCCCAAGAGGTGAGACATTTAATTGATTCGATTTCTATCGTCAACCTGTCGCCGACCTTGCCAACGTGTTTGCTTGTTTTCCCTGCTTCTGCGTCAGCTTTGCGCTGTGCTTCTGTCTCAAGCTCTCTATCCCATGTGGGGAACAGACTGACGAGTAGTCCGAAATTGCTACTGGTCGTATCATCAAGTGATACCGCAACCTTCAGATTATGCAGGTAATCGTTACTCGCCTCCTGCCCATCAAGCCACGTCAGCGCATCTTCTACCATCTGCTTCGCTTCGGTTGAATCGGGGTTAAACCCTACAGACTCCATAAGGTTGCGCACCCTGCGCACCTCGTCGGGTAACCAGTAAAACGTATTGCCGTGATCTACGTCGAAGAAATCCTGCACCCTGCCCCGTGTGCTTGTACTGCTGTCGCTCTTGGCAAATCCGAAAAGTCGGATCGTTTCTGCGGTGTACTGTAAGAACTCTCTGGTATCGTAATACCTTTCACGCCATCCCCAACCGCTTACGGGTTTCTCTTCGATCTCTTTAAAGATGGTCTTGAGGCTTGCCATATATGCCGCCCATGATGCGTTCATGCCGTGGGTAAAGTCCTTTAAACAATTATCACCGACCTGCTTAAACTCACCCGTTTCGGTGTTCATAACTAAGCACGTCCCTTTGCGCTCCCGTCTGGTCTTGCAATGCTCGCAATAGGTATCTGAAGTCCTATACCTCATCGGGATCGCTACGTCCGTCATTGCCTTGTGGAAGATGTTGCCCTTCTCTGTGTGTTCGATGGTCGCTACGAACTCCCACCCGTTAACCTGCGCTGTTCCCTCTGCTTCGCAGATAATGAACTTGCATTTAACCATAAGCGGTTTACCCGTTGTCGGGTCTATCCTTGTGTGGTCTTCGACCTCTCTGATCTCTTCCCCGACCTTTGCGAAGTGAAACTCGCATCCATACTTAGCGCACTTCTTCTGGATAGTGGCGACCTTCTTTTCTAAGTCTGCCATAAACCCTTCCCATACTGCGTACTGTTCCATTGTCGTTCCCCCTTCCTTAATACGGATTTCCTTCGCTTGTGTTGAAGTGTCTGCAGTTCCCGTTATTGTATGTTACGCTATACACCCATGCGCTATACGGCATCTTCCCTTCTACCTCTGGGATTTTTTCGTAAAATGCTATGTCGTATGCCTCTGCCTTATTCCTTGCCGCTACTGCGATGCCCTTTTCAAGTTCCCATTGATACAACCTGTACTTCACATAATATGCGCTCATTTCGTTCTCCTTTCCGTTTCGCTCCTGCTCATCAGTATCGGACTTCTACCGATAGACGGGTGTCGGTCTAACCTCCTACCGACAGGGTTTTAGTTATTCTGTGCCTTTGTAAGCTTTTCTCTGATCTCCTGTGTTGTCATCTTCGTTTCTCCTTTCGTATAGCCTCGTGGGGCGACCTCTCATTGTCAATATTATATTACCACTCGCTGGGTGGTATTGTCAACA
>Ga0326511_10005450_pt1 | contig 10050 bp, 10 predicted proteins | sample 0_2496_0518_D_FD_203701 | JGI IMG/M metagenome (GOLD analysis project Ga0326511, IMG submission 203701) | Bovine rumen microbial communities from UC Davis, California, United States - 0_2496_0518 | ecosystem: Host-associated > Mammals > Digestive system > Stomach > Rumen | place: USA... | reverse complement strand
TTGAGATGCTGGGAAATGTATTTGCTGATGGCGGTAAGTCACCGGAGTTGGAGTCTGATTTCGCAGAAAACGGATATGAAATGGTAAAAACAATGTGCCAATGTGCTGATAAAGGTGACCCAGGCGCATTACATCTGAAATCTTGGTCCAGATTGTCGGACAAGACTGACGATTTCAGATTTAAGAGAGCTATTAAGGATCAAGAACTGGCTTGTAAACAGGATTACGTACCTGCTTTATGCTCTTTGGGAATAGTCTATCATCGAGGTAATCGCATCAAAGGAAGGGAACAGGAAGGATTATCAATGATACTTCGTGCCGCAGAAAAGGAGTATATTCCTGCTTTACAATATATGATGCACGTATGGCCCGAAAAAGTCTATACTATCATCAAGAATATGACAGAGAAAGCTGATGCCGACGGTGAAGCATTCTATATGCTAAGTCAGTATTATGCCAATGGAACGGTTGTGGACGAAAATGGTCAGGAAACTATAAGACTATTGGAGATTGCTGCAGAAAAGAAGGTAGCTGATGCCTGTTACAACCTTGGTGTTGCATACGAATATGGCAAGTTTGATGTTGAAAAGGATATCAACAAAGCTGTTAAATACTATGAACAAGGCGTTGCATTGGATGCTCCAGACTGTATGGTTAATCTTGGCTGTATTCTTGAAACATCCAAGGAGTATCCGAATGACAAGAAACGAGCATTTGAACTCTATAACAAAGCTGCTGAGCAAGAAAAGGGCTATGCATACAACAATTTGGGCACCTGCTACAAACGTGGTATTGGTACTGAAGTTAATATAGAAAAGGCATTGGAATGTTACACCAAAGCCGCTGAGATGGGGAGTATGGAGGCATATTGGAACCTCTACATGTACTATATGGATGAAGTATGTACGCCTCGAGATTTTGACAAAGCTGTGGAATGGCTCAAAAGAGGTGATGAAGCTGGAAATATGCGATGTACATATCAAATTACCAAGCATGTGGAAAATGGAGATGGGATAGAAAGAGATGCTACTAAGTACTTCTTCTATATGAATAAAGCCGCAAATGGTGGAAATCCCGAGGCTTTTAAAGAGCTTGGTGACTGTTATCGGGACGGAATAGGAACAGAGCGGGACGGAAATATGGCCTTTCAGTGGTACCAAAAGGCTGCGAAAGTTTTTGCAGAAGGTATTACAGCCTTAGCCCAATGCTACACCTATGCTATTGGTACACAACAGGATTATGACAAAGCGGTTGAACTATACAAAAAAGCCGCAGAACTTGGTGATGCACAAGCTCAATGCGATTTGGGTATTTGCTACCGTTCTGGAGAGGGTGTTGAGAAAGACCCTTTGAAAGCTATTGAATGGTATCTGAAGGCTGCTGAGCAAGGCCACGGAGGTGCATTGAACAACCTTGGAATCATGTATCAACATGGTATCGGAGTCGAGTCTGACATGGATAAGGCTGCAGAATATTATCTAAAAGCCGCTGAAGCAGGAAATGCTGACGGACAATTCTGTATTGGGCTGTTTTATGCTAATGGAGTTGGGGTTGAGCAGGATTATGCAGAAGCAGTAAAATGGTATGAGTCAGCAGCAGAGCAAGGGGAACCAGACTCGATGTACCATCTGGCATTCTTATATAATGATGGTTTGGGCGTAGAAAAAGACCCAGCCATGGTGGCGTATTATCTCTATTTGGCGGCAGACAGAGGCTTCCAACCTGCTATTGATACTATCAATAAGTACAAGATTCCAAGGCCAAATAATAATTAGGAGGGAAGAGAATGGAAGAAATGGTACGCTGGTTTGGGCCTTGTTTCGGGGCTGCGATGGTAATCTACTGGTTGTATAGATATCGTAGTGAGAAAACAAACGAGCAAGATAAAATGATGGTTTCAACAAGGGATTCTATGGCCAATAATGAATCAACGAATAAATATGGCGACATGACAACACAACAGTTGCTTGAAAGGGTGATGAAGAATGTTGGTTGCCATATCAATATGTGTAAGGAGAATGATGGTGAGTTTCATATAACCTATCAAGGTGAACACTTCACCATTGCCTATTCCGAGGGGAATCACTTCATTGTGATTTATGATATAGCCTGGTATTCGGCAGAGTTGGATGATATTGACAACCTATCAATAGTGAGACAGGCTGTTAATCTGTGTAACCAACAGAATAGTTCAACTGTACTTTACACAATAGATAAAGAGAATAATTGTATAAACGTACATACACGTCAAAATGTCGTTTTTGGTTCATATATTCCTGATCTGGACGAATATTTTCGTTCAAGGTTGGAAGATTCTTTCCGTCAACATCACAATTTCTTCCGCTGTTTGGAGACCAGTAGGAAAGAACAATACGTGTAATACTAATAATGTTTATCTTATGGATAAAGAAGAAGCTATCATCAAATTAGAAGAGGCCAGAGACTTGATTGTTGAAGCACAATATATGATTGAGGGAATACTTCCTCATGTTAATATACTTGGTGTCAAAAACATGGAGATACTTGAACCTGTCACGGACATCATAAAAATCCTCTCGCAGCTTACAATTAAAGGGGGAGTCAATATAGAAGTACCCGTTGAGGGCATGTACAAAGTCCTGTATTGTGACTACAAAAAAGTGTGCGAAGAGAAGAAGAAGCTACAAAAAGATGTATTAGCATTAATGAATGGACAGGGATGGGACAAAGAAACGGCATCTCTCAATCTTAAATTATTAAGATGTGAACGGGAAATCAATTCTCTGAAGGTAAATCTGGCACAGAAAGAAGAAAGGATAGAAGACTTGAAATTGCAAAAAAGTCATCTAAAGCGTCAACTGAAGGAACTTACAAACAATGAAGGACAAACGCAATAATCAAGAATGATAAAAGAGGTGTTAAGGACAATTGTGCTATTACCCCTTTTCCCATTAGCTATTGGAATAGCTTTTTTCTTTGGTTGGGTAATGAGTGTTGCAAGTAAAATTCCAGAAGATTTAGATGAGCAGGTTAAACTTGCGAATAGAAAAGTGAATTGGAACGATGAGTAACGTAAAAATGTTAGGAGCTATTGCTGGTGATATCATCGGCTCAGTGTATGAGTTTGCCAATACGAAGTCAACAGGCTTTGAGTTGTTTACACCATGGTCTAACTTTACAGACGATTCTGTAATGACACTGGCAGTTGCAAAGTGGCTGTTAGAGGACGAGGCACATACAATACACTATTTGATTTATTGCATGCAGGAACTCGGGAACCGTTATCCAAATGCTGGGTATGGTGGGAACTTTTGTTGGTGGCTGAGACAGGATGAGCCTAAACCATATAATAGCTGGGGAAACGGTTCTGGCATGCGAGTTAGTCCTGTAGGATTATATGCCAAGACACTTGACGAAGCCTTAGCCTTAGCCGCTATCACTGCATCTGTAAGTCATAATCATCCTGAAGGGGTAAAAGGTGCTCAGGCTATAGCTGCTGGCGTGTTTTTGGCAAAGAATGGGAAGTCGAAAACAGAGATAAAGACTTACATTGAAAACACGTTCGACTATAATCTCGATAGAACAATTGCCAAAATCCGCCCCTTATACGAATTTGATGTTTCATGTCAGGGGAGCGTTCCTGAAGCAATTATCGCATTCTTAGAGGGTAATTCGTATGAAGAGGTCATTCGTCTAGCCATCTCTCTTGGTGGTGACTCCGATACGATTGGGGCTATGGCTGGAGCTATAGCTGCATGTTATTATGAGATACCCCAATTTATAGCAGAAAAGTGTGACAGCATATTGACGGATGATTTGAGAAAAATAAAAGATAATTTTATCGCTTTTGTGGAAGGGAGGGAACAGAATGGAAACATTTGTAGATAAACTCAAAGGAACTGTTTATGGTCAAGCCATCGGTGATGCCCTCGGTTTAGGCACTGAGGGTATGACGGATGAGGATATGGCATGGAAGTATCCCAATGGTATAACACATTATAAAGAAATCTTCCAAGACAGACATCGCAAGAGATGGAAGATTGGCGACTGGACAGACGATACGGATATGATGCTTTGTATTGCAAATGCAGTCATCCAAGACAAAGGAGTGAATCTTGCAAGCATTGCCCAAAACTTCAAGGAGTGGGCAAATGGCGAGCCAATGGGCATTGGTGAGAACACCTATAAGGTCTTGACGATTGGCGACTATGTGGAGCATCCGCTTGAAGTATCCAAGAAAATCTGGGAGATGAGTCATGAAAATTCTGCTGCCAATGGCGGATTAATGCGTACATCTATTGTAGGACTCTTCCCGAAAGCTGTGGAAGAGTGTGCTTCTAACATCTGTAGACTGACACATTACGATCCACGATGTGTTGGTTCCTGTGTCATCGTATCAGAATTAATCCATTCGTTGGTTTATAGTGACAAAGGCTTGTCCTATCATCAAATCTCAGATATAGGCAGGAAGTATGATGAGCGCATATCTGAATTCATTGACCTGTCGCTAAGTCCTGATATTAGGGCATTAGAATTACAGGACGAAGATAGTGTTGGCTATACACTCAGGACTCTGGCTGCTGCATTGTGGGCTTATTGGCATGCAAGAACGTTCGAAGAGGGATTGTTGGCTGTAGTAAGTGAAGGTGGTGATGCAGATACAAATGCAGCAGTCGCCTGTGCAATTCTTGGCGCCAAGTTTGGCTATCAGGCAATACCAGCAGAGTATAAGGAGGGGCTGATATTTAGAGAGCAGCTCGATGATGTCATTTCAGGTATGATGGGATTTCATAAAATGAATTAAGTCAAAATGAAAGGGATAGTCTGGATACTGATAATGTTTTGTGTATGTACCATCTCTGGATGTTTTCATCGAAACACATCTGGGGATGTACAGCCTGACTCAATATTTATTTTCAAGCATGAGCCGTCGAATGCTGTGTATTATTGGAAGAGGTCTTTAAATATAAGTGGCTACGAGAAAGACTTCATAAAGAAGCATGACATAAAACGCGTATACTTGAAATTTTTTGATGTAGGGACAGATAACCTTTATAATGGGCAGGGAGAACAACCTATTCCTATTGCAACCATGATATTTAATGGTTCGCAACAATTCTTTGTAGATAATGAAATTGAAATTGTTCCTGTGGTATTTGTGACTGTAGAAGCATTGAGACTGGGGAAGCCATTGAGTGAGAAAATCGTCAAGAGGGTTGACGACATGTGCAAGGCTAACCACATGGAATATAAGGAGATTCAATTGGATTGTGACTGGACTCGCGAGACAAAATACTTGTTCTTTGAGCTCTGTCAGGAAGTGAAACAACAGTTGCATATCAAGAAAAGAGGATTGAGCACCACCATCCGATTACACCAGATGCGTGATTCTCTGCCAGATATAGATTATGGGGTGCTAATGCTATATAACACAGAAAGTCTGCAAGATCCAAAGGTCAAGAATTCGATATTAAGCAGTGAAGCAGTAAAGGCATATATGAAGCATGCTAAAAGTAACAAACATTTGGATTTTGCCTTTCCAACATATGAGTGGACTCTATGGTTTAAGGATGGAAAGTTTAGAGGTATCGTCAATAGTAGCGATACTCTAAAAGAAGGTACTTTCCGATGCGAGAGAAGTGAATATGAAGAGATAATAGCAACAAAGAATATCCTGAAAAGCGATTTGAAGGACATCGATTATGCTTCATCGACTATTATCTACCATCTTGATTCTGCAAACCTTTCAAAATACAGTGATGATGAGATCAATAAGATATATTGTCGTTAGTCTGCTGCTATGCGTTACTTCAAGTATGTCCGCTTGCTGGTGGGATTTATCTCATGCTGGTAATGTGTTATTATATCGAATAATGCCAATGGATGAATCGGATTACAGTCATTATGATACGACATGGAGCAGCGATTGTATGTTTCATCGTTCTGTAGACTACAAAGAAGAGAATCTTTATCTGTGGCAGCAGCAGACTTCCACCGCAATACCTTTAGAGGACATTGAATATGTCGTCTACAAAGCAGATGTTGACTATTTGCAAGAATTGCTGAACGGCAAAGAGGTTCTTAGCAAACCTGAAAACACCTTTGCAAAATGGATTGCTAACCAACAGCGGACGGACATCATCGACTTGCTGATTCTTGCAAAAAAGAATGAGCAAATTATCTCTCAGATGAACGATCCGTGGTACTACCAGGTGGAGGATAGCGAGCACTATCAGGTATTGGCAGATATTGTAGTAAAATGTCGGACTTATATTACTGGTCCATTACTTGGACGATATGCTCTTCAAATGACGAGGGCATTGTGTGCGCAGAGAGAATATCAAGAATGTGTTCGCTACTGGAACAGCGTAGAGATAAGAATTCCCGATTGCGCTGTTAAGAAGATGGCAGAGTTGAAAGTCGCTTCTGCGTTATATAAAACCGGCCAGCACGAAGAAGCATTGGAAATATATGCCAAGTATGGCGATGTGGCATCTATCCGTGCTATCAATGGTGGAAAGATTGATAACGAACTAGAATATGTCTATGGACATGATTCTAATTCACCATACATAGAAGGAGAAATACAGAAATGGCTGATATACTATGGTGGCGAATGGATTGGAGATGCCATCAAACGCGACAATTACTGTAGCGTTGACAAGTTTAATGAGGTTTTGAAGGTGGCCCATCGCGCAGTTCGGGAAGGGAAATCAAAAAAGATGGCCATGTGGTATTACACGTTGGCATCACTATATGACATCAAGGGTGAGCCAAACAAGGCTAAGATATACTTGAACCAAGGAACGCGTTATAAGAAAGATTCGTTCCTGAAAGACTCATATCGAGTACTCGGTATGTGGCTTGATGCTCAGACGACGACCTACGATGAAGCATACGAACATAAGCTGTTTGTTGACTTGAAGTGGCTCGTCGGAAAGATAAAGAGAGAAGTGCCTTCTAATCTGTTAGAACAGTTCCAGGACAATAAGGGGGAAGAGTACTATGCTAAGTATAATTACAGGAATGGCTATCATGAAAGGGCTAATAGTTTCTATTGGAATGATGCCATGCGACGTATCTTGCTGAGAAAGGTATGCCCTCGAATGCACGAAGTTGGTAAGTATACTAGAGAGGTTCAACTTGCGAATCTGGCAGAGAATCTATTGGTTCAAACCAACGATTATTCTAATGAGATGTTCCTGATTATGGACAGACTTCCGTATAAGGCAACCAGGAACTATTTTGCCAGGATATACCACCCTATTGATGATTTTGATGTATTCCTTAACAGTTGGGGTAAAACGGAAAAGTATTACTGGTACGACATCATAGCAACGAAATGCCTTAGAGAAAGACGCTATAATAAAGCACTGGTGTATTTAAGGCAGATTCCTTTGTCGTTCCAGAAAGGCATGAACGTCTATGAATATATGACGAAGGATCCGTTTAGCTATGATATGCAGACTTTTATGGATGATTCATTGATAGCCCCCAACTGCAAACTTCACTTTGCACAGAAGATGGCAGGATATGAGAAAACTATGAAACGTGATAGAGATGCCAATAAACGTGCTGCATCTAAGATTCAATATGCCCTTGGTCTAAGGAATTCCGTCCATCGTTGCTGGTTCTTGACTAGATACAGTAGCAATTGGGATAATAAGGGAGCAATGTATAACCTTCCAGACATTGCTTACCCTGAAGATTCCACCCTTTATCGCCACGATACCTATATGAAATTGAGTGATAAGTTTATAGATGATGCCATCCAAACATACAAGGACAAAGAACTGGCTGCAAATGAATTGCGGAAGTTCCTTCGATACAAGCAACTTCTGGATAGTTATAGGGGCACTGAAACTGCTCAGAACATTATTCAGCACTGTGACAAATGGAGAGATTATGTATCTTCAAAAAGTAATTAAGTATTATAAGCAAAGGTCGATTAAATGAAATCTAGAATCGGAGTTGATTTTGAACAATTGTCTAAGGCGGAATGGGCTGTCATGATAGTCATGATACCTATCTTTGGCTTTGTCGCTGGCATTGAGCATGTCATTGCAAAATTGACGGGGTTAACTTATAACCAGGTAAATATCATCGTGTATTATCTGCTGATACCACTCTCGTGGACGGTGATGTTAGACTATATTACGATGATGCCTTTCCTTACACCTATGTTCATCATAGGCTGGGTTATCTTTTTATGGAAAGACCCCATGCGTTTTCGAAACCGCTGTGACTGGGCTTTTAAGAAGTCTGTTGATTTTCTGCTATATTTCAAGAAAATAGGCTGGAACTATATTGTTAGCTCTGTCATTATTTGCGTAGTAGTGCCCGTGTTGATTTATGTGGAGCTGATTTATGCAATTATAAGATAGGAATATGGGTAAAGTGAAAGAACGTAATTTTGATGGTATATGGAATGCTGAGAGGGTCTTATCTGGCTGTCTCTGGTATTCAGATATGAAAGGTAACTTGTCGTATTCGAAAGTTAGTGAGAATTCTCCCTATGGAATCCGAAAAAAAAGATTTTATGCTGCTTTGAGGGCTTATGGTAAGATAGAAATAGACGATTCCTTGTTCAGCGAGGATGGATTTAGGATAGGAGATCTTACTTATGGACTGCTTAGCAAAACACGTTCTCAAGAGAAAATTGATGAACTTCGAGAACTACTAAAACAAAATTTACGTCATGATTTTTTTAAACGAGATGTTGATGCTCCCGATTTCCTTAACAACAATCACGACTTGTTATATACCTACAAGTCTCTTTTCGAATACCGAAAAGAATTATTATCACTCGACATGAAATGGTCTGGAGTTTTGGAATGCTGTAAATATAGGGGAATAATTATCCAAGCAACAACATTTATGTTCCAGAAACAAATTAGACCTGTTTGTAATACGATTGACAGAATGCTTATTCTTCTATTAGGAGATGACTTTGACAAGACCTTTACAGAAGAAGAATTGTTCCAATATGATTACCCTGATGTAACTGATGAAGAATTGTATCAAATGGAACTAAAAGAAGAGTGGTAGAATGACAAAGGCATCGGTTATAGGGATTAGCCGTTTGAGAATTGGCACAGACGGGAATGGCATCACTACTTTGGTGGCATTTCATGGGTGTTCATTGCGTTGTCAGTATTGTTTGAATCCATCCTGTCTTGATCCTGATGCCAAGATTAGAAGGATGACTCCAGAAGACGTGATGATAGAGCTAAAGAAAGATGAACTTTACTACATTGCCACAAACGGGGGAGTTACGTTTGGAGGAGGAGAACCGCTGTTGAATAGTCAGTTTATTAAAGAAGTTCTCGATTTAGGAGCTAAAGAATGGAATGTGACAGTTGAGTCTTCGCTCAATGTGCCTCGACAACATTTAGAATTATTGCTACCCTATATTGATGGGTACATTGTCGATATTAAGGATATGGATTCTGAGATCTATGAGCAATATACTGGTAAGAACAATGAACAAGTCAAGTCAAATCTGAAGTGGCTTGTCGAAAATGGAAAAGCAAAACAAATCATATGCAGAATTCCTCTTATACTTGGTTATAACGACCCTGATTCTCAAAAGAACAGTAAGAATGAACTTATTCAAATGGGCTTAGACAGATTTGATCTGTTTACCTATACTGTAACAAAAAAAAAGAGAGAGGGAAACAAGGAGATGACAGCATGGGAAAAATTTCGGCTAAGCATGATGCCTGGCATCATAGCAGACGTGAAGTTTGAAGAAGAATAAATTAGGTTATGAAAGGAAAAGACAAATGTGAATTCTTAAAGGGAATACGAAAGAGAATGGCTGAGGCCAATAACATTCCTTATGAACCAAGGGAATGTACATACGAAGGTGAATGTACTGGTACGTGTCCTTTCTGCGAGAAGGAGGCTGCTGATTTAATGGCAGAACTCAAGAAGAGAGAGGTAGAAGGAGTGGAAATTGAGAAGGGCGTGTTCTGTATTGAAGACGAAGAAAAAAGGATTCAACCATATGAAGACCAAACGAAACGAATTGAAGACAGGAACAGACAGACAGGGTGGCAAGCTCTTGTT
>Ga0326511_10005449_pt1 | contig 10050 bp, 19 predicted proteins | sample 0_2496_0518_D_FD_203701 | JGI IMG/M metagenome (GOLD analysis project Ga0326511, IMG submission 203701) | Bovine rumen microbial communities from UC Davis, California, United States - 0_2496_0518 | ecosystem: Host-associated > Mammals > Digestive system > Stomach > Rumen | place: USA... | reverse complement strand
TCAGTCCACATCGTAAAATGATGCTGGTAGTCATGGGCAATATCCGGCTTGTGATAGTTCAACCCGAATACGTCGTTAAGGTCTTTACGGATGCTGAACGACAGAGAATCCTTGCCGACAGAACTGTTGGTTCTCACATAATACAGCGAGCCATACCGACTCTTAAGGTATTCCACCATTTCGTCGATTTTAATTCTCAGAATGCTCTGAACAAACGGACTGTAGTCGTTGACTTCCGACAGAACACCAGCAATTTTTATCTTTCGCATAATAGCCTCTCTTTTATACTCTTAATATAGAAAAAGCGACTTGTCTTGTCAACAAATCGCTTAATTAGATTTCTACCGGAATTACTCCTCTCTATTCGGATTACGCTTCCACATCGGATCGAGGTTATACCAAGACTCGTAATTCACAAGGAAGCGGGTCTTCTGGTATATAGTCCCGATACGCTTCAGCATATCGAATACCTGTTCTTTCTTGTCGTACGGAATGTGCGTGGCGATGTCGAGATTGGAATGAGCAAAGAATCCTTTCAGCATCCTGATAAAGTTGACATCGAACTTGTCGCTTACATAATCGGCGCCCCTAGTAATATCGAACGCCATGTAATCCTTGAACAGGTTCAGATAGAACTTGGCACCGTATTCGCCGTTGATAAAGAGCACCTTACGGCAATAGGCTTCCTCTACGATGTCAGGTTTACCCATGGAATACTTGCTGCAGATAGTCTCAAGTTCCGGAATGATATCCATGGTCTCAATATCCAACAGGTTCTTTGTGTTGGCGCTCTCCATTGCATCTTTCTTGGCAGTATTGATGAATTCCTGGAGAGCCTTGCGACGGTTTGGGGTAATCATCGCATTGAGGAATCCCTTAATGGTTTCCTCGGACGGATCATAGAACACCAGACGTTGATCAGAACTCGCGGCATAGTTAGCCTTGGTACGGTATACCTTGGCCTTGTTCGGAAGCGTCATATCTCTCCAGCCACGGTTTACAACTGGTACTTCGAACCCGATCTTATACTTGTCGCAGTTCTGACCCTTACTGAATTCCACCTTAATCTTAAAGCCGTCCTCGTTGTCGTTGACGCCTTTATAGAATACCTTGAATTCCATAGTATAACAGAAAAACCGCGTCCAAGCTTCGAAGCTGTTCGACACCTTTAACTGTGCTTCCGGCACCATATCGGCAATCGTCTTCTTGATAACGGAAATCATCTTGTTGTCGGTGAAGTCTGCCGTAGAACCGAGGTCGAATTCCTTTTTATCGTCAATCCGCATCTGAAGCGACGGGTCAAACTGATTAGTAATCGTAATACATGCCATAAGTACCTCTTGTTTATACTTTTAATATAGAAAATTAAAGTTGCTCAAGGTTGAATAATGTACTTAAATGATTTACCAGACGTTCTACAGTCATCGGGTCTGCCTTCTTGCAACTGTATACTATATCCTCCACCCGAATATCCGTCTTCTTTTTCGGATTCGGTACAAGGAACGAATAATGGCGTGTCTTGCCTTTCAGTTCGTATCTGCCCCATTTCTTATATCGATGTTCTTCGTACCGTTCGGCGTACACCAGATACATGCCTGTGTAAGGGTTTTTCTCCACGCCGGTGAACCTGTACGGTTTCTTGTCTGCATTCACGTAAAAATACGGCATATTACCATTCCTCTTTTTATTTAATATAGAAAAAAGAAGACTATTCGTAAATGAATAGTCTTTGAGGATTTATGCCGGAATTGCTTAGTCGTCTTCTCTTGTCTGCACGATCTTGGTGTACTTATCGTAGGTAGATTTCAACAGTTTCTTATATTCGAGCGCGCCGTCAACTATCGTTTCCATTGCAGCGAAGAAGTCCTTAGTCGACCCGACAAAGCAATCAAAGTCAAGATTGGCATTCTGAATAAAATCCCTGAAGAATCCGGAATAGTCGTCAAGGTTAAACGGCGATGTAGTAATTGTCACCAGGTCATTGTCCTGATTCTCTATAGTTACGGTATATCCAAAACCCTCGGTTTCCTTTTCTGCCGTGATTTCGAAACCTGGATATTTGTCTTTCAGCTTAGCTATATAGTCTATGGAATCGATAATAAACTCGGTGTCCATGTTCTTAAGCTGTACAAGGTAATCCATGAACTTTATTCGATACTTTTCCAACTGTTCGTTAATAGTGTCCGTAATCCCGCGGAAGAACGTCCCGAACATATCGTGATGCCACAGTTCAGAATACTCCCCGACATACTTATCGGCATCCCGTGAAATCAGACTGGGAACAATGGTTAATGTAAGTTCCCTTTTCTTTTTGTCATAGCGCAAATTGATCATAAGGGTTACAGTCTGGTCTTCCTCGTAATTAAACCGGTACTTTATCCTTAATGCTTCATCTGTCGTCGAGCTTTCGTACGCAAACGTAATGAACCGGAATGCCGTCTTATTTCCAGTATTGCTTAACCTTTCCAACAAGTCATCGCCATACTTAAGAAATATCGACAGGTTCGGAAAGCTCATTTCACTCTGTTTCCATTTTAACCGCTGCATAATATCCTCTCTTGTTTAATTACAATATAGAATTTTTTAACTCTCAAGAGAGTTAATTGCCTTAAGCGTTTTTCGCTGGTTTACCTGCTGAACAGCTTTGTAATCCGACTTAAGGAACTTGTCAAACATTTCAATCATGGCTTCTTCAGTAGGACAGTTGTAATCCCGGTCTTCATGCATATCAAAACGGCTTACTATGTATTCAAACTTGTCCTTCACTCGTTTTATAATACATTTTAAACGGAACACAATGCTTGTATGTTCGTCGTTATACCGCAAATACTGAATATCCAATTCAGGTATGGATATATTATAGTCACAGGTGTCAAGACTAAATACATAGCCGTCAAACGATTTATATTTAGTGGAATACTTATTAGCTAGGCTTCCCAAATACCTGTAAGCTCCCACCATCAGTTCCAGTTCATGTATTTTATTATCGTAGTACATAATAGCCTCGACTTATAATATAGAAATGTTTAACCGGGGAGGGAGTTGATTTGTTTAACGAGTTTTTGCTGGTTCATCCGCACGGCACGTTTGTATTCAGCTTTAAAGATTCGGTCGAACTCGTTTAATAATTTTTCTTGTGTATAGAAATGGTCAATCTTGCGGTCTTTCCGATAAGTAGTAAGGGAATACATGTATTTATCGGCAAAGATGCCACATTTAGCACCGTAAAATAAAATCCTGGCTTGCACGTAAAAAAGAACATTCCCAGTCTTACGATGGGTTCTGTTGATAACGAACGATTCAAATACGGTAGATTTATCATCCGGTTCTTCACCCTCAACGGTACCGCCAGCAATATTGCCGGTAAAAACACCGCCTTTAAAATTAAAACCGTTATCGTTCTGCAGATAACCGTACTTTATCTTAATCTGCTCAAAATGATTTTGAAGTTGTTTGTAAACGTCTTTAATATCCATGACTATAATATAGAATTATTAAAGCCCATGTAAGGCGAATAATAACTCGACATTATTCTTCAGCTGCTCATAGGCATACGGATTACCCTCGACCAATTCGTATCTGTCCTTGCCGACAGTTGCCCTTATAGTTTCATGGTCCCAGAAATAAACTTCACTGGGAGTATCGAGTTTTTCTATTACGGGAATACCGAAACCTTTACCGTAAAACACGGTCGGATTATCATAGTATTTAAGCGGACGAGAAAAATCTATCGTCCGTTCACAGCGGTTCTTTCCGATTCCACGAATTACTTTCATTTGGCCTCCAGCTTTTCAAGGGCAGTTTCGTTGTCGATGCGATCTATGATTTTTAACAGAGTGATCTCGTCACGTATATGAATGGGATCTCCGTAGAACATTCCGCAGCCCCACATGTCGTTTTCCTCATCGATAAAGGCAACCTGAATTCCGATATGCAAATATATGTTAAACGGAACAGTACAGCAAGGACCTGTAGTACACCGTACCCAGGCAATCAGTTCATTAGTATAGGTTCCGCGTTCTTTGGTAACGCCCTTAACCCAATACTTGTCGTTGTCAATCTTAATCCACATGCTTATAATATAGAATTATTCAAGCTCATTAAGTGCAATAACTGTTTGAAGATTTCTCATCAGCATATCGCATTGAACTTGATTACCTTTCGTATTATACAGTTTCCCATTATATCGGATCTGCTTGATTTCAATTGGATAAAATACACTGTATACTCCACCATAATAAGCTGTAAATGCCCAACCTTTATCAAACATGTGTTCCATTATCGGTCTATTGGTGCACAGCTTATATTTTCTAAAACGATCGAGATAGCTAACCCACAATTCGATTTCAATATCAAGTATCTTCATAGTCTTAATATAGAATTATTCAAGCTGGGCCAGGGCAAAATCTGTGCTAATAACATTCACCAGAACATCATACTTCGCCGGCGAGTCCACGTGGTATATCTTGCCTCTCCACTTGACATAATAAGTCTCATACCTGTACAGTCTTACACAGCCTTCATCGTTGGGAGACAGCGACGAATAATAAACATTGCCGATGCCACGGAGAATCGATTGTTTGGTCGGTATCATGAAGTTACCGGTAAGCTCAGTATTCCTCGACAGATCTACCTCGACATAAACCAACGCCGAACGGTCATAACCTTTACCAATTAAAAACTTTTTCATATCCTTAATATAGAATTATTTGAGACTCTCTATCGCAAAAAGTGTAGAGAATATTTCTTTCAGAACCTCATAATCTTCTTCTTTCAGCAAACAGTATTCACGCCCGTCATATAGGATGTTATCAAAAGTGTCTCTTTCAAGATACAAAAATTCCTTCTTATACTCGTTATTGATAACCGGAACTTTTAACATAGATTCCCGCGCCTGAAATTCACGGCGGAAATCCAGCATAAAATAATGCATGTCGTTTTCGTGGTATCTATATCCAATTACATTCATAGTCTTAATATAGAATTATTTGAGTTGACAAATGGCAAATTCTGTTTCGATAATATTTCTCAGAACAGCAAACTTCTGCGGCGTGTTAACATAATAAATCTTATCTTTCCATTTAACGTACTCTTGGTTACCGTAAAATACAGGAACAATACCGGTAAACGGTTCTTCATCGCACCGGCAGAAATATCGCCCGCCGACATAGATAATAGATACCTTCGTAGGAATTTTAATAGTGAAACCATCTTCTGATGATATAATATTCCTATTAAAATCTACTTCTGTCGTAGCAATTCTGTCTTCACTTGTACCTTTACCGATAATCATTTCAAATTCTCCAATGCTATGCAGGCTTCCAGATGACTACGCAGTTCGAGAACTTCTGCCGGAGTCATACCGTTACACTTATACTTTTTACCGTCGAATTCCATTGTCATTCTTGTCGGATGCGGAATTACATATTCAGCAAATCTACTATAACCAGACCAGCTATTTCCCTTACGGCGTTCTATCCACTTGGTAACGTGCAATGTAAAACTGCCGTCCGGTTTTACCTTTATCGGATTATACACCGTCTTGTAAATTGTTCTGTTAATCTTAACTTCCATGCTTATAATATAGTAAAACATTATAATATAGTAAACATAAACCTTATTCATATAATCACCGGTACTGCCATAAACCATGTTCCTATCGATGCTGTTGTTCCAATTAATTTCGATTAAATAAAAACATTGTGCCGTCACCTTGTTTTGCTATATTAGGTATATGGATTTAACGAAAGCACTAAAAGCACAGCTTGGCGAATACGCGAAAGCGTTCAATAAGTACGAAAACAGGGACAGCATAACGTTCCTTACGTGCGAACCGTTTACTTCGAAGCACTACGTTTATCTATTCGCACTTATAACTGTCGAAGATCCTGAGATAGCCGATAGATATAGCAAGCAGGTAAGGGCAATGGTAGTAATCCGAGAAACAGGCGAAATAGTATTCAAGTATTGCAGAAACGATGACTACTCTACACATAGAGGATATAAGTATACTGTAGTTCCGACATTTGAGGAGCTCTGTTTAAATGTAGATTCCCTATATCGAACTTATATCAATGATTTTTATCAAAGCAAGAATGCTGAAATAGAAAAGGTAATCGACCAACTCCCGGGCTAATCCAATGATTTATATGATATAATAACGGCTTACTAATCGAGCCGCTTTTTCTATATTATATTATGAGGTATAAATATGGCTAAAAAAATTCAAAAATATACTCTGGTTGGCTGTGACGGAAATGCCTTTTCCATCATGGGTTATGTCTGCAGGGCGTTCGATGAAAGCGGTAGGCTGTTCAAGCGACCGGCACTGATCACCGATGCCAACAAGAAGAACTACCAAATGCTGGCGATGTCCGGTAACTACGATGAACTTCTGGCTCTGTCCATAAAGACTCTGGAAGACATCAACGAAGATCTCGAAAAGGCGGGATTCATTTCCGATGACTCTGATGATGCACTGGAGATGATTGCAAAGCTGACGGCAATGGGTTATAACGTATCGAGGTAACCTATGGACCTTGTAAGACTCCGGTTCAAAAAAGGTAAATGGCTTATCGACCCAAAGGACAGCTGGAATATATACAAGGCTGAACAAAGAGGCGAGCATTTACATATTTCCCTAAAGGACTCCGAAGAACGTGTCTGCGGATATACTTTAACGACGGAGGATGTCGTCTGGAATCTCTGTGGCAAAATCTATAGGCTCCGTAATAAACAAGAAGTTTTTGATTTCTATTCGGCTGTTCAGACTATGCTGGAAAGCCGGGCAATCGATGAGGCACTCAAATGAAACGTAAGGACTTTATACTTAAACAACTGTACTATTCCAGTTATGATCATCGCTGGCATGCCGATCCTAACTATACCTATAAGGTTCTGGACGTCATGGTACTGCCGGATAATGCTATCGGGGTAGAACTGAAAAGAAAAACGAGAGACCGTTCCACTTCCTTTATATTCAGGTTCACCAATAAGACTAACGGTATCTGGCGTATCGGCAATAAGGACTACGACATTCGATCTGATGAAGTCCTTTATGAATTCTATAAGGACGTCCAGAACGGCTTAACTGAAAACGTACTGGAGTCGCTTAATGGTTAAATTTAAAAACAGTTTCCGCGAATATACCTTGGACGGGAAAATCGGTGACATATGGAAATCCAAGAATATGTCAGGTAATCTGGTATTCGAAGTACATGTAACCTATCAAGACCTGTTCTGCAAGCGGCAGAACCAGGAAGTCATACTGGTCTATCCGCATATGGTTCCGTTAACGATGAACGGAAAACAATACAAGATAGAAACCAATGATGATGTCTTAGCATTCCATTCTGTATTGGAAGCGGCATCAGTGGAGGACATTCTAAATGACAAAGGCAACACTGGCAAACAAGAAGGTGACTGATCTTCTAAACCTCATGGACGACGTGGAGAAAGAATATCTTTCGTCCAGGTCTCCGAGAAAGAAGGCGCAGCTCACCAAACTGGCCGAGAGGATTACCATCGTACAAGAGGTAGTCCAGGGAATAATCTCGCTTTAGTCTTATTTACGGCGAAGACTATTATTACTATCTTTTATAAAAACAAACGAGGTATACAAATGGCAGAATTAACACCGCAGGAAACCGAATATAAAGAGAAAGTCCAGCATGCCTATAACAGGGTATGCCGACTTCTCGACCCGTACTCCAATGAATACAACGGAGTCATCAGCTGGGCTAAGAAATTCGAACAGACCCGCAACAAAGTCTGTTACATGGATTTCATCAAGTTCCGTAAGGCGCATCTGATCATGCCGTGGCACACCTTCTACTTCCAAAAGTTCCAAGAACTCGGGCCGTACGAAAGAGGCGAGGATTTCGTCTATGCGTTCGCCCAGCTTATTGTGGAATATCCGGACATGGAAGCTGTGATTACCGAATGGTCTAACCAAACCAAATACGACAAGGAACGCCGTAAGCACAATGCTGAACTGGTGAAGGCAATCAACAATCTCGATGCGGACTTTACCAACCCGCAGTCGTTCCGAAAGGAAATCATAAGGCTCTCCAACAACAGAGCCTGTGTAAACTGTGGTTCTTCATCGGTCTCCATCTTTACATGGGATCCGAATAATTGGGGCAAGTACCGTACTTCCAACCGCATCTGGTTCGCCGATATGCGCAAGAAGCCGTTCACTTCGGCACTGCTCGACGAAGCTTTACAGACTATCAATGAACGCTGGCAAGAAGGAAAATAACTATGGCTATTCCAGAACTTAACAAGTTTTCCGAGAAGGCGCAAGAACTGGTCAATAAGATGATGTTCGAGCACTTCTTGTTGACCTGGCCGGAACTCGTGAAGCAAGCCAGACACCGTATGAGGGAAGACCTCAAGGCGGTCGGCAGCGAGTCTCCAGAAAACTATCATCCAAATCTGGCCGGCCTGTTCAACTTTTACCTTAATGGAATCCGAGTGAATGCTAGTTCCGAAATCCTTAATGAATTCTGGCGTATGCTGTTCTCCAAGGAATATAAGAAGATGCAGATGAAAAAACTCGAGATGGAAATCGACTTATCGGATGTCCAGACTATTCCGTATCACCGCATCCATGATATCTTTATGCCGTACGGGATGGTTATCTGTCTTGAAAAGTCGAATACCTTAAGAGTTCAGCCATGGGTACCGGATAAATTCGGTGAACGGTATTATTCCAGGGCGAGCCAGGCCAAAGCCGTATTCAAAGTCAGAATGCTTGACAGGTGGCGGATTTCACTCGACGATACTAACCGAGCCATAGAGATTCTGAAAGAAAAGAATCCTGACCGTGCAGACTGTCTGAAAGTAGACTTAACAAAATGCTAACATTGTTAGTAGATTGTTAGTAGATTATAAACAGTTTATAAACAATGAAGGAACACCGAATTAACGGTGTTCCTTTCTGTTCTCTCTCTCGGAATTCTTATTACATCATGCCGGGCATCATCGGCATCTGCGGCTGGTGACAAGAACATTCCTTGTCTTCCTTCTTCTCGACGATAACGCAGTTGGTCGTCAGAATCATAGATGCGATAGAAGCGGCATTCTTAAGAGCGTTCTTGGTGACCTTAACCGGGTCGATGACACCGGATTCAACAAGGTCTTCAAATGTACCGGTCTTGGCATTGTAGCCTTCGTTGCCGGAACGCTTCATGATTTCGTTAACCACAACGGACGGTTCCTTGCCGGTATTCTTAACAATCTGGCGTGCCGGTTCTTCGGCGGCCTTCATGATAATCTTAATACCGGATTCTTCGTCAGCAGTAGCTCCAGTGACCTTGACTGCTGAAGCTGCACGGATTAGGGCAGTTCCGCCGCCTGCGACAATACCTTCTTCGACAGCAGCCTTCGTTGCATGGAGAGCATCGTCCACTCGGTCTTTCTTTTCCTTCATTTCTACTTCAGTGGCTGCACCGACCTTAATGACTGCGACACCGCCAGCCAGACGTGCAATACGTTCTGCAAGGTTAGCCTTGTCATATTCGGATTCGGTAGAGGCGAGCTGAGCCTTAAGAGTCTGGACATGCTGGTCTACGGATTCCTTTTCAGCAGCACCGTCGACAATAATAGTATGGTCACGGGAAACCTTAACAGTCTTGGCATAACCGAGAATTTCCTGGGTGACTGCATCGGCAAGCTTAACACCTGTTTCATCGGAAACAACGTGGCCGCCGGTAAGCAGCGCGATATCGCGAAGATTGTTCTTCCTGGATTCGCCGTAGCCAGGAGCCTTGACAGCTACGACCTTTAGAGCACCACGGAGCTTATTCAACACCAACATAGCGAGCGCTTCGGAATCAACGTCTTCTGCGATAATCAGCAACGGCTTACCGGACTGGCCGATATATTCAAGATGCGGGAGCAATTCCTGTACACTGGAAATTTTATGTTCGTACATAAGGATGGCCGGGTTTTCGAGAACGGCAACCATCTTTTCCTGGTCAGTTACAAAATACGGGGAGAGGTAACCGTTATTGAACTGCATACCGTCTACGACATCGAGAACGGTTT
>Ga0326511_10005448_pt1 | contig 10051 bp, 5 predicted proteins | sample 0_2496_0518_D_FD_203701 | JGI IMG/M metagenome (GOLD analysis project Ga0326511, IMG submission 203701) | Bovine rumen microbial communities from UC Davis, California, United States - 0_2496_0518 | ecosystem: Host-associated > Mammals > Digestive system > Stomach > Rumen | place: USA: California... | reverse complement strand
TTTTCCTTGAGCAATCTCGGAACGTCCTTGAAGGTCTTTCTTTCCTCAACGATTGCGATTGCAAAAAGCATAGCCATCATGCTTGCCACCTCCTTTCCTAAGATTTTTATAAGAATATTACTTATAAACTTCATTTGCCATCTCCATGAGACAGTCCTCTAAAAACTCGATATGCTCGTCCTTTTTAGCGTTCTTTTCTTCGAGTTCGATAATCTTCCGACGCATTACCTCGACCGTCATAACCTCCTCCGGGTCGGGGTCAGGCTCAGGGTCGGGGGCAGGATCCGGGTCGGGGTCGGGGGCAGGATCCGGGTCGGGGGCAGGAATAGGCTCTCCGTCGTCAAGCTGCTCGCGGATTTCGTTGTACTCCTCCTCGTCGATAAGGACAGCCTCAACGGTCGGGAACATTCCGCCGTCGTCGACGGGATTGAGCCACCTGACGCGGTAAATCTCCTTTTGATCGTATGACTGAATATACTGCGCCTCCTCGATGCCGCAGGTCGTGAGGAACGGTACGCCCGCTCCATTCTGCGCCCATTTCAGAAACACGAAATTCGCGTCAACGACCATTCCGTTATTAAGAATTTTGTAATACCTCACGCTACCATACCTCCCGTCTTGTAGCAGTTAAATAATTTGTTGTAGTAGTTCAGCATTCTCTTTCGACTCCGATATGTTTTTGCGTTCTTCTTCGCGTTTCCAAACCACGATTTGAACGAGCCGAACACATCGTCAAGAGTCATCAATCCTCTGTCTACGCGCTTTCTGAATTTCTTTAGCCTGCGCCTCATACGAATAAAACCGTCACGGACCATTTGGCGTACAATGCCGCCTGTCTTCGTAACGGTATATCGTATCTTTAAGAACACAAATCCCTTTGTGGATTTCGTTATCCTCGTTTTCTTTTTGTTTAGCGCAAGCCCGGATTTTTCGCATTCCTGCTCTATGATTTTTAGTAGCTCCCACAATCGCTCTTTGCTCTCGCTTTGTATCTCTCCGTCGTCCATATAGCGGATATAAGGTTTGATACCCTCAACGTCCTTTATACGGTGATCTAACCTGTTCGGGTAGAATTTTGCGAGGTCTTGCGAAACTTGACTACCGAGGGTAGCTCCACGTGCTTCGTTGTCGTCAAGCTCCCGCGTTAGCCGATCGCGTTCATCTGGGTCTTTTACAAGGGCGACGTCCTGCCGCAGGTACATCTTTATCAATTCCATTGTAAAATCCTGCAGCTTTTCGTCGAAGCCTGCTTTCTTCAAACATTCGAGGCATAGACTATGTTTCATACTGCCAAAGAAATTTGTGAAATCGTAGGTAAGGATATAGAACTCAGGACCGACTCTCCTGATCGTGTCTTTGAGTTGCTTCATTATACGGCGGCGGGCGTGATCTACGCCTTTGCCTTTTGTGCTTGCCGGATTGTCGTATATCAACGACGTTTCAACAAGCGGAGATATGCCGGTTTCACAAACAGCACCCTGTATCACGCGGGTGTCAATCATTACCGCCTTGCAATCTCTCCGCTTTCCTCGTTCAACAATAGTGAGAGGGCGCGGTGTCTGATTTACGCCGAGGAGCCCTTTTTCGTTACTATCAACTGAACGCTTTATTTTGATGATGGCGTGTTGAATGTACCTTTGGACGCTCCCTTTCCATTCCGTGTTTCTTCTCCTGCGCTTCAACGACCGATGATAACTCTGCTGAGAAATCACTTTTTCGGAACGACCGTGATTCTCGATTTTCGCCTGTCGTTTTGCCTCTCTTTTCTTTTTGCTTCTGAGTATTCGTTTTTGTATTCTTTCTTGATTAGTCATATGGGATAATGTTTTCGCTGCGCCCGTCCCGATTCTTATAGTCGCCCGTCGCAGAGCAGTCCTGCTCCGGGTTGTATGCCTGTCCTATCGGGTAAATGGAGATCGGGAATAAAACGACGCGAGGCATTCGTCGCGCCGCTATGCAAGAAGCGTCCTCCCGTCCATATCAGGACACCGTCGCGGTGTATCGCCCTTAAATCAGGGCGGTCATAAATTTACCGGGTAAGTTCCCGGAGGGCTGTATTCTCCTTCTCATAATATGATACTGTTTCACCCTCATACTTGGTTACTTATATCACGAGAATCGGGGAAGCACGCCATTCGAGTTGCTCGCGTTGTTGTTGTTGCCCGTATTGACGTTGCCGTTCGAGTTGACATTGGCGAAGTTGTTGGAATTAGTCGGTGGCGCGCTGCGGAGCCAAATGTTGGCAGCCAAACAAAAGTATAGAATACCGCCCGTGTCCTCCTTTCAGACAAGGTGTTTGTATCGTTTGCTGTCAGCATTTATGAGCCCGTTAATGAGATTGAGTTCGCTATCTAAGAGGTCAGACCATTCGCGCATTATGTTCTCGCTGTAACCCATAATGTTCCAAAGCGACAACAGCGGTCTTTGCAAGCCGTTGAGAGCGTCAGTCGCTGTGATCAGGTGCTTTTCTCGCTCCTCGGCTTCTCCTTTGGTCTGCGGGAATACATCGTTTGCGAAAATAACCTCGCACAAAGCCGTGTCGATAAAATCGGCTATTCTGTCACTGAGGGTATCTTCGCAATACATCGGCGCGTGACCGATTTTCTCGTATGTAAATCTATGTAGTTCGCACATAGTGTTGAGAAATTTCAGCTTTTTGATTTTGTTCTTCGGATAGCTTATCAGCACAGGTTTCTCCTCCGGGAAAAACTTCGCTACGCCCCATATCAAGCTCAATTCGTAGTTGAACATTTCCGTCCACCGCTTCGCGCTCGATTGCGTAACGTCTTTGAGGTTGCAGATTACGAGGAGTGGCTTTTGAATGTTCGCTATCTCGCGGGCTGCCGCCGCCAAATACTTTTGACGGCGGACTCTTGCCTCTGCGTTCCTCACGTTTTGTTCACTTGCGTAAACAACGGCTGTGTACGCTCTGTTCAGCGGTGCGAGTAATTTGGGGTTTGTAAATTTTTGTATTCTGACCGGGAGAGATTTCGCCCTCTCGGTGGTATGATTGTGCAGTTTTATCATTTGCCTCTCAAATTCTGAGTAGGCGAGTGCCTGTGCGCTCTTGTGTACTGACATTTGATTTAAATCCTCCCGTTGCTCTTTATCTGCCCTGACTCACGCAGGGCAGATTCCGAACGTATCGGCTTATCGCCGTTTTTTGATTGAGAAGCGGGGAAGCACGCCATACGAGTTGCCCGCGTTGCTGCCGTAGCCCGCATAGACGGGGCCGCTCGAGGCGACAGCGGCGAAGCTGTCGGAATTAGTCGGTGGCGCGCTGCGGAGCCAAATGTAGGCAGCCGTCCATGATCTCCAAATGAGTCCATCGAATATCTTTTTCGCGTTGCTGTTGGCGGTGTTGATCCATAGATCGCCTTCTTGCACGTTATTTGATTCGTCAAGAGTCGGATCGGTTCCTTGCGAGAACGTCTGATAATTCTCCCGCGTTGTGATTCCATGGTAGTGAATGCGTGCTGCATCGTTGACGTAGTAAGTAATCGGCCTTCCGCATTCGCTCCACGGAGCGGTTGTTGTATTAGAATTAAATTCCACAACATCGAGCAGCGATATTTTCAAATTTGACGTGACAACGTTGTGCGTGCTTCCGTCTACGTAGTTATTGTGCATCACGCGGCATTCTGCGATTATGCTTCGCCATTCCTGCGGAATTGCAAGCCATAGACGTTCTGTAACCCATCGTGCGAGCGGCATCGCGGTATATCCTCCGGCGTTGCTGCTCGACGTGTTCATCTGTTTGCCTTTCCACAGCGCTGTTAAAAACTTAAAGTCGATATCGGTTTGCGTGACGCTGTTTTCTGTGAGGTAGTATCCTCCAAAGTTGCACAGCTCTATCCAGTATTCTTCTGTCGGATAATTTGCAATCTGGCGGCATACGGAATCGCCGAGGTCATCGCTGTATAAGCGGCAAAGGTGCATAATTCCATTTGCGTATTTTCCGACATCGTTGCCGTCTGTAACTGTAGCACCGACAATGAGGTGGACGTCGCTTATTGTGTTGATGTCTTTTGTCAGCTCGAACACGTCGATTGAGGCACCGTATGTGTTTGAAGCATAAACCATGAGGTTTTTGCTTCCAGGGACGTGCCTTAATACAATCATTTCTCTTTGTGTTCCTCTGCTTAGTCCTCTTGATGATTCGCCCCAAACGACGGAAACTCCGTTGTTGTATTTGATTTTGAATCCCATTGAACCATTTTCTTGGAAACAGCAAATCATCGTTTGCTCTGAGTCCGTTTCAATGAATTCGACATCACACACAAGAGTCCAACCTGAGCTTATGCCGTCTTTAAGGGGCTGAATGTCGGTGACGATGTACTCTGCTCCATTCAGCTTTCTTTTGTCGCAAATATCCGTATAAATCGGCATCGCTCCGTTTGCATTGTAGTAATCGGGGACAAAACCGAGGCGGATTTTTGTGCGGTCTTTCTTGTTGAGACGCGAGACGTTATCCGATTGAACGATTCCATAGAATTCAGCTGCGGTCATGTTGTGGGTGGAAGCTCCGACTGCAGGCAGCTCTCGCCTCTGAAATACAGCGTTGACGTCGAGGTTTCCTCTGATGAACCCTGTTGATTTGTCCCAGCCTTTGAAAACGTTGTATATTTGCTGATCTTCTTCAATCGTTCTTTCCGGTATTTCTCCATTGTATACTGCAGCCGAGCCGTAATCGACCACTTGCGTAGTGTCCGGAATAACGGATCCGTTGTTTAGCCATCGAACGGTGTATTGCTGAGGAGTCGAAGAATAAGTTGCCGTCAATGTAACGGGGCCTGTTATATTGACCAGACTTCCGCCTGTCCACCCATTGAAAGTGAACCGCTCCGCTTCCGTCTCCGGTTTAGTTGGAGTCGCGATCAATCCTGCAGCAATGGGCTCCACGCCGTCCTCGCCTCGGTCAACGTATTCGGTGTAGAGTGTCGTGTTATCGTAGTTTTTGAATACGACCGGGTACTGCTGTACCATACTCTCATACGAGAACGTGACGTTTGGCGTACTCAGGTTTGGATTCCACGCCGTATTATACGCTTGCAGTTTGCTCTCGCGCATAATCGGTACAGATACCGCGCCCGTAAGATACGCCTCCTCTTGGTCGCGCCCGCTGTCGTTATATCCGCGAACATCTAACAGTTTGTCGAGCAAATCGGTGCTTTGGAGCTGCCAATTTATGCCGGTCGCTCTCAAATGTTCGAGGCTCTCGTCGATACAGGCGCTTACAATATCGAGGCTGTTAAGCAGGGCGCAGTTCTCGATCGTCAGCGATGTAAGGTTGTCGTAGCTGTCTATGTCGAAGGTTTCGAGGAGTGCGAGTCCACTCAGGTACAACGATGAAACAGCGTTTAGGTGTGCCACGCGCAGCCGCCCGTTCTTCGCGAAACGAATGCCTGTGATCGAGCTGTTCTTTGTGTTAATGGTTTTGAGGTAAATGTTATTTGAAAAATCAAAGCTCCTGTGCGCGTTTGTTAGTCCGCCGAGGTTGAGCTCCTCCAGCTTAACGCAGTTGTCAAAGGTTGCGGTGGTGAAGTTGGTATTGTAGTAACCTTCCACATCTGAACCTATAAGAATCCTTTTGACGCGCTTTAGCCTCGAGGCCTCAAACTCTCCAAGGTATAGAGCTGACATGTCACCGATTTCCTTAATCCATGCGGCGTCCCTCAAATATATTTCCGAGTCGTTCAGTCTTGCGCTAACGTCTATCTGCACGGGGTCGCCGGTGGCACTCGCTCTTACACGATATGGTGTAGAGCCTGCGAGAAGATTGATATACATATCCGTGTAGGGCTTGATTGTGACGATACCGCTCGGCTCAACGCCCTCCCAAGTTTCAGGTGTATATCCTCTAAACGCCGCGCTGTCGTCTGTTGAGGCTTTTGCAAGGTAGTAGCTGTCCACTAATACCTTTTGGAACATAAGGGCTTTTTTGATGTGGAGCCTGAGTCTGCCGGTTGCTCTTTCGAGGTACGCGGAGGTGTGGAGGTTTTCGAGAGTTCTGATCGCGTTGTGCTCCGCGTCTTCAATCCAGAGGCTTTCGCAAATCTGCTCCTGACTCTCGCAACAGTACGCATAAAATGCGTCTATATCCCACGCTCCTGCAATTTCGCTCGCGAGGTAGCTTGCTTTAAGTTGGTCGAAATTGCACTCTCTCAGGTTGGTGAACAGTGCGTTATCCGCGCCGTTGAATACTGCGGCCGTACCGATAACATCAAAATCCATATAACCGGGCTCGATATCAACATAGCCCTCGTTATTCCTACAAAGGCCGGTATCATTGTCCCAATTAAACCAAAGACCCCATTTGCCGTTCGCGTTTCTGCTCCAAAACATATTCTTTGCTCTGTTATCGCGCAGGAGGTAAAACAGCGTGATGTTGTGGTGGAAGTACAGCGTATCCATATCGAAATGGTCCGCAGCCTCAGCTTTCCACTTCGCTTTTCTGTAAGCCGCGTTGTCGGTGTCGTATTGGACGCCGTTGATCGTAACAGCAGGGACAAGGGGATTTCCACTTGGGTTTGTCCAGTCGCACGCATATACAAAGTCCTGTACCTCGCTTTTCCACAGAGCGATCGCCTGAGCCTCGGTAAACTGAGTTGTATCGAGGTATCGGAATTCATAGTTCTTCGAGAAGTTGTTGCCGGAAAGATCGTTGCTTTTGAATCTTACCTGCGGCTCGGTGTTGTTCTTGACCTCGATAACAATCGGGTCATATGCAAACGCCTCTACGCTGTCTTTGTTCGAGCAAATATTGCCAAGTCCAAAGAAGATTGTTTCGCCGGGCTGTACTATATCGGGGCCGACTGTAACGGCGGTTGTCGTCGAGGTGTTGTGATAGAATACAACACACATTGTGGACTCCAAGCAATCGCGGACACGGGGGTCTGTTACCCTTGCGGCTCTTTTGCTGGGTTGGAATCGGTTATACCACTCTGCGCAAGCGCGGTTTATGATATGGTCTTGCGACGCGATATTCTTCTTATAGGTGATCTTTGCAACAGGAATACTGTTCTCCGCGCCGTGCATAGCATAGCCCTGACGAGTGCCTCCTGAGTTCAGCTTTATGCCATTGCTGAATGTCAGGTTTATGTTTGGTCCGGCTGTTTCTGCGTGTTCAACAGATGATGTACCCTGTATCTTTGCTTTGGTGTTTTCGGCAGTGAATTGATGTTCGTCGCCTCCGGCTATATACTCGTGACTCACCTCGACGACCTTTGCGTTTTCTTTGCTCAAACTGAGATCGGGCGCGTGAATGGTGATAAAATGCGCGTCGGGGTTATGAGCTGCCGCTGCCGCAATATCAATCACGCCGTTGCTGTAAATGTCATTACGGTATTCTCTATCGGAGATTTCCGTGCCATCCGCGCCGTCAACAATGAAGTTTGCTTTCAGCTCTGTGTTGGTGAGATCGCGGTCGTAAGCTCTGAGCAGGTACAAATACACATCCGCGTCGTCGCTTCCGAAAGTGATTCCGACCGAGGTTGAATGTTGGAAATCCTCCTGCTCTGCATACTGCTTAAATCCGAATGTCGAACAGCTTTCCCAAATGTACATCAGCTTGTCAGAGTTGTCTGTTGCTTTCTGAATGTTGATGTCGAGCTCCGCTTTTTCATCTTCGCAAGTCGAGAATTGAATGCTGTTCTGATTTCCGTACAGGTATGCGTTGTTGGCTTTGATTACGAGGCCCTTGCCGTTTGAGAGCGATGTAATACCTACTGCCTCTTTGCTTGACGAGTGGGCGATCTTGTATATAATTTTGATCTCCATACCGTTCGCGAGCACGTCGTTGACAAACGGGTCGTAGTTGAGTGTTAGCCTGTCACCGGCAGTTATCCTAATACAATGGACGTTATTCTCGTCTGTCGTAAGTCCGCCGTTGATGAGGTCGAAATGCTCCGACATTGTGAATCGGTACCCATTTTGTGACCAAGTGCTCAAATCAGCGATCGTCGATGGGTCAACTTTAAGCACAAGCCCATCCGTGACCTCTGATGTATTGACTGCGAGCGGGTTTATGGTATAGCTCTTGCTTGCAACAGCTTCGCCGCACTTGATAGAGAGTGTGTGACTCCCCGAAACAGCCGGTCTGTATGCCCATATCTTTTCAGATTGGTCAACGCTGATAGAGGCGAGCACGGTGCTATCCTGCTTCAAATCAATGCTCGTGGGGTTGTTTTCCGGGTCAATGACGATATACGGCACCGAAACAGAGGTGAACTGCGTTAAGTCGCCACTCGGAAAGTTTGCCGCGACTATTTTTGCGGTCTGTCCTGCGACGACTTGTGCTACCGCAGCTCTCAGGTGATTCGACTCCAAAGGCTCTCCGTTGACCTCCAGCGTGCCATATACTTCGATATTGTGTGCGCCGTGATTGAGTCCCGAAATAGTCTTTGTGAGCCTCCTGCCCGATGTTGTAACTATATTTGTGGAATACAGCGAGCCGTCAACATAAGTGTAAATCGTCTTAGAGCCGTTGCCGGTAGGAGTAATGTAGAATGAAAGGTTTTCGTCTTCGTTTACGTTGGTATCATTTAGGCTCCATTCGAGGGTAAACGCTTCCAAAGTTACGTTGAATGTTCGGGTTGCTGTCATTCCGTAACTATCGGTCATAACAAGTCTTACTGTGTTATTGCCTGTTGTCAGGTACCTGAACACATCAACAGAAAGGTTGTCGCCTTGCTGTACGGTCAGATTGGTGCGAACTATGCCTCCCACGGAGATCGCAAGCGTGCCCGCTCCTGTTGGAACATCGGTAGTGTTATCGACAGATGTGAACTTAAACGTAATGGGCGCTGTTCCTGCTGATTCGATGACCGAGAACGACGGGTTGGTGTAGCAAGAGAACACGAGTGTGCTTCCTCCTGCTCCGCCCGAGCCGCCTGAGATAACAATAGGATCAACAACATCTACGTCGTTTTGGTAGATATGAAAAAGACCCGTATCTTTATCCCAATAGATTCGGTCAAACGCAAGACCGCCGCCTGTGACGACGAGAGTGATTGATTTTCCTGTTGGCTGCCCGTCGCATAAAAACGAAAGCACGCCGGTCTGTGTGTTGAATTCGATGTCATTGAAATAGTGCTTGTTTTCGACTCCTTCTGCCTGCTGCCGGATGATTCGCTGCAGCTCCGTCTTTGCGGTGTTGATCTTGCTGGTAACCTCGCTTGACTTGTCGTAATTGCCTTCGAGGAAAGCAAGCGACGGATATTTATTTGCTTTGTCAGCGGCTGCGATGTTTGCCGCCGGATCTGTGACCTTGTTGTCGCTCGATTCGACGTGCGGTCCGATTGCGAGGATTGTTCCGTCCTTTTTCTTGATGTAAATGATTCCGACGTCCTCTGCAAATACAAGCTCGGCTATTTCGACCGCCGACGCATCAAAATCTTCGTTGTTGCCGTGCCTCAAGATGACTCTTGCTTGCAAAATATTACTCACTTGATGATTGACCTCCTTCGTTTTATTCCGGTTGCGGTGAGAGCATAGCGTCAATCTGCGCCTTCGTGTAGTAATTTTCGAGGAGCGCGTCGACTTCTGCCTGCGTGTAATATCCGTTGCCGCCCGCCTGAATGGTGACGCTGCTTGCATTTCCTACGCCGAGCCCGAATTGATAAGCGAATTCCGTAGGAGCTGCGCCCTGCGTTCCTTCTGACATATAATCGGGGATCTGCGCTGTTACTATCGCATAGAGCGTTTCCTCTGAATTTGCATCATCGGCGTTTTCACAAAAAATACCGACTTCGCGGACGCGGTATCCTGCGAGGAGCGAGGAATTGTCAACCTTTGCCTTTACAACTATGCTGTCAGCCGTTACGATTGCCGAGTCTGTTATTGACACGCGCTGGCGTTCATCTGTGAGCTCTGTGAGAGCTGCGAGGTTTTCGTTGTCTGCGTGCTCACCTGCACCGAACGCCATAGTAGTAAAACATATACTATAATTTCCGGCGATCGCTTGAAAAAGGATTTGTTGCCCGGCGTTCGTGATCACCACTGGGTTGTATCTTGCCATTGTCTCACCACCTTCCGCAATCAAGCACCAATG
>Ga0326511_10005444_pt1 | contig 10053 bp, 6 predicted proteins | sample 0_2496_0518_D_FD_203701 | JGI IMG/M metagenome (GOLD analysis project Ga0326511, IMG submission 203701) | Bovine rumen microbial communities from UC Davis, California, United States - 0_2496_0518 | ecosystem: Host-associated > Mammals > Digestive system > Stomach > Rumen | place: USA: California... | reverse complement strand
GCTGACGGTGGGTAGTGCATTTGCACAGGGAGATTCGCGCGGCGAGTTGCAGTCGTATTCATACGTTGAGGCTCAGGGCGGTGTGCAGTTCACGTCGACCAATGCGCCGATGGATAAGTTGATGACGCCTACGGCAGCGCTGTCGTTCGGTCACTACTTCACACCTGTGGTGGGTGCACGTCTGCATGTGAACGCCTGGGAGTCGAAGGCTGGCTTTACGGACATCGACAAGTACTACAAGTGGAAATATGTGACGCCCGACCTGGACCTGATGCTGAACCTGACGAACTTGTTCAGCAAGAAGGCTGATCACTTCCTGAACGTGATCCTGTTGGGTGGCGTGGGCTTGAACTATGCCTGGGACAACAAGGATCTGCGCGACTTGAATCTCGACGCTCAGCGCACGCCGCTGGCATGGGGCATCAAGGACGGTGAGAGCAAGAACCGCCTGAGCCACAACCTGCGTGCCGGTCTTCGCCTTGAGACCAACGTCACGAAGCCCTTCGGCGTGTCACTCGAAGTGAATGCCAACTCGCTGGACGACCGCTTCAACTCGAAGACGAACGATGCCGACGACTGGATGTTTACCGCCATGCTGGGCCTGAACTTCCGCTTCGGCTACAAGTACAAGAAGTCGGAGCCCGCTCCCGAGCCTGTCGTTGAGCAGGTGAAAGAGCCGGAGCCCGTGGTGGTGCCTCCCGTGGCTGTGCCTGAGAAGAAGGCCGTGGTGAAGAAGGAGAACGTGAAGCTGCACGAGGAAATCTTCTACGTGATCTGTAAGAGCGACCCCACCGAGGGTGGCCAGGCTCAGCTGGACCGCATTGCCAAGTTTATGAAGGAGCACAGCGATGCCAAGGTGAGCATTGTGGGCTACGCCGACAAGGGCACGGGTAACGCAAAGCTGAACAAGATGTATGCCGAGCGCCGCGCCGCACAGTGTAAGGACGTGCTGGTGAAGAACTACGGCGTTGATGCTTCTCGCATCAGCATCGACTCGAAGGGCGACACCGTTCAGCCGTTCAGCGAGAACGACAAGAACCGCTGCGTCATCATCGATGGCAATGGCACCCACGAGGTCACGGTCTACGAGTAAGGCCCGTCGGCTTTCGTGAAAGGTTAGACATTCCCAAATTCATCCGTTTTATATACTTCTTTAGGGGGGAAATGCTCGCGATGAGTATTTCCCCTTTCCTTTGACTTATCTTAGTTCTGCAAGTTCCGGTAGCCACTCCCCTCCGCCTGAAGGTAGGGGAACTCCATGCGGCTTAGCCACTCCAGCCTTGTCCTTCATGCACTGGCACGTGCCTTGTCGGCCGCCATCAAACGCAGCCACTTGAAGTAGCCAAGGATGGCAATGACGACGTAGAGACCGTAGAGGCCGGCCTTGAAGGGTATGCCTTTGTGTACGTAGAGAATGGTGCACACGACGTCGACGACCATCCAGAAGAACCACTGCTCGACATACTTGCGCGCCAAGGCCCACAGTCCGACAAAGGAGAGGGCGTTGGTAAACGAGTCGAGCAGTGGCACGGTGCTGTTTGTCCAGCGTATAAGTATGTAATAGGTGGCTCCCCATGCCAGGAAGAAGCAGGCAGCAACGGGCAGATACAGGCGAAGCGGCATGTGGGATATGGACGTAGAAGCGGTCGTCGTCGTTTTGGCTGCGGATGATGCGGTCGTCGCAGTGCTGTCTGCGGATGATGCGACCGTCGCTGTGCTGTCTGCGGATGATGCGGTCGTCGCTGTGCTGTCTGCGGATGTTGAGGCAGTGGCCGTGCTGGCTATGGCGTTGCGCGCCTTGTATTCCTTCATCTTCCATACCACATAGCCATAGATGGCGGCAAGGGTGTAGTAGACGGCCATGCCCGCGTCGCCGTAGAGACCGTGGGAGTAGTACAGGTAGACGTCGAGCGCCGGCATGATGATGCCTACCACCCAGAGGGCTATGTGTGCCCGGTATTCCAACCAGATATAGAGCAGTCCCAGGGCAGTGGTGAAGAGGTCGAGATAGTCGAGTGTCATGTCGTTAGAACTTAAGCGTCACGTTGCCCATCATGGTGAAGCCTGCCATGGGTATGTAGCCAATCTGATAGTAGCGGTTGTCGTTGGCATGGCCGGCACTCTCGCAGATGGCCGAGTAGACCCATCCGCTCGCGGCGTAGTGACGGTTGAAGATGTTGTTCAGGTTAAGTCCGAAGACGGCCTCCTTCACCTTGAGCGCCGTCAGTGGCGTGGAGTAGGAGAGGGAAAGGTTAGACACCTGATACTCGGGCAGCGAGCGCTCCATGCTTTCGGTGTTGTCGAGATACTGTCGCGACACGTAGCCTGTGTGCCAGGTAGCCTGCCATCCCTTGTGGTGCAGGTTGACGAAGGCGTTGCTGATCATCGAAGGCGAGAAGGCCAGCGTAGAGCTGCTGTAGTGAATGGTCTGCGAACCGTTGTCCCAGTCCTCTACCACCTCGTCGAAGTCGCGTATGCGGTTGCGGCTCAGCGCCATGTTGTAGTCTATGCTGAGCCAGGGCGTGACGTCGAGTCCGGCCTTCATCTCCAAGCCCATGCGGTAGGAGTTGTCGATGTTGGTGGTCAGGTTCTCGCCGATGTCGCTGACCAGGCCGGTCTGCACGAACTGGTCGGTATAGTCCATGTAGTAGAGGTTCACGCCCAGGCGCACGCCGTCGGCGGTATAGGTGTAGCCCAGCTCAAAGTCGGTGAGCGACTCGGCACGTGGTGCGGGGTAGGAGCCGTTGTCGGTGAAGTTGTTGCGCTCCGGCTCGCGGTGGCTCTGGGCCACAGAGGCGTAGGCAGTATGTGCGCCGCTGTGCCACGTGATACCGGCCTTGGGGTTCATGAAGTCGTAGTGCTGGCGTATGTCCAGCTGCTGGTTGTGCAGGCCCGAGGCATCGTCGTAGAATTTGTCGTTGATGCCGTTGGTGCGGTAGACCACCGAGCGGAACTGCACGTCGCCGAAGACATCCCACTGCTCGTTCAGGTGGTAGGCCGCCTTGACGTAGTAGCTGTAGTCGGTCTTGTAGGCGTCGGAGTCGTAGTACTTGTGGTCGCCCTGTGCCAGGTATTTGGCAGCCACCACGGGATGTGCAGCGTAGGTGACGTAGCCGAAGTGGTTGCCGCTAAAGTACTGCACGGCAAGCCCGCCGATGACGTCCCACTGCTCGTCTTTGTAGTTGGCACTCCACACGGCGCCGTAGGTGTCTTGTGAGAGACCCTTTTTGCGGATGAAGTCGGTGCGCTTGATCTTGGTGCCGTCGGCCTCGGTGGCGGCGAGTCCGAACTTCGACAGCTTGTTCTGCGGTCGGAACTCGCGGTAGTAGCCGTAGCCACGGGTATAGCGCAGCGATGCCGTGGTCGACCAATGGTCGTCGATGGTCCATGCAGCCGACAGCAGGTGGTGGTTCTGGCGGAAGTTGTCGGTGGCTTTCTCCCAGAGCGAACCGTCGCTCATGGTGTAGCGCCCGGTGATGTAGTCGCCGTTGGCATCGCGGGCAAAGTCGCCGTTGGCATCGTAGACCAGTTGCTCGTAGAGCGAGTTATATCGTCCCAGCCCGCGGTCGTTCAGGTCTTTATACTCCCTGATACCGGTCTTGGCGCCATAGGTGCCGTCCATGAGGCTCAGGTCGTTGTCGCCGGCCGTGACGCCGTTCCATGCCTGTCCGGTCTTCTCGAAGTTACCAATGTGCTTGTAGCTCAGCTTATAGTTGTCGCCGAGCCATGTCAGTCCGCCGTAATAGGAGCCAGAACGGCCGCTGGTGCCGTGTATGAATCCGTCGGTCTGCGTCTCGTGATAGGCTCCGTCGAAGACCAGGTGCTGGAAGAGCAAGCCTGTAGAGAAGTTGACGCCGGCGTTCAGCGTGTTGTAGGAGCCGTAGCTGGCGCTCACCTCCAACGAGGGCGTCGACAGCGGTGTGGCGGTAGTCAGGGCCACCGTTCCTCCAAAGGCGCCGTCGCCGTTGGTCGATGTGCCTACGCCGCGCTGTATCTGCACAGAGCCGAGCAGCGAGCCGTAGCTGTTCATGTTGGCCCAGAAGACGCACTGGTCCTCGGGCGAGTTGAGGGGCATGCCGTCGAGCGTCACGTTGATGCGTGAGTCGCCTGCACCGCGTATGCGCATGTAGGTGGTGCCCGTGCCCATGCCGTTCTCGCTCCAAGCCAGCACGCCGGGTGTCTGTGCAAAGAGGAAGGGCAGCTCGCGACCGGTCTTGGCGTGTGTAGCCAGGTCGCGCTTCTTGATGTTCTCGATGGCGTAGGGAGCGTTCTTCTGCGCACGCACGCCACGCACCACTACTTCTTGCAGTCGTTCTGCGCGCATAGAGTCGCTCTCGGCTGTCTGCGCCTGCACGGCCAGCGGGCACAGCAGTGCCACGGCGGCTGTAAGCATAGATGTGTTCATTGCTTTCTTTTCGCTTAAAAGTATTGTACTGAAAGGGGGAGAACCGTTTTCCGGTCAGGCCTGCGTTGCTATCCATTCCTACGGCGGCATTATCCGCATCAGGTTCTGAAGGGTATGATCTCAGCCAGCCCACACGGGTCAGCACCCCTTGATAGGCCACCTTGGCCAATCGCGTGCAAAGGTACGCACTTTTCTTGTAATAGCCAAACAGATGGCGAAAAAAAAGCGCGCTGTGGCTCAACATCCGTCTACAGGCGCGCGAAGTGCCGGCAGTATCAGGTCTTGATGACGTATTTCTGATAGTAGCTGAGCAGCAGGGTGGTCATCGGCAGGGCGATAATCATGCCGAGGATGCCGAGCAGTGCGCCCCAGATGGAGAGCGACAGGAGGATGATGGCCGAGTTGAGGCCCGTCACCTTGCCCATGATCTTGGGGGTGAGGAAGGCGTCCTGAATGGTCTGCACCACGGCAAAGACGGCCAGCGCCGACAGCAGGATAATCCAGAAGTTCTGCCCTGTGTCGGCCGACTTCACGATGGCGAGCAGTATGGTGGGTATGAACCCCACTAACTGCAGGTATGGCACCATGTTGAGCAGTCCGATGAACAGGCCCAGTCCCACGGCCATGGGGAAGTCGATGATGAGGAAGCCGATGCTGAAGAGTATGCCCACGCAACTGGCCACCATGGCCTGTCCGCGGAAGTACTTGTTCATGCTCATGCCTACATCGTCTACGAGTTGCTTCACGAAGCTGCGTGTGCGTTCGGGCAGCAGGCCGAGCCACCCGCCGGAAATCTGCTCGTAGTCGAGCAGTATGAACAGGGTGTAGAGCAGTATCATCGTGGTGGCAAAGAGTCCCGACACCATGCTGATGGACTGCGAGATGACGTTCCATATCTTGGGTATGGCAGACTTCACGCCGTCTATGAAGCCTTCTTGGGTGACGATGGCCTCTACCTGTTCGGCGGTGAGGTGGTCTCTGACGAAGGCTTGCAGTGCCACGGGTATGCTTTTTATCGTGTCATCGTGCTTGACGTAGTCTATAAGCAGGTCCTTCACCTTCCCAGCCTCTTCAATCATTGGGGGTACAATAAGCCAGAAGGCGCCCCACAGCACGACTCCCACGACAATGAATGTGCATAGTATGGCTAACCACCGGTATTTCAGCCGACAGCGGTACTGGAAGAACTTTACCATGGGGAACAGCAGGTAAGCAATGAGCCATGCCACAAAGAAGGGGGTGAGCACGCCGCTAAGCAGGTTGAGCAGGTAGAGTATGGCTACCACGACGATACTTGTGAGTATTCCGCGGATGAAGAGGTCGAAGGTGATGGGTTTGCTCATGGGAGTGAAGGGAGTTATGGGAGTGAAAGGAAAGTAAGGGGGGAGCGAAGGAAGCGTTAGAGGGAGTTGTGGGGAGTGAGGCGGACGTTAGTTCTGCTGCCAGGTAGGGAGCAGTTTGTGAGAGGTGAGGGCGAGGAAACAGAAAAAGGTGTGTAGAGCTGTGATAGCCCACACACCTTTTGTGCTTTGGTAATCCTCAGTACCCAGAGCCGGGGTCGAACCGGCACGGGTTGCCCCACTGGTGTTTGAGACCAGCGCGTCTACCGATTCCGCCATCTGGGCTCCAAAAGCGTGGGTGCAAAGGTACGCAAAAAAAACGAAACCCACAAGCGATTGGGGCAAAAAAGACGCGTCGCTGTGCAAAAAAGTGACATTCGTGCGCTTTTATGAGCGGAAAAGGGGGCGCTGGGTGGGGCTTACATATAGCCCATCCAGCGCAGGATGTCGTTCAGGTTGGCAACAATCATGAGCAGGATGACGATGCCGAAGCCGAAATACTCAGCGCGTATCATAAACTCGTCGCTTGGTTTGCGGCGCGTAATCATCTCGTAGAGCAGGAAGAGCACGTGTCCGCCGTCGAGTGCCGGTATGGGCAGTATGTTCATGAAGGCCAGGATAATGCTGAGGAAGGCGGTCATCTCCCAGAAGCGGTGCCAGTCCCAAGCTGCGGGGAAGAGGTTGCCGATGGCACCGAAGCCGCCAATCGACTTTGCTCCGTCGGCAGTGAACACATACTTCAGGTCGTCGACGTATCCCGACAGCACGTTCCATCCGTACTTGATGCCAGCGGGGAAGCTCTCGAAGAAGCCATACTCGTGGGTGACGGGCTTGTAGTTCTTCAGGGCGAACATGTTGACGAAGCCGAGTGTCAGGTCGCTGTTGAGCACAGCTTGCACGGTGTCGCGCTGTCCTGCGCGTTCGTAGGCCAGGCTCACGGTGCGCACGCCGAGGCTGTCGGCCGGGGTCTTGGCTTGTGTGAGCATGTCGGCCAGGCGTCCCACCTCATAGAGATAGGCGTTGTGCGAGTCGATGGCATTGCCGTTCAGGGCTACAATCTTGTCGCCGGCTTGCAGTCCTGCCTTGGCGGCAGGTGTGCCAGGTGCTACGCTGTCTATCTGCGAGGGTAAGAGCATCTCGACGAATCGGGGCGAGCTCTTCAGCATCGAGATCAGGTTGATGTCGCCCGGCATGCTGATGCTCACGCGCTGTCCCTGTCGTTTCACGTCGACGCGCTGTGCCTCCGACAACATTCGGAAGAGGTCGGCGTCGTACTTCTTAAACTCGCCACGCTCTGTGCCGAGCAGTATGTCGCCGTCCTGGAATCCTAAGGCCTTGGCCTCGTCGTTGAAGCGCATGCCCATGTGCATGTTCTGCACGGGCACGTAGGTCTCGCCCCAGTGGTAGAGTATCATAGAGTAGATGAACAGCGCAAGCAGGAAGTTCACGAGCACGCCGCCCACCATGATGAGCAGTCGCTGCCATGCAGGCTTTGAGCGGAACTCCCATGTCTCCACCTTGTCGCTCAGCTTCTGGTTGGTCTCGTCTATCATGCCCGAGATGGCGCAGTAGCCGCCCAGTGGCAGCCATCCTATGCCATACTCCGTGCCCACATAGTCTTTCACCTTGACGGTTTTCTTCTTCCCGTCGTCGTCTTCCACCTCCTCGTCGTGTGTGGGCACCACTTCGGGCTTCATCTTGAAGAGTCGTCTCACCCAGGTGTCGTAGGTGCTCGCAATGTGGAACTTAGGGTTGAAGAACAGGTAGAATCTGGTTACTCGCACGCCGAAGAGCTTGGCAAAGAAGAAGTGTCCGCCTTCGTGGAGCAGTACGAGCAGGCCTATGGCCAGCATGAGTTGTAGGAGTTTGATGAGAAATATTTCCATTGGTGTCGATTGATGTTGTGTGTTAAGCGTGTAACAGTTCGTTGGCTATGCGACGTGCCTCGGCGTCGGTGGCCAAGTAGTCGTCGTAGGAAGGTGTCTTTATGTAGGTGGCGCGCTGCATGGTCTTTGCGATGATGTCGCCCATTTGCAGGAATGAGCAGCGGTCTTCCAAGAAGGCGCGGTTCACTATCTCGTTGGCAGCGTTTACGATGCAGGGCATGTTGCCGCCCTGGCTGATGGCCTCGTAGGCCATGCGCAGGCACTGGAACTTGTCGAGGTCTGGCTCGAAGAACTCCAGACTGCGTGCCTTAAAGAGGTCGAGCCTGTCGCCGCTGAGTGGCAGTCGCTGTGGGAAGGAGAAGGCATACTGTATGGGCAGCCGCATGTCGGGCACGCCGAGCTGTGCCTTCACCGATCCGTCTTGGAACTGCACGGCGCTGTGTACGATGCTCTGCGGGTGAACGAGCACCTGTATCTGCTGTGCTTCGACGCCGAAGAGCCATTTGGCCTCAATGACCTCGAAGCCCTTGTTCATCATCGACGCAGAGTCGATGGTTATCTTGGCGCCCATGTCCCAGGTGGGGTGGCGCAGTGCGTCGGCCTTGGTGACGCGGGCCAGCTCGTCCATGGTCTTCAGTCGGAAGGGGCCTCCGCTGGCCGTGAGCAGTATCTTGTCTATGGGGTTCAGGTCTTCGCCCACCAGGCTCTGGAAGATGGCCGAGTGCTCGCTGTCTACGGGCAGGATGGCGGCGTGGTGCTCCTGTGCCAGCTGGCAGATAAGCTCGCCGGCCACGACGAGCGTCTCTTTGTTGGCCAGACAGATGGTCTTGTTGGCCTTGATGGCGTGAATGGTGGGCGAGAGTCCTGCGAAGCCCACCATGGCCGTGAGCACCATGTCGATGGGGCCGGCCTCTACAATCTCGTCGAGAGCCTTGGCACCGGCGTAGACCTTCACGTCGGGCAGGTCGCTCATGAGCTGTTTCAGCTCGTCGTAGCGCTGTTCGTTGGCTACGACGACGGCAGCGGGGTGGTACTTATGGGCTTGCTGGGCCAGCAGCTCCACGCGGTTGTTGGCTGTGAGGCAGTACACCTCGTATAGGTCTTGGTGTTCCTCTATCACTTCGAGGGCCTGTGTGCCTATGCTGCCTGTGGAGCCGAGAATGGCTATTTGTCGTTTCATTGTCTTTGTTGTTTGGGGAGTGAAGGGAGAGTTATAGGGAGAGGAGGCCTTCGGGCAAGTTCAGGGTTATGCTGCGTTGCTTCTGGTCGATGTCGGCCACGAGGTCGGCCGCAGCGGGGATGAGCGTGCCGTCTTCCAGCTCGAAGAGCGTGTTGGCCGTCTGGTCGTCGATGGCGGCTATGCGTCCTACGGTGGTGCCGGTGGCGGCGTCGACCACATTGAAGCCCACGAGGAAGGCCATGGTGGGCAGCTCGTCATCGTCGGGCACCAGGGCGTGGGGGAAGTATACGTCGCAGTTGGTCAGCTCGCGTGCGCGCTGCTGCGTGTCTATGTCTTCAAACTTGATGAGCGCCGTGGTGTCGTTGCGGAAGCGGTAGTCCTCGATGAAGAAGGGCACGAGAATGCCGTCGACCTCGAGCACAAGGTAGTCGGCCTCTACACGGTCGAAGACGTCGTCGTCGACCATGAACGAGAGCTCGCCATGCACGCCGTGGGCTTTGCCAAGGCGCCCAATCTTGTAGACTTCTTCTTTTTTTATCATGGGGCTGATGGGGCTGGTGGGGCTAATGGGGCTGGTGGGGCTAATGGGACTTCTGGGAGACCTTATTGGCAGCGCTCGATGTGGGCACCGAGTGAATTCAGGCGGCCCTCAATGTCCTCATAGCCGCGGTCTATCTGCTCTATGTTGTCTATGCGGCTGCTGCCAGATGCGCTCATGGCTGCAATGAGCAGGGCAATGCCGGCACGGATGTCGGGGCTCGACATGCGTCCGCCGCGCAGCTGCAGCTTGCGGTCGTGGCCTACGACGACAGCGCGATGAGGGTCGCAGAGAATAATCTGTGCACCCATGTCTATGAGCTTGTCGACGAAGAACAGTCGGCTCTCGAACATCTTCTGGTGTATGAGCACCGAGCCGCGCGCCTGTGTAGCCACGGTGATGAGCACCGACAGCAGGTCGGGTGTCAGTCCCGGCCACGGTGCGTCGGCCAGTGTCATGATGGTGCCGTCGATGAACGACTGCACCTCGTAGTGCCGTTGCCGGGGGATGACGATGTCGTCGCCCTCGAACTTCAGTTTCACGCCCAGGCGGCTGAAGGCTTCAGGGATGAGGCCCAGGTTCTTGACCGAAGCATTCTTGATGCGTACGCCGTCGCCCACCATAGCCGCCATGCCGATGAACGATCCCACCTCGATCATGTCGGGCAGGATGGTGTGCTCGGTGCCGTGCAGGTGGTCTGTGCC
>Ga0326511_10005443_pt1 | contig 10054 bp, 2 predicted proteins | sample 0_2496_0518_D_FD_203701 | JGI IMG/M metagenome (GOLD analysis project Ga0326511, IMG submission 203701) | Bovine rumen microbial communities from UC Davis, California, United States - 0_2496_0518 | ecosystem: Host-associated > Mammals > Digestive system > Stomach > Rumen | place: USA: California... | reverse complement strand
GGAGTAATTATACCATGCGCTACCATTGCGTTATATTCAAAAGGTGCACACTCATATGCGGTTGCGTTAAAAGTATGTAGCATTCTTCCTACTACAGTATTTGGAGTTAATGACACATCCATCAAGCGCACTAAATAGTTACCCTCTCCAGGAGTTCTGATCAATTTAACCTTGCCATCATTTAACCAATCTAATACTTTTAACTTAAACAAACGTTCTGATGCAAAATTCTCATCAATTAAATCTTTTGCTCATTTTGCGTGAGTTAAATTATCTGTATAAGAAATCTCATCTTTTTCTTCATTATCTGCGGCCGGCGCCTCTTCAGTGTATTGAATCCCATTATCATGGTTATCAGGGTAGCCTTCTTCACCATATAACTTAGCTCCAATTCCGCTATTGCTTGAAGTACCACGTCTTCTTGAATAATCAGTTCTTAAAATTTCTTCATATGTTGTAAACAATTCACTCTCGTCCATTTGCATTGAGATTAATCCCGATACTGGGAATACTTTATATCCAACTCGTGCATTTCTAAAGAAAAATGGATATTTACCGCCAATGGTCTCATTTCTACTTTCCGCAAGCTGTGTCTTAAAACTGCTCATTTGCGGATTAAACTCAACTCTTAGTTGTCGCTTACCATCATAGATAAACATATCATCAAAATCCGCATAAATCTTTTCACTATCTATTGGATCAGAATATATATTATATAAATTATATCTTCTAACTCTATAAATATAAGTCTTACCTTGCTCTATTGTAAAATCTTTAAATACAACATCACATTCAGTCGGGATTTCTCCATGGCAACCAAATCTAGTTAATTCCATCCAATAAGTTGGATCCATCATATCTGCGCGAGATAATACGAACATTCCGGCTATCGGTTCTTCTGCATATAAAGATACCGCAATATAGCCATCGTCCTTTACCAAATGAGGTCGGACTTCTAATGTTTTAAATCCATTAGGAACAGAACGCTGTTCTACTAAAATATATTCTGGACTACTAACAACTAAATTATTATTAGTAGTAACAGTATACTTTATCGTATATACTTTCCCACTTTCAAGTTCTCTAAAAAAGTGTCAATGGTCTTCAGATTGATATTTAGCTACATTATTCTCTACTGAGTGCGCCATTTCACCACTTTCATAAACAACTTCTTTATCTTCGTTATAGATTTTGAAATTACAAGAATAAACTTTTTCTGTAATATCACCACTATATTCACTGTCTTTTAAAACCCGTTGGCTAAATACGCCAACAAATTCCGTATTATTATTATTTGCTTTTGTTAATTCAAACCCGTCAATATAAACATCTGGTTTAGAAGTACATTTAATAACTCCAACAGTTGAGTAATATCCAACTGTTTCTTTTTCATCTTTAAAAGCCAACTGTATTTTATAAAACTGACCAACTGTTAGCTTTATTCCTTGTATTTTTCCTTCTTTAACTTCTAAATAAACTGTTCCCCCGCCTCTGCTCTCTTCTAATGCTCAATATCCAGGAGCAGTTTCGGATATTTTCTCTCGGGTTTCAGCTCTATCTGTTCCCGCAATGTTTATATCACCAAGTAGCGCATCATTTTGAACAGTTTTTATTCTAACCGCAAATGACGCTATATCCGCAGAACTCACCGCTTTATTAAAAGTAAAGGGAATGGTTATCTTACCATTCCCTTTCTCGTCTAAACAGAAAGCTGGCAAAGTTCCTTCTATATATGGAGGATATAATCTTGCCATATTTCTTACCTCCTCTTACTCTTGAGGTGCTGCTTCATCGTCAGCTACTGGCGTCATCTTAGGCGCCATCGCTGCTCTCTGTTCACTGTCAATTACATTCTGAAGTGCCTGCATGCAATTTGCTAAGGTAATAGTATCACTACCTTTGACACTAATGCTCATAAGAGCATCAAGAATGTTTCTTAACATTTCAATATTTTGATTATTCATATCTTTTATCTCCTTTTTCTCTATATATTAATTAGTTTCTGGTAAATCATTTCAATTATCTGGTAAAGTACCCATACTTAATCCAGTTAAATTGTTAAACTCAGTAACTAATTCATTTATTTTTGCAAGAATGGTTTTTATTTTTTTCTTATTTACAAGAACAGTATCGTCAATGCCATCTAATACTGTTTTATTATTATGAGTATGACTATTAGTAATAACAGATTGGGTAAGATTATTTAATACCGTTAAATTATCATGAATATGACGTTTTTCAAAAGCCTCATCCCATTTTGAAATATTTTCAGATGTAAGATTACTATCTACTTGACCTAAAGCAGGTCCTAATTCAACACCATTTGAATATACCTTACCCTCATAAGTTACATAAAAAGCCGGTTTATTACTATGTGAATCTATTATTCCATCATCACTTCTATTTAACTCTCCTGCTCAAAAAGCATAGCTTTTTATACCATCACCATTTCCATCACTTGCACTACCAGGAAAATATACAGTTGAATATGGAGCCATTCCAGCTTCATATTTAGTACCTGATAAACTACCTGATTTTCCCTGTGAAGTAAAATAACCTGGCATAATATTTCATCCAGCGATAATACCACTTTTTGCATTTAAAACACCACTATCAGTAACAGTAAACGTACCTCCGCCTAAAGAAATATTACCTTGAGTCATAACTAATCCGCTATTATTTAATACTAAAGTATCTTTTGATGTTTCTTTATCTGTAAATTTAATTTCACTACTATTACCTGCTGTTAAAACAAAATCACCATTACCATTTAAAATAATATTTTTAGCTTTAATATCTAAACCATTGTCAGTTAATTTAATATGCTCCGTATCTGATTTATTTTTTACACAGAATTGTCCACCAGTACCATATTCAAAATCTAAACTACCACCCGCTTTTATTGACATACTTTTTTGAGTTTCAATACTTCCGGTATTAAAGTCAATAGTCATTCCAGGCTTAAGAGTATTACTTGTTTCATCGTATATATAGCCACCTTCAATGATTGCTTTATCACCATCAAATCTTAATCCCCCACCTGTACCAACTGTTTTATTATTTACAGTTTTCGTTTTTGGAGGTGTACCAAGATATAAGTTGCCATTATTATTTAGTTCAAATGTTTGAACATTATTTCTATATCCAGCCAATGCGGAAATTAAATTACTTCCATTAGCTTCTCATGGATATTGGGTTACAATATTACCCATTACAATACCAGAATACTGTCCACTATCATTTACTCTTAATGAACCAAGATTAGTAGATTCTATCTTTGTTTCTGTTTTATTAACTATTTGAACTTGACTACCATCACCAGAAGTAGATTTCTCTGTTACTCTTTTTTCTAAAGTAATTATACCACCTTTAAATTCTTGAACCACCATTTCAGTAGAATCCATATTTTGAATTACGACAACCGGTTTATATAAATCCGCGAATTCAACCCCATTTCTTTTAATAGTAGCCTTAATTGTTATTCCATGATTATCGGTTGGCATCCCATTATCATCAAAAAAATGATCTATATACTGTGATTTTGGTCTTAAATAATCATAATCTGATAATTCTGGGCCCCACTTTTTGTTTGCTTCATTTTCATAATCAAGACTAAATGAATAAACTCATTCATTCCCCTTATTTTCTAAAGTTGTTTGAATTGCATCTATTTTTGCTTTAAGCATACGCCACTCAGAATCAATTTTTATAAATTCTCCATAGCTTGTAAACATAAGAGGAGTTCATCATCTTTCGGGGAAAGCTTTTACTTTAGACAATCAATTTTCATAAGTCTTTTTTGCTTCTGCTAATTCAATTTCTAATTTATTTAATTCATCAGAAAAATTATTACAAACAACTTTTAACTTTTCTTTAAAATAAGTTGGATTAGCATTATCTTTATCATAACCAATAATGCCGTGTCCATTTATTTCAAATGCATTTAACAGTTCTCCTGCTGTAATATATTTTATTTCACGACTAACTCCAGTATAAGTATAAATATCATTTTCTAATTGATCAACAATTTCTAATACTTTTTCCTTTTTCTTTCTCTCTTTTTCTTCTCTACTTAAATTAGAATTACGTTCTATTTCACCTAATTCATTAAGTTGTGTTTCATAAGCAGGCTCATATATATCAATATCTCCACCATATGCAATTATATTAGAATTAGGCTGTTCCCTTAACACTTTTATCGGTACTGGTAAATAACCAATATAAGAATTACTATCATCATTGTCAAATTTTGGCAAAATACCTTTTAATACTCTAAATTTTGCTGTATTAATATCACTACCAATACTACGAATACAACAATGCGATTTATCAATATTTTCATTAAACCAATTTTCATTTAAAAACCCTGAGTAAAAACCTTCATTTCTACTCCATAAATTTATTATATCAGAAAATTGTGATAATGTCAAGTCTTTTTCTTCATTAGTTATATTATCAAATATTTTAATATCCAATTTATGTCAATCATTATCTCCATGAATAATAGAATAACTTTCACTATCCACTTTTTTAAAATTAATATCATACTTCTCTCCAATAGACATTTCCAATCTATAACGAGAAGATGGCACAATATGCTGTCTAAATAATGGAGTAATTGCGCCAGTCAACACTGTATTATTTTTTATTATATAACACTTTACTTCATTATTTAAGGCGTCCCTATTTAAATAAGGATTTAATTTATAACTAATATATCTTGAGCTTCCTGGTTTCTTATATCCATAATAAATATAATTATCCAAATCTATCTTAACGTTTCCGTTATTAAAAAGTTCTTTAATAGAGTTTAAATCTCCTTGCACTTCCTTCGTACAAAAATAGATATTCTCTTTATCTTCTGTTTCATCATAATTTAGATAATCTTCATCCATTAATTGAAGCATTGTATTCTTCTTAGGAAATTGCCAAATAATAATCTCTTGTCCCATAAAAATACTATTATCATCTTTATCGGTGCAAGTAACAAACATTAACCTTTTTTTATTCTCTAAGTCGCTATAAAGCCTATTAGTATTTGGATCATATAAATTATAAACCCCATTACTTCCATCAGCAAGGTTGATTGCAACCTCTGCGGCCGCAAGCACCGTAGCCTGGTTAGGAATTTGCTGGGCATTTTTGAATTCCAATTTGTTGCTTTTTAATTTTTTTGAGGATTTATCTGGATATATAATTTCCATCTCAACCCAAACCGCGCAATTCTGACGAGTCTCATCTGGGTCATATGTTAGAAGATAGTCAGTTTCTCCTCTAATACGAGTTCCATCGGTATTTTCACTGTGATCTTCATTCTCTGTCTTTTGAGCTTGTTCTAACTTTATTTTATTTTTATCAATAGAACTTAGAGCATCTTTGATTTTCCTTATAGCACTAGAATAAAACTTAACAGAGCTCTCTACAGTTCCATCTTGTCCAGTTGTGTTAATAATAGAATAGTTGGCATCTGTTAATCTAAAATTATCAACAAGTTCTGTGAAAATATTCCATTTCTCTGAAGAATCAAGAGCAACATTAGACCCTCATACATTTCTTTTCGGATTGTTCTCATCAAAAGGCGGATTTATCTTTCATCACACATCTGAATCATCTTCCGATAACCCCATATCTAAACCATTTGCTTCACTCCATCTCTTTACAATATCAAATAATGTATTTTCTGCAAAGTTAATTTCACCTTGCAAATTTTCCATATATTGATTAGCATTATATTCAATATCTTGATATCAGCTAATAATTACATCAGAAATATCAAAATCATCTTCATACGAAAGTGTTGAACCTTTAACTTTTGGATTATTATCATTATTAAATTCAATAACATTAAGTTTATTCTCGTCATCTGTATCTACATAAGAATGCATTCAACTTAAATAAATATCTTTTTGATTACTTTCTTTTATCTGTGCGCTATCATAATCAGTACCTTGAAGTGTAGAAATTATAATAGTATCACCTATCTTGTTGACTTTATTACCAAAAGACACTTCAATATCTTTTAAATTAAAACTTGCGCTTTCTGGTAACGCGCTACCATCAAGTGTGGTTAATGGACCTTGTTCCTTCACTGCAATATTAACTTGTGTTATTCTATAATTCTCATTTTCATAGTGAGGCAATTCAATTAACGCTCTACATAAATGCCAAGAGAGATAATTGTAAGGGTCTCCTAAAATATCTCTTGAACTTAAACTATATGTCACATCATCTGAAATTGTTTCGCTTGAAGTAGTTTCTGATGAAGAAAACTTTAAATTAACCTCTAATCCAAATACGTATGAATTACGCAATACATTCTGTCCAAAATTAGATGCTAATTTAAAAGATAAAGCTAAATATTGCTTATCATTAATTTCTGGATTTCCATTGATTGTACATAATGGATAAACAGTCTTTTCTTTTGTCGGCTCTAATGTTAATTCTGTTTTTGACAACTTTATTGGCGTTAAAGGATAATAATCATTAAAATCCTCATCAGCAAACTCTACGCTGTCAAAAGGTTGAAAATATCTACCTTGAATTAATTTTTGTTGACTATAATCTCCTTGCGGAATTAGGACATAAACTCTTTGCCCTACCTTATAGTTTACATTGTCGGAATATGCTTTAAACTTTACTGAACCATCATAGACATAATAATAGCCATCAAGTTTATGAACATCATCAACAATCTGGGTCAATACTGTAATATCCGCTGGCTTCGCATTTGCTGCCGCTTCGCCTGCGCGCATCATTGACTCATTCAATTGCTCTAATATTCTATCTACTTTATTAGAATTAATTGCCATATCCGAACCTCCTTTTTCTCTTTATATCTCTTTATAATTAAAATAATTTATAGATTTTTTATTTATAATTGACCAAAAAAAATAGGAGGAGAGCCTATTTAGCTCTTCTCCTATTTATAAATTGCGTGGTTGAATTAACTAAATTATTTAATGCTAATTCAATTTCATTATGATCTACCACATTCGGGAATGATGCGTCAATATGCACTTGCTGTTGCAAATCGGCAGTGCCGGCGCCCGCAAGTACGTTATAATTAAAGTTACCCATTGAAATCTTTGTTTGGAACAAATCTTTCATATCTCTAATTAAATCAACACTCTTTAATAAGTTCTTAGTATCATCTTCATTTAAGACGATTTCTTTCTGATGAAGCATAGCAAGACGACCTTCTTTGCCTCATTCGCCAGTATAGCCACCAGTATCAAAAACAGATAATACTGTATTTGGATGGACTTTTTGATATTCTGTAGCTCATTTTTCAGCTGCGGCGAGTGTCGGTAATCCTTTTTTCAATGTTTTAGTACCGGAACGTACTCCATGACTACCAGGAACTTTAACTGTTGAACTAGACGGTCCATCGTCAGGGCTACTAGATAATGGAGTACCATTGCCGCCTCCGTTACCTCCTCCAGAGCCACTTCCGCTAGAACCACCACCAACCTGTTGCTGTACAGCAGTTACTTGTTTAGCAGCAGTTTGCGCCGCTTTAGTTACATCGGTAATAGTATCTTTAGCCTTATTTATCACTTGGTCAAGTTTTCTTAATAAATCATTAAGACTACCAACAACGCCACCAACACTATCTTGCATGCTTTTTAGACGTTTGCCTCATACGCTATCAACTTCACCAGCCTTCTGCATAACTTCATCAAGATTAGTCTTCATATTACCAACCATATCAGAAACTTTTTGTTTAGTTTCATCACTCTTGGTTCCAATTTCTCCGATATTATTAACAACTTTCTGACCATAAGTATCAACAGTTTCTCCAGCAGCTTGGAATGTTGCTCTAGTATTTTCTTCTCATGTTTGTTGAGAAGCGATGGCAGTATCAATAGCGTTCTGTTCAGCTTCGGAGAAATTTCTTACGCTGTCTTCAGCGGTCTGATAATCTGGTACTAACCTACCAAGAATACTTTCATCCATCTTTGTGATAAAATCATCAGCAGTGGCTAGTTTTAATCCAAAAATGCGTTCATAATCTTTTCAATCATCATCGCGAGCACGAGCCATTTCATCAAATATCATATTTTGTTGGTCAAGATAATAATCAGCATAAATATCATATTCTTCCTGTAATTCCGCAAGAGCTTGATTATACTCATCAGAATCTTTTTTATATTTTTCTGTAATATCTTTTAACCTATCAGCAAACTCTTGTTGTTTCTGTAACCATCAAGACTGAATTTCGTTATTAGCATTTCTTTCATATTCTATCAATTCCGCAAGATGCTGGTTATAATTATCTTGAGCATCTCCAATAGCTTCTTGATCAGCGGTGTAAGTATAACTGAAATTACCTTCATTATCTCTAGTCATTCTTACTGCGCTCTTGGCTTGGCGTGCAGCTAACAACTGGTCTTCAGCTTGTAATAAAGCAACTCTTCGCGCAATTATTTCTGTCTCGTACTGAGACATCTTTGCACCAGAAGAAATCTTATCATTAATCTCACCCATCAAATCATTCATCTTGCCTTTAATAACAGTATTATTAGTTTTCTGTAATGATTTATTAAGATCATTTGTTGCTTTATTTAATTCTTGATATTTCTTAAATTCTGGTAAATATAATTCATCTATTTCTTTTTGACGATTAAATTTATCAACCAAATCATCAATATTCATTCCGGCAAAAGAATTCTTGAAATCTTCTACCATCATATCAATACTTTCTTCAAAAGCTTGATTGACTAATTCCATTGTATTTTCAAAGCTAGACTGGAACTTATCTTCAGCTTCTTCGGCTGCTTCATTAATTTGCTTTAAATGGTCTTTCCAATAAGTAATTGAGATTTCATCACCTTCCGCAAGAGCCTTATCTAATTGCGCTTGGGCCTTTGCTGCTTCCTCTTTGAGACCTTCCATGATTTCTTTATTAGAAGCAGTTATATCTTGAGCAACTTTAATGCTTTGCTGATTTATTGCTCTTATTGTATCATTAGAAATCTTTAAGAAATCTTTACCAGTTAACTCAATAATCTTTTTATTATGTTCAAGTAACTTATTGAGTCTCTCATAACCATTCATTACATCATCAAGGTCATCCATTCATTGATCAAATGTATCGGTGACTACTTGATGAATATCATCTAATCCCTTTTTAAGTTCAGTAACGGTAGATGTTAAACCTTCACCATATTCTCTAAGATACTTTGCTTCATCCTCAGTCAATTCACTAACAAAAGTATCATCATCCATTGCGGATACTAATTGTTCTAATAATTGACCTGGGTCCATATTATCTAAATCTACATCAATGCCATGATCTGCAAATATCTCCTTCATGCCATTACGATAAATCTCTATGTTATTTTCATAGATACCCATCTGTTTATTTAGATTAGCAATTTTATCTGTAGCTTTATCTACTCCATCGCCAAGATTATCAAATAAGAATTGTAATAACTTTAAGTCAGCTTCATTAAAGTCTAACTCCATTTCAACTTTTAACGTTGTCTTTTCTAACTCTTTATCATAAAGTTCTCATCTCTTCTGAAGTTCAGCTCATGTTTGGTCTTGCCATAAATTATAAGTATCATTATATTGCTTTAATTTTTCTTCACGGTCTTTCGCAACTTTTTCTTGCGCTTCAAGTTCTTTTTGCGCAGTTTCAAGAATTTCCTTATCAGCTTCGCTTTGCGCACTCTTATTATAAACGTCTTGCGCTTGATTAAATTTATCTATTGCCGCATTTTGATCGTCTACAATTCTCTTTAATACTGCTTCATAATTTAGAAGTTTTCCAGTATCATCAAATTCTGCGCCAATGCTTAAACTCGTTAAACTTTCTAAATCTTTTTTAGCATAAGATTCAATTTCTTTAACATATTGTTTAAGAAGTTTATCTTCTTGTTTTAATAAATCAATTTCTTGGTCAAGATATTTTAACTTAGACTTTCCGAAAGCACGGTCTTTAGCTTTATTAACTTTATCATAAGCTTTTTGGACATCATCAAGTTGCTCTTTTATATCATGATAGCGGTCTTCTTTTTTAACGTGTTCTTTTGGTTCCTTGACTTCCTTT
>Ga0326511_10005442_pt1 | contig 10055 bp, 17 predicted proteins | sample 0_2496_0518_D_FD_203701 | JGI IMG/M metagenome (GOLD analysis project Ga0326511, IMG submission 203701) | Bovine rumen microbial communities from UC Davis, California, United States - 0_2496_0518 | ecosystem: Host-associated > Mammals > Digestive system > Stomach > Rumen | place: USA... | reverse complement strand
AGGCCTTAATAATAACTATAGTCTGCTATATAAGGCAGTCTATAAAGGAAGCAATTGGTGGTTAATGCTGTGTTGTAATATGGATACAGAGGTTTGCACTTCTGTGTTTATGACTGAAAAAATATGGAATGATGGGTGTGAAAAATGTTTTGAAGAACCCCAAACATATAATAATCATTATTTTGATGATTTTGAATATGTTGATGAACATACCGTCAAAGGTGAGGTTATGTATGATAAAATTGTTTCAGACGAGTAACATTAATCATAGTAACTTAGTTATAAAAACGAAGAATAAGTATGATATTAAAAATTATATTTTCATTGGTTATTGTAGGTGCATGTATTGGCTTCATTTACATGCTATATTTAATGCATCATCATCAGAAGTTTCTTGATGCTGTAACCTATGGAGATTATATCGAAAATCATAAAAATATAAAGAGTCGTGGTAAGAGCTGGTAGTGCATATGGCAAGAAGCCAAAGAAAAAGGTAGAAAAGGTAGTCAAGAAAAACGGACATTGTATAGAATGTGCCAAGGCTTACCTGATGCAAAGTGCCCCTCAGAACCCCATAGTGGCTGAATGTGAAGTCAACCATCAAAGACAAGTCGCAGAGGCCAATATGTGCGGAATTGGCTGTTTTGAGGAGTTATCTGGTGAAACTGTCATACATAATATGATTAAAGCAAAATTGTACTGACAAAATGAAAGAGAATTTTGATGACTTCATAGGGTACGAAATTGGTGTCCTTGATAAAAATTGCAAAGAGTATAAAAAGATTACCATAGTAGATTATAAATACGTGGAATCCTCGGACACTACATTATTCATTGGTGATGATGGTGAGCTATATGATGAATGGGACCTTAATTGGGTATTCAAACTCACACCTGCTGCCGTTATGATGGTATGGCTCCAGGACAACAGAGAGGAGATAATGAAGGTTTTGAATGACTTTGACTACATGTCAAGTGGAATCTTGTATTCATGGTTGGACATGCTAAAAAAGCAGGGTATTATCGTTAGCAATGAAGACGATAAGGCTGAGAAGGATGATGCAGATGCAAAGCCAAAGCCTGATTCAGTAGGAGATATGCTATTATCCCAATGGTTGAAATTCAATTCTCACAAAGTGTTAACTATTCTCATTAATGAGAATGACGTATTGTTTCACGAGGAAATTCTCAATCAACTGTTCAATGACCTCATGGCTTTTTTGGAAAAAAAAGAATATATTAAAAAGGGAGAATAACGATATGTCAAAAGGAAATTTTTACATAGATAGAAAAAGCATTATTGAAGAGGCATACATTAGGTGTATGACTGAAATGTACGCCAAGGCACAGCCTTCTGCCGACTATAACGAATTGATAGCCAAGAAGAAGACAGGGGAAATCATAGACACTGACCTTGACCCTATATACAGAAGGCATTATCTTTCTCAGGAAGAGTTTGTGTATATTAGAGACAAGTATATCAAAGCCTACAACCTCACAGCTCATTGGCATGATGACATGGATGTGGCTATAGAGTATCTCAGAGATGGGGGATTGACCACTGTCTATAAGAAAGATTCTTCTGGTAATTCATACAGAACCTCAGAAAAGACACCTAAGCTCAAGGATGCCATAGGAGAGGAATATGCGGAAGAGGTATTGAAGCTACTAAAACAATGTAAGAACTTCTATAGGTTTGACAGGGAGGAAAGTGATTTCTCTACTCCACTCACCCTGGGGTGCTCACCAACATCCAATAAGGAGGGTGTCATTCAGTATTGGAAGGAACATGGCCAGGACATAACCATTGAGGACAGAAATCCTGACACATTCTGGTATAGGGATGTCTATGGTGATGATTGGAAGGAAATCTATGAAGAGGAAATGGAGGAAGCGAAGAAATGGGAGGAAGAAAAGAAACTATTGAAACAATGGAAGAAGTAAAGAAATATACTGAAATCTTGAAGGAAGAAAGGAATCCGATGAAGAAATATTCTACCTATATCTCCAAGGATTTGGCAGATGAGCTTATTTCTATCGGATGCCCTATTAGAAAGGAGATATTTCGTAGCCCTATTGGTGGTACTCACAAGAATGCAGAGAATGCCGACCTGAATGGTTACGAAGAAAGGGCAAATTATATTCTTCCTACCTATGAGGAGGTTCTTAATTGGGTGGAGTCCGAATTTCATCAGTGGCTTATCCCTATCCTTCCTCATGTCAGACTGAAATCAAGGCTAGCCTTTTATGATAGCCAAATACGTAAATTTATCAAAGAAATAAAAGATGGATACAAAACAGAGGGAGAGCCCCTGGTTTAAACGTGTAGGTGATGGGTCAAATGTGTTCTTCACATCGGACACTCATTTCAACCATGCCAACATATTGAAGTTCTGCGAACGTCCTTTCAAGACAATAGATGAAATGGACGAAGTCCTGATTGATAACTGGAACAAGGTTGTCAAGGAGGATGACATCGTGTTTCATTTGGGCGATTTTTGCTTTGGCGGTCCTCAGTTATGGAACAAATTCCTAGAGAGGCTGAACGGCAAGAAGTACCTTATTTTGGGAAACCATGACATGCAGTATGTAAGCAGAGACTCATTCCAGAAATACACAATAAGGTTTTTCGAGGATGTTGCGCCACAGATGAACATTCTTATAGATGACTGGCATCTTTACCTGAATCATTACCCGTACTTGGCGTTTGGAGCGGCCTGGAACCCCAATCGTAAGGTCGGACAGGTATTTGGCCACGTACACTATTATAAAGGCTCAAAAGGGCTGGATACGGCTCGTATGAAGCATCTCTTCCCTACCCAGATAGATGTCGGCGTTGATAACCACAACTACACTCCCGTATCTTGGAAGAGGGTTAAGGAAGAGTTTGAGAATAACATCAAGAATCATGTAAACATGGTTGGAGTAAAGAATAATTCATAGGAGGACTTTATATGATTGAGAATGTAATTAAAATACCCGATGCTCCGTTATATCTGTTAACACATAATGTGGTAACTGCTTTGAAGAATACACTCAGAGATGAACTTGGTCGTAGATATGACATATATGGGGTATCACTTCAACAGGATGAGAAAACGGGTATGGAAAGACTTGTCTACTACAACAGTTATTACGAAAAACAAGAGAATGTGTGTGATACAGACGGAAATGAAGTCGTGGCAGAGAAAGGAGACCATCCGTTAATACAACTCTACAAAAGCATTCAGTATCTGGAAAAGTATGCCTACTATTCCGACAAACAACGGTCAAACAATATATAACATTTAAAAGGATATGTAAATTTCAAGAAGGTGGCTGTCCGTGAGGATGGCCACTTTTTCAAATTACAAAAAAAAGACTGCTAACGTTTTGGTTAACAGTCTTTTAATCATTAAGCCTTGTTCTCTGTGGCTTCTTCTTCGCCTCCGATTGGCTTCTTGAAGAATTCAATGATTTTTGTAATGAAATTAGTAACTGGCTTGAAGAAATTGATAATCTTAACCTTGAAAATCTCATAGAGCATCACAACAAGGCAGAAGCCGTTACTTACCATCAACGGGACGTTGGATGTCATTGCACCATTGATAAACCAACAAAGGTTGCCAATACTAACAAGGTACTTGACCATATTGGCATTCTTGGCAAGCATACCTGCGCCACGAAAGAAAGTGGCAATCCAGGCGATAATTTCAGCAATTACAGCAAACATTGTGTAAGTTATTAAAAATCAATTAGTTTTCTGTGAACATAACTCGATATGTATACCATCCGAGAACGGCTGCCGACACAGCCATGATAGCAATTGTCCAACCTAAAGGAAGCAATAATTCCCTATCAGGGGTCTGAGGGTCTGGTACAAGCTGGATGATACCAAAAGCAAAACCACTTGTAGCTAATACAGCAATCACCCATTTGATAACGTTCTTAACGTTTCGGCTGAGTTTACTTTTAAGTTTCTTCAAAAATTCCATAATTCAAAAAGCATTAATATAATTATACTGCAAAAGTACTGTTTTTCCTTGACGTGACAAAGAAAATTGTTAAAAATGTTAAAAATATTTGGTATTTCGGGATTGTTTTATTATCTTTGCACCGTTATTATTTCAAATAAGGTTATTATGTCAAAAAGAAACGAATACACAAAAACAAATTGCATAGAGCTGTCAAGGAAATTCAAGACCTTGGCAGAGTTTCGTCATGCCGAGCCAAGGGCATGTTCCATTGCACACAATCACGGCTGGTTGAAGGATTTTACATGGCTGGAGAGAAGGCCTTCTCAGCATTGGACTTATGAGATGTGCTATAAGGAAGCTCAGAAGTATACTACGTTCAAGGATTTCAACTTGAAGAGCTGTGCTGCATTCGCTGCTGCATACCGTCATAAATGGCTGGATGATTTCACATGGCTCGTGAAGGCAAACCAGAAGGTATGGACGTATGAGGCATGTGTTGAGGAATCCAAGAAGTACAAGACCAAGACTGATTTCTACAAGGGAAGTAAGGGTGCTTATTATTCTGCATGGAATAATGATTGGCTCAAGGACTTTGTGTGGTTTCAGAAGAAGAGTGAATCCAAAGGTTACTGGAATCACGAGAGATGTGCCGAGGAATCCAAGAAATACCAGACCAGGGGGCAGTTTGCCAAAGGCAGCCCTGTAGCCTACCGTAGTTCATGGTCTCACAGGTGGCTTGACGAGTTCACTTGGCTAAGACCAGCCGATGCTTTCAAGTCATTAAGCGAGAGTGAATGCCGTGAAGAGGCAAGGAAATACAAGACGAGGACCCAGTTCCAGATTGGTTCAAGACATGCTTATGTAACGGCCCTGAATAACGGTTGGCTGGATAAATACTCATGGCTATGTCCTTCCACACTTAAATGGTCAAAGAGAGTATGCTATGACTTGGCAAAGTCATGTGAGTATCAGTATGAGTTCAGGAGAAAATACTTATATGCCTACCGTGCAGCATACAAGCATGGCTGGCTTAAGGATTATACCTGGTTGAAGAAAAAGTACAGAGAACCATGGAAAAGGGAAAAATGTGAGGAAATTGCAAGACAATACAAGACTTACAAGGAATTCATGGTGAATGACTATGCTGCGTATTTCGCTGCATATAGACATGGATGGCTCTACGAGTTTGATTGGTTAAAGCCGTCGCACAAGAACCATACCGTAGAAAGATTAAGGGCCAAGAAATTAAAGGAAAAGGAAGCACACGTAGCATGGTATGCTTAAAAAATGTTAAAAAATTTTGCCGTTTCAGTTATTTTTAATACCTTTGCAATCAGAATTAGCAAACAACAAGTGAAATCATTTATATAATCAAGAATTATGTGTTTAATTTTAGACCCAATCAGAAATAATGGGAATGAGCCACTTATAGCCAAAAAGGAAATCAAGTGTTACAAGTATCTTATTCCGACAGAAAGTGGAGGCAGTTCTCCGTTTTACGAGTACAACTATACGTTTGGTGTAGAAAACCATACACAAATGGAACGAGAAGGTGTATTTGTGATGAAAGGTTTTCATGCATACCAAAGTAGATTCAAGGGATTGGAGATTGTACTGACTCATCTCCCATTCGAGAAATACGGCTTATACAAATGTATCATTCCAAAAGGTGCCAAGTATTATCTTGGAAGGTATGGAGAGATAGTTTCGGATACCATGATTGTGCAGTCTAAGTACAGAATCACATGGTTTGATGAAATTCTCCGCTTTGGGAAAAAATAATAAATATATTTCGATTCATAATCAAAAAAAGTAAAGAAAATTTATGGCATACTATTATGGCTCTATTGAGCACACAAAGAAAATGCAGGACCTCTATGCAGAGGAAATCAAGCATTCAGTAGATAATTCAAAGACGTTCAGAACAGCAAAGACAGTGGATTATTGTCCGCAGTCTCCGTCCCTGGAAAAAATCGTTGTCGAGAAACTTACCACAACCGAGGCTATTCTCAAATACAAGGACTATGCTGCATTGAATTTTGCCTCATACAAGTATCCAGGTGGTTCTTTTGGTAGACCTGCTGTACACCTTGCACAGGAGGAATATCTATGCAAGGATTCATTCTTGTATAACGTGCTCAATGATGACAAGTTCAAGGAGGACTATGCTTGGAACAACAAGAACAAAAATGATGAACTTTATACCAATTGGTGTATATTCTCCAAGGATGTTGGCTTTGTCAATGATGAGAATGAGCTGGTGGCAAAGGCAGATATTCTCACCTGTGCTGCTCCTAATGCTTCTGCTGCACAGTATAAGAGGAATGTAGCTGCAATCGATTTTGTGATGAATTCAAGAATCGGCTTCGTTCTTGCCGTTGCTGCACAGATGGGTGTCAAGAACATCATACTTGGTGCTTTCGGATGTGGCGTATTCGGTAATAATCCAAATAAGGTAGCAACCATGTTCATGGCCTTTCTAAAGTTCCATGATTATGGATTCGAGAATGTTATTTTCGCCATTCCTGGTGGCGAAAATTATGATAAGTTCAGGGAAGTAGTTGAGGACCCATATTGGAACTGGCTGATTCGTGAGAATTCCTAAATGGTTATTTAAACGAACAACAATAATATGAAAGAAAAGAAATACAAGCTTTCAGATAGTACCCTGGAATGGAATGGCCATATTCTGCACAGAATAGTAAGTGTTAGTACTTTCAAATTGATAAATGGGGATATAGTCCATCCAGGTGACGAAGGTGGATGGGTTGAGTCGGAAGGCAACCTATCCCAAGAATATAGTTGCTGGGTTGATTGTGAGGCCAAGGTTTATGGCAATGCCATGGTTTTTGACCATGCTCTAATATCCGACCATGCAGAGGTTTTTGATGATGCAAAAGTTCATTCTAATGCACGTGTTTATTGCAGTGCAAAAGTTTTCGGGGAAGCAGAGGTTAGGGATTATGCTATAATGACTGAGGCTGCACAGGTCTATGATAAAGCTTTCATATATGAAAATGCACGAATCCGAGGAAACGCAGAGGTATTTAGAGAAAGTGCAATATCTGGTTATGCCGTGATTGCAGGTCGGGCCAAAGTTTATGACGATGCAACGGTGTATGGCAATGCACAGGTCTTTGGCGATGCATGCGTTTATGATGAGGCATGTATCCATGGGTATGCACAGGTTTTCGGTGATGCACAGATATATGGTTCTGCAACGATTAGTAATTATGCCTACGTTTGTGGTAAAACTAAAATTCATGGCTGTTTGTGTATTGACGGTCCTGCCGATATTAAGGGTGATGCTGAAATAGCCAGCAATGAAGACTTTATCGTTTTCAGGAACCATTTCTCATCAGGCAGATGGTTTACTTGGACACGTAGCAATGACATGTGGAGGGTCGGCTGTTTCTACGGCACTGGTAAGGAACTCATAGAGAAGGCTTACAAGGATAGTGACTTAAAAGGTAAATACTATGAGTCCTACGTCCAATTGGTTGAGAGTTTTAAACAAATCGGGCACAATGAAGAAAAAAGAGAAAAAGTATAGGATTGAATGCACAGAGAGACAATTAAGATTAATTGCCAGTTGTGTTGAAGACTGCCATCGATTCATGGGCGGTCAGGTTGAACTATGGAATATGGCTTCCTTGCTGGATAACTACAGTAAACTCAGGTACCGACTTGATGACCTCAAACCATTGGTGACACCACACCTCCCGTTCAACGCAAGCTATGGTTGGTCTGGCGGTGACTGCCCTAATGAACATCAGAGGAAGTTTATAGCAGAGACCTATCCAATCTACAGGGAAATATTACATTACCTTGCTTGTCAGGACAAGGATAATGGCTACAATGTCTACAAGGGTAGTACACTAACCTGCAAGGAGGGTGGTGAGCCTATCCGAATTAAAGAAATTAAGAGAAGAAGTATTAAACCAAGCAATGATTATCTTTAAAATAGTTTTCTCCATAGTAGCTATCATTATCATAGTGTTGGGCATCCGTCTCATGTATCTGATGTATAAATTCGAGAAGATGCTAAAACTCAGTTGTCCAGACGATGATGACATGAAGAATTCGGAAATATGGAGACAGAAGGAGCAGGAAATACTCAAGAGGGACAACTACAGATGTAAGTATTGTGGCGGTAACTATAAGCTGAAAGTATATAGGAAATGCCATGAATATTATACCAGTGAGTTGGTTAAATTCCCCTGGGAATATTCAGACGATTCTTATGTAACCGTCTGTAAGGATTGTTATAAGCTATCCAAAGAGGTTAAGGCATGGCTTCCGCATCCGTTAATATAAATTTGCATTATTATGAGTAAAGAAATAGCTTTTCATGATTATTCTGACATATATGATATGAAGTATCATATGGGTGATTGGAAGATAATCAATATAGAGACACTTTCTAATGGTAATTTTCGTGTTTGGCATTATGTTGAAGATTAAATCGAAATATACCAATAAGCAAGTATTCAAGAAACTTTATGATACTTGCAAGTTTCAGTGGTAAATATTACGGTAGAAGAAGTTTAGAAAGGAGAAAGAAAAACAATGAGTCTAAAAAGAATTTATTTTGATAAGAATATTGAAATCTGTGCAACTTGTATGTTTATTGATGAATATGCTTTAAATGTACATGATGATGGTGAAGTCCCTCATGGATATGATGGAACTGCTGTTTGCTGTAAGTTTGACGATAATCAAAAAGAGTCAGTAGAAAATAGATTATGGATTTCTCCTTGTTGGAAAGCGTGTGGCAAATATAAAAGATGTACAGAAAAACAAGCAGACTATCTTGATATATTTGATGCAGTAACACAAACAATAATTGAAAACCCAAATGATATTTCAAAAATAGAATAATACAATGTTAAGAGCAGTTAAGATAAGATTATATCCAAACAAGGAACAAGCAACAATGTTCAATAAGTTGCTTGGATGCTACCGTGTTGTCTATAATCAATGCCTTAACAGAAAAATAGAATCATATAAGAATGACGGTAAATCAGAAAACTTTTCTACGCTTGGGCAATTTGTTCATCACGAACTATTGAAGGATGATAATTTCATTTGGCTCAGAGAACAGAACACAAAGGTTCTCAAACAAGCCGTGAAAGATATGCTTTCCGCTTATAAGAATTTCTTTGAGCAACATAGTGGATTTCCTAAATTCAAATCAAAGCACGACAACAAACAAAGTTGTAGGTTTGAATTAGGGGCGATTTCTAAACGTAATGTCTATACAGACTACAATATTTCTCTTGCAAACATCAAAAATGTTAAGTTTAGATGTAATAAGAAGTATGCTGAGTATCTTGAGAAACATAAGAATTGTATCAGGCAAGCAACATTAAAACGTTTGCCTTGTGGAGAATATTACCTTTCAATTCTTGTTGACGGAGACTTGATGCATCAAGTCAAAGAAACAGTTAATAAAATAGGTATAGACCTCGGTGTTAAAGATTTTGTTATCACGTCTGAAGGAGAAGTATTTGATAATCTTCATTTCAAGAAGTCAGAGACAAATAAGATAAAGAAACTTCAGAAGCAACTTTCAAGAAAACAGACAGGGAGTAACAACAGAAACAAGGCAAAGATTAAACTTGCCAAAGCATATAAGAAGATAAACGACAGAAAACAATACTATCTTCACGCAGTAAGTAATTCGCTCATTGACGAAAACCAAGTCATATGTATGGAGGACTTGAACGTGAAAGGTATGTCCAAGAATCATAAACTTGCTGAAAGCATCCTTGAAATGAACTTCGGAGAATTCAGACGTATGCTTGAATACAAGGCATTTTGGTACAACAGAAAGATGGTATTCGTTGACAGATTTTACCCAAGTTCAAAAACGTGCAATCATTGCGGTTATGTCAATAAAGAATTGACATTGAACGACAGAGAATGGATATGCCCTCATTGTGGAGAAGTCATCAGTCGTGACTACAATGCTGCATTGAACATCTTGGATGAGGGAATGAGAATAATAGGGTGCAGTTCACCCGAATATAAGCTTGTGGAGAACCCAACTGTCGAAAGACGAACCACACGAAAGTGTGGGGCTATGGATGACCCAAC
>Ga0326511_10005440_pt1 | contig 10057 bp, 8 predicted proteins | sample 0_2496_0518_D_FD_203701 | JGI IMG/M metagenome (GOLD analysis project Ga0326511, IMG submission 203701) | Bovine rumen microbial communities from UC Davis, California, United States - 0_2496_0518 | ecosystem: Host-associated > Mammals > Digestive system > Stomach > Rumen | place: USA: California... | reverse complement strand
GATGGTGTTGAGTTTGATTCATGTTCGGAGTCAGGTTATATATTAAAAGCAGAGCAGGCGAAAGATTTATTTGAAGCAATATCTGCTGGTTTAGGGGATATAGTAAATGCAGCTCAATATACAAGTAATGGTTATAATGGTTATAATTATGAGTCGGATTGGTATCGTATATTTCAATTAGCAAAACCTTTAGATACATCTGATAAAAATTCTGAGCATTATTTTTTAGCACCAACGAATATTGGTATAACATATATAGATCCATTTTTATTAGAAACGGCATTTGTATCTAATATGGATTTAATAATGCGTGCAACATCAATAGAAACGAAGGATAGTGCAAATTATGCCGAAGTAAAAGGTGGTTTAGGTATACCCCCAGCTGTAGCGGAAGGTGATATGTATCAATTAAACAGTGAAGCTATAGCAAGTGTGAAACATAATAATATTATTACTGATGGTTTCTTTTCATTTGTAAAAGGTGAGTTAAAACCTTATACTGCAGATGCACCAGGTGGTTGGACAGGTGGAGCAATACAGGATAAGCCAGCTACCAGAAATAGAGTATTACCTAAAATTACTTATAAATTATTGAATTTGAATACTACAGATGAAGATGAACAACGTATTTTAAGGCTTGTTTTAGGTTATGAGGGTAGCTATGAAGATTTTAAAATGAGGGTTGATATAGAAGGAACTGAACCAAAATATATTATGGTTGCAAGAATAACTTTTTATGCTGACACTATGATTTCTTATCAGACACCTTTAGTTATGGAATACTATAATTTAATCGAAAAAGCTATAATAGACAAACGTGAACAAAATTTATACGCTGATAATGCATTAGTTCAATCGGGTAACATTTTAACGGGAAGTCAAGCATTTTATCAAGTTCCTGTTCGTACAATAAATGCAGGGGGTACAGGACGTGCAGAAGGTGTTAATGTAAGTGCAGTAACGGGTAATGATTTATATGAGTATACTACTTATTTTGCAGTAATACCTTAATAACAATTATAATATACACTAGTTTTATAAAAGCGCCTGGATTTATACATATTCAGGCGTTTTATATGTTTAAGTTAATGAATTTTGTTTATATTAAATAAAATAAAATATTTTTTATAAAGGATTGATTTTTATGCAGACTTTTGCTTTTGTAGATGGTGGTGCAACAACTGCTGAATATTTATGGAGAAATGGAATAAGGCCTTCTCATATTTTATTTTCGTTAGCAGATTTGGAAGAATCTATAGCATATTGCGATGCTACAGAGGATAATATTTTGTGTGTTATTCAAGGATGTACAAATATATCTCTTACTGGTGCTAGAGATATGATGCGTTTATTAGAAAGTTCAGAATTAGCAGAAAATAGTACAGTTTTTTCAAATATTCCCATCTATATACCTCAGTTAGATTATAATTATGTATTTTACAGTGGGGATTTGTGTTATGGTACAGAATATATAGTAAACACTAAGGATAAGTTTGATTTATCAAAAATGAAGCCTTATAAGGGTAAAAAAGGTGAACGTATTATAGATGACTTTAGGGTTGATGAAGCAGATGAAGATAGTGTAGATTTGGGAGAGTTACCTAAAAAGCATTATTCTGTAGAGTATGATAGCATAGATCGTTCTGAAATAATACAATTAGATATTTTTAAATAAGGGAGTTTACAAAATGAGCGAAAAAATTGGTGTACTTATCGATATTGGTAACAGTGAGACAAGGTTTTCAATTATCAGAAATGGTGTAGCAACTGATTTTACTTATTCTAATAAGTATGTAAAGTTAGAGGAAGGGTATTCAATACCAAATGAGTACAAGAATGAGAAATCTCTTGTATTTATTTACAGTGGTATGACTTATGTTAATGGCACATTAGTGGATAAAGAATTTCCAAAGAGGGCTATAGCGCCTAATGCATTGAAGCCTAAAACTTCTCAGCTTACAACTTATCTTACCTTAAATTTTGTTTTTATAAGAACTTTTATATTTTTGTCAAAAACAATGGGTATTCCGATACAGGATTTGAATGTATCATTTGATGTGCGTTTGCTTTTACCGCCTTCGGAACATGATAGATATTCCGACGAATTCAAGACAAAGGTTCAGGAGATAACTTCTGTTTCATTAATTAGTCCGTATGCATGGACAAAGAATATTTCAATCAATTCAATAATGGTACTACCCGAGGGAGCAACTGCTTATATAGGTAGTATTTATCAGAATGTAAATGACTCATTGGTTGTAATACCTGAGAATGAAGCATTTATATCAGGTGATGTTCTTGTAATAGATATAGGAGCAGGTACAACTGATATAGTTCGTATCAAGGATACAGAGATAGTTGTAAACAGTAAGGAAACATTTAATATAGGTGGTATGAATATAGCATCTTATTGTAGCAAGCTTTTGTATCAGAAATATGGGTACTTTCCAAGGGATGAAGCAATGGAAAATGTAATAGCCACTTGTCAATTAGTAAAAGGTAATGAAACTATAGATGTAAGTGCGTTAGTTAATTCAGCGAAGGATAATTTTAGTGCTCAGTTAGAAAAGGATTTAACGGAGTATTTGCTTCGTAATGATATAACTATACAGGAAGTTAAAGGTTTGTTGATAGTTGGTGGAGGAGCTTTGGGTGCTGAAAGGGATGGTGTAGTAATATCACCTCCAGTATCTGAAGTGTTTATAAATTATATTAAAGAGCTTGCAAGTTCTATTGCTCTTGTAAGCACTAAGAATAGGAATCCGAGAACTCTTAATTTGGAGGGTTTAAAGTTGTATTATAGATTTATTTAAGCGGAGTGTGTATCAATGATAGCTGTATGTGGAACAAGTTTAAGTGCAACTGATTTACCTGATAATAAATTCATCTCATATAAGATTGTTAGTCAGGCTGGTTTAAATATTTTTTTAAGGACACTTGCAAATAATCCTGCTTGTACAAAAATATATGCAAAATCGAATATGGTTGGTGTATTTCCGCATGATTTAATGTCAAAAGTGGTAGAGTTTAATGATGATACTGATTTGGTAGTTAAATTGGGTGGTGTTCCAGATGCAGGTGAAACATCGAAAGTGTCTGTTGATTCCAATGTAACAGGAAAAGAAAATAAAGGTATTGTGAGAAAGGAAAATATCAAGTCAGTAGCTATTAAAACACAGCCTATAAGTTCTAAACCTGTTACAAAGGCAACAGATACAGATGTTTTTACGGCCATTGCGGATTCAAAGCCTATTGTTACGGATAATTCAAATTCGTTATTTGAAGATATAGAGGGTAGTACAAATGCAGAGGTACTTAATGATATTATAAGTGAAGATCCTTTTGCAGATGTTGAAGAAAGATTAGATAAAGAAGCAACAACACAAAGCGAATTGTCAGAAGTAGTCAAGAATAACAACGAGGATAATGTTGTAGTTCCTGAAGATGAGATTAAGACAGATGGTAGCAAATCTATTGAAGAGATTGAATCTGTAGTGAAAGATATTAAAGTTGCTGAATTTGAAAGTGATGAAGATGATAATCCTGCAATAAAGGATTCTGAGATAGAAGTGCAGACAGAGGATGAAGATGATAATCCTGCAATATCAGATTTTGAATCAGAAGATAATAGTGTAGAAGAAGATGTTGATGAAGCAGATAGTGCAGAAGACATTGCAGTTATTGATACTTCTGAGCGCAAGCGTTCTAAAACTAAAGTAGTAAGTAATGTTAAGCATACAATGGTTGAACAGGTTCAAAAGCAAGATACTGAAGATGTCGATGAAAAGAAAGTAAAGTCAGAATCAGTAGTGGAACGAATTGAAACTACTAATGTAACTACACAAGTAGGTTCAAGACCAATAAAGAAAATTGCTTCTTTTAAGCCTGTAAAGAAAGTATCAAGTTTGGGTATTACAAGGGCAAAAGAAGAAAGTTCAGATAGTGTCGATAGTGTAAAGGTTCCAAAAGAAGTACAGAATCCAGAGACATTAGCAGCGTATCAAGAATTAATGTCAGCTAAAGATGCTCGTATAAGTGAATTATTAAATACAATAAATGAAATGTCCACGATGCGTTCAACTGTAACAAATGAGCAAGTTGAGGGTTTAAAGAAGCGTATGTCAGATTTGGAATCGTCTTTAAATGAAAAAGATAAGATGATTGAAGCACAGACTGATATATTAAATAAGCGTAAATCAGAAAATGAACAATTAAGAGAGCAGTTGAAGTCAGTAGTAGAAAAAACTCAAGGTCAGGGTTCTATGACAGAAATGCAGATTAATCAGTATAAACAGAGAATAACTGATTTAGCTTCAAAATTAACTACGTATGAAGTTAATTACAAGAAGGTTGCTACTCTTTATGCAGAACAGAAACAGGCTTATGACGAGTTGTTGAAGAAACAGCAGACTGATTCTATATCAAAAGAGGAAGTTGAGGAGCTTGTTCAACAGGTTAATGCTTTGAAATCAAAAGTTTCTGATAAAGAATTTCAGTTAAAATCGGCTTATGATGAGTTAAATGCACATGATAAGAAAAATGCTGAAACAATAGCTGATAAAGATGCTATGATTATAGATTTACAGTCTAAAGCTACCGAGCTTGAAATGTATAAATCTGGCGAGTTAGTCATGGAAGGGCCTTTAACATATTATGATGGTTTCACATCAAATGTTCAAGCATTATTAAATGTACCATTTAAGGATGAGGTTTTGGAGAATCTACAAGGTGTAGATATGAAAAAAGTATTTGTAATGTCTTTTGGTGCATGGACGAGTATAGAAGCGGCAATGAAAGATATTAAGGGAAGCTTATTTACTGATGGAGAGTTAGTTGTACTTGATTTGATGCTTGATGTAATGTTAGTAGGCATATGTAAGGGTATAAATCCAATAAATAAGAGTTATTTAGATTTAGCAAATCCAGGTTTTAATATAGCGTCTGTAGCTAAATCGGTAGATAATGTAGACTATATTTCTTGTGGTGTGAAACATGATATTGGTTTTCTCACTCTTGATTGGGGTATATTATTGCAGAATTTACAGAATTTTGCAAATGGGAGAAGAATTTTAATTTTATTACCTCAGTTGAGTTCATTTAACACATCAATTGTATTCTCACAGTTATGTTTAGCAGGTGCTAATGGTTTTTATGTTGTAACTGGTGCTTCATATCCTTTAGTACAAGCAAGAACTGTGTTAAGTTATTTTCCGAAGAAGTTATTTAAAACTGTTTTAATAGATTGTAACAGTTTAACAGATAGTACAAAGAATCTAATGGGTATAATTGCAAAGAATACGACAGTATTACCTTTTAGAGATGGGATGGATTTTTATAAATTGGGTCTTATGGATTAATAAAAATGAGGGGAGTTATGTTTCTTAATGATAGATGATTTTTCGATATTGCAGGAGGATACATTAAGAATCCCCGTATCTCTTAAATTTGAAAAAGATGAGATGTATTTTAATTTTATCAAGCCTGCAAGAGAAGATAAAAGTTTAACAAAAACTATATTGAATTTATTACGTGCATACTATGAAGATGATGAAATTCGTAAATTAGTAGATGCACGTAATGCAGGAGAAGATATTCTTAAAGCATTGAATGAAGAAATTGATAGAATTGCACTTGAACATGCAAAATCAATTGCTCAAACAAATGCTTTGAAGTTTGATACAGAAGTAATGACAGGTGCTTCATTTATGGACACATCTGATGTAATAAATGTCACACCTGTCAATGCGTCAAATAACAGTAATAATAATGCAGTAGTGGCATTACCCTCCACTCCTACAATGGATAATATTCTTGCAATACTTAATCAGTTGAGTAATCAAGTTAATAATATCAATTCAAGAATGGATGAGGCTGGTATACCTAATGTAAATAATCAGGTTAATACAATGAATGTTGTTACAAACAGTGAGAAAATGGAAAGTGTAATGCCTGATTTTGATAAAGCGTTAGCAAGTGGGGTATTTGATGATGATGATTTGTATAAGTCTACAGAAGAAGTTGTAGTTCCTTCTAAGCCTAAGAAGCCTAAGGCGGTTGTAGAGGAAGAAGAGGAAGAAATTTATGCAAATACTGAAGTCGAAGTTCCGCAGAAACCAAAGGCAAGGGTTATAAATCAATCTATTATAGATGAGGAAGATGAAGAAGAGGAGAGCATGTTTGCTGTAGATGATACTGTCAGTGTAAGTGATACTGACTTGAAGTCATCAGTAAGTAAAGATGAATCAGAGTCTGTTATAAATAATAATGAAGTGAAAGAAAATGTAGTGCAAAAACAGGAAGTTAAACAAGAACAAGAAGTAAAGCAAGAACAGGAAGTTAAAAAAGCAGTATTACCTGCATCATTTATGAAATTGAGTGCGTCTTTAACAAAGACAAGTAAAGGTATGTGATGCTTTTGTATCTTTCTATTTTAATACCAATTGGTATAGCTTTTGTGCTATGTTTGAGTATTGATAATTTTATATGTAGTAAGAGATTTAATGATTTTTTGTTGAGAAGAGCTTTAAAATCGATTGATAAAGTAGCATTAGAACAACAAGAGAAAACATTACAGTGGTTACAACAACATATTGTAATAGAATTGGGGGTAACAACCTCAAGTAAAGATATAATATCACATTTACCTGTTGACTTATGTTATAAAGTAAAGGATAAGCAGTTAAAAGCGTATATGTCTAAATTAGGTTATTATGTTGTAAGTAATTGTTTTTTAGATCCCGATTATTACAGTGTAAAGTTATCAATGGATACGGATGAAAATAGAAAGGATGTTTAAAATGCGTTATATTGTAGTAGATTATATGCACCGTGTGTACAAGACAATGAATTGTAAGCCATTGTCTTGTGCTGTTAATTTTAATGGGGAAATGTTACGTGTAGATACAACAATTCCGAATTACACTATCAAATCGATATTTAATTTTTCGGGTAGAGGTAGTTATCCTACTGTAGTATGTCTTGAGGGTGGTTGTCCAACACGTGTAAATTATTTTTCAAGTATAAATCCTACGGGTAAAAAAGCTGATGGTTATAAAGATGGTAGAGGAAGACTTTCGGGTATAATGCGTGATGGTATGAATCTTGCTATTGGTTGTATGCAAGATGGAAATGTAGCTTGTGCAAGAGAAATAGGTTATGAAGCAGATGATTATGTTTATTCTGTAATAATGGCATTGAAAGAAGTTGGTGTAACAGATCCTATTGATGTATTTACAAATGATAGGGATATGTTACCTTTAGTAGATGAACAGGTTTCTGTTTATATAAATAATCCGAGACAGTTTAATGAGGAAAATTCTCCAAAAATAACAGGGTATTTTCAGGTAACTCCGAAGAGTTGGGATACATATATTTATTATGCATCAGAATATAAAGGGTACGATATTCCATACAATTCTGTGTTACTTTACAAGATGATTAAAGGTGATAAAGCAGACAATATAAACTGTGGAATAAAGGGTTATGGCGGAGTGAAGTTTTCTTCTGTTATAAAGAGAATGCGTGAAGATGGTTGTGCATTTGAGTCTATATTCAGATATGGATTAGATTTTGACAAATGTATAGCACCTATATTAAAGAATTATTTTAATGATGATGAAATTGTGTCTATGAAGTTTATTTACAATGGTATAAATCTTATGCGAGTACAGACAGCAGATGGTTCATCTATTGTAATGCCTAAGATGATTGATATAGGTACTTTAAGTAAAACATTGTTACGATTTAATATACATTTAACTTAATAGGTGGTGTTATTATGATAGAAGAGAATAAAGAGGAGGTACAAGAAAGAGAAGAAGGCAATTTAAAAACTGTTGGAGGTTATAACGATGGTAATCTAACTCGTGCTACAAATGATGATATATTTGCAAGTGAGTTTAATACCATGATGACATATAGGCGTAATAATGGTGGAGCAACTAATTCAAAGTTTACAATACCGAGTATTACAATACCGAATTTATCTAAGTTATTAGAAAATACTCATAATACTTTTTATGCACGTGTTTTAAATATTGAGGAACCTTATTACGATACTTTAAACAATAATTTAGTAGAAGTTCTTAAAGATAGAACTATCAAGCAGCGTAAGGCATTAAACAACGGTACATTTAGAAAAGATGAAGATGGTAAGGTTGCATTATTTGATTATCATTTAGAGTCTGATTCTTATGCAATAAGGTCATTGATAAACATACATAAAAGTAATTATCAGAAGAATGAAGATGGAAGTTTTGTAACGGATAGAAAAGGCAATAAAGTACGTTATACAGAAACAAAGGGTTTTGGGTATATAGATTATGAAGTAGAAAATAACAAACGTTATTTCATATACAGTATTCCTAAGAAATATTTGTACAAAGCAAATATGACTGCGTTAGTGTTAAGTGTTCATAAACATCCAAGTAGTTATTATGGGTACAAGATAGCCTTCGTAAATGGAATGTATTATTATTTATGTGTGATAAATTATAAGCGTGAGCAGAATGATAATACAACTCGTATATTAGGTATTTCTAATAAGGTTGACTATAGACCAGAAATAAATGAAATATTACAGTATTGGCAAGGAATTGGTAAGTATAAAGGACAAAGTCCTTATATATTTAATATGAATTTAACAAAAGTACCGTATGCCAGTGGTAATATTGCTAACAATATAGGTTGTATGTATTTCAGAGGAAAACTTACAATGGAAAACTTTGAAAGTCGTAGTGTTGAATCGTTCGATACTAATGTGGAGGATATTAATGGAGACGATTAACGATGAGTGCATGTTTTTACAAAGTCAACAGTCAAACATTAGAGACTGTTTTATTTGCGGATAATACTGCATTATTATTTGATGCAGCTTGTAAATGCAAGGGTAATGTGAATGTAATACCTGATTATTCTTTTAGATGTGTAGATGTAGTATCTATACTACAATTTCCTAGTGGTGTTGAGGTTGCGTATAATATAGGGGGTTATTTTGATAAGTTTTTAGTAAGTGGTTCTGCTAATGATATTATGAATATTCTTAATGTAAAGTTGAAGAAGCGTCCTGTATTTTTAGGAATACGTAATTTAGTATGTAATGATATTTATGGTTGTCAATATTTTTATGTATATCAAGCACATTATTTAAAAGCAATAACCTTACGTTCTATTTTAAGTTGAGTGAATGATAATGGAGGATTTGAGATGAATAATTTTTCTAACAGTATATATGCTGAGTTCGATAAGATTTTAAGGCAGGATTCGGTAGAATATATAGGAACAGTATTACGTTATCGTTCAGCATATTGTGGTGTTTGCAATATGGAACATTTAATAGACAGGAAAGTTGTATTTGATATGTATGGGGTTGTAAAATCTTATTCAGAAAATCTAAACAGTGCAATGTGTACTTATTTCGTAGAAGCAAATTATTTGACAAATGTAGATAGGCGTGCATATTTAGCTGATTTGTTTAAAAAATACAGCAATAGTAAGCGTAATCCATTTATTTACTTTTTTACAGGTCAAGATGGTGCATTACGTTTGGATAGTAAGGCTTTAAAAATTGCAATAGAACGTATAGATATGCAAGAGAGAATGGGTAAAAGTTTATTCACTGCAACATCTGCTATAAAGAGTGCATTAAAGTTCATGTATAATTATGTACGTTGTGAAGAATTAAATGGTGTATTATATAATAATAACACTTGCAAGCTGATAGGTTCTCTTGAGGATGTACCTAAGACACAAAAGAGTTCTATATCTGATGAAGATATTCGTGGAGAACTTACTTTAATTAAGACACAATTAAAAGGTAGTGCAGTTCAGACTAAATTTACTCCGAAGTTTTCTACTAATGGTGGCATGTATAAGTGGAGTGTATGTCCGATGTTACCGAATAAGTATATGTCAAGTTTATTTTATGGTAAGGATTTTGATATATATTATATAGATGTGGATTTACTTATAGAAATCATACTTTACGCATTGGCAAAGAATATAGGTTTTGTAGCTTCGAAGTATGATTTAGAAAATAGAAAGTTACATAATGGTCTGT
>Ga0326511_10005439_pt1 | contig 10057 bp, 16 predicted proteins | sample 0_2496_0518_D_FD_203701 | JGI IMG/M metagenome (GOLD analysis project Ga0326511, IMG submission 203701) | Bovine rumen microbial communities from UC Davis, California, United States - 0_2496_0518 | ecosystem: Host-associated > Mammals > Digestive system > Stomach > Rumen | place: USA... | reverse complement strand
TGGGAAGATTTACTAAGGATCCTGATATCAAATATACAAACAGCGGAATGACAATAGCCAGCTTCACTATAGCTGTTGATCGTAAGTTCAAGAAGGAAGGCAGCCCAACGGCGGATTTTATCAACTGCAAAGCCTTCTCAAAAACAGCCGAATTCGTAGAAAAGTATTTTAAAAAAGGCATGAGAATCGGCATTGAAGGCCAGATCCAGACAGGAAGTTATCAGAAAGAAGATGGCACTAAGGTTTATACAACAGAAGTTGTCTGTGATGGGGTTGAATTTGTAGAGAGCAAGTCTGCAGGATCTAACGATCAGAGAGAAAAGCCAGAAGGAGCAGTACAATCTGATGACTTCATGAACATTCCGGACAATATTGCAGAGGAGCTGCCATTCAACTGATCGGTGGTGGAGTATGACGATACAAATCGATTCCAGAGAGAAAGCAAGGGCTATAAAGAAAATTCAGGACACGTTCACAAAGAGTGGTGTCAACTATTACATTAGCAAATTGTTTGTTGGTGATTATATGTCTCTTGATAATCCTAGACTTGTGATTGACAGGAAGCAGAACTTATCCGAACTATGCGCTAATGTATGCCAACAACATGAGAGGTTCATGCGTGAAATCGTAAGGGCGAACCAGAACGGTATCCGCCTGATCTTCTTGTGTGAACATGGTCACGGCATAGAGTCTCTGGAGGATATTGTCTTTTGGGAAAACCCACGAAGCATAAAGCGCATCAGGACGGAAGCTGGATGGAAAGATGTTCACACGAAAGCAACAACCGGAGCGACTCTCTACAAAATACTGAATACGATTCGTAGGAAGTACGATGTCGATTTTGTGTTTTGCGATAAAAACGACACAGGAAAAATGATCATAGATATTTTGACATTGGGTGTAGATTCATGACAGCAAACGATATCAAACAGCAATACACCATGACAGATATCGTATCACGGTACGGCCTTCGACCTGACAGATCCGGTTTCGTCAGATGCCCATTTCATGTTGGGGACCGTACCGCATCACTAAAGATTTACAAAGACAGTTTCTATTGTTTCGGCTGTGGGTTATCTGGAGATATTTTCAAGTTCGTGATGCTGATGGACCATGTGTCATTCAAGGATGCGTATCTGTCTCTTGGCGGCGAATATGATCACGCTGAAACAAAAAACGAAAAGCGACACAGAAAAAGAGATCTTCTGATAGCAGAACAAAAGCGGAAGAACAAAGAAAAAGAAGTTCAGGACAAAAAAGAAGAATTGAGACATCTTGGGAATTATCTTGGATTACTTGTCAGAGCAGAAAAAACTCTTGAACCGTTATCAGAAGGTTGGTGTCTTGTCGAAAACGAACTCCCTCAAACTTATGGACGGTGGTTGAAGTTGTGGGAGGAGGTGAATGAGAAATAGCGCAAGTAAAGACGGAAGAACTCACAGCCGAACAATTAATATCTGCTGATTTTTACCAGAGATTATGTGAGAACGAATCATTCAAGGATCCGATGGCAAGGGGTGAACTTGAATATAGAATTCTTCAAAGGGCAAAAGAGCTGAAGATAAAGACGCACGTTGAAGACCAGCTGAGAGAAGTCAAGCGAAGGATAAATGAAGTCCAGAGGCTTGAGAAAAAGCAGATCATACAGAGCATTGATGGAATCACGAATTTTGAGCCGGATCAGACAGGAAAAGGATACGATAATCTGTATTGCGGGAGCTGGATCGCCACTGAGGACGGTGTTATGTCTCAGGAATCAAGCAAGGCAAACCAGACAGCTTGTTATCATCCAATCCTTCCGATCAAGCGAATGTGGAACGCAGAAACCAGCGAGGAACAAATCACGATAGCTTTCAAACGAAGCGGGTTCTGGCGTGAGATCACTGTTCCTAAAGAACTGATTGCTAACTCAAGGCGGATCACAGATTTATCGAAGTATGGCATCAGCGTTACATCTGAAACATCCAAACTTCTGGTCAAGTTTCTGGCAGATGTCGAGAATTACAACGATGACAAGATCCCGCTGATTCAGTCTTCATCAAAGCTCGGATGGCACGGCAAAGAGTTTCTTCCATATGACAAATTGATAGCATTTGATGCCGCACTGAAATTCCCTCAGATCATTCAGGCAATTGTCGAACATGGTTCATATGATATTTGGTTGGATCATATCAAGAAGATAAGAGCATCTTCCTATGTTGAACCAAGACTCGCATTGGCTGCATCCTTCTCAAGTGCAATCATAAAGTTCCTGAATATTGCATCCGTGATTGTTGACTTCTGGGGAATGACGGAAGCCGGGAAGACTGTGATGCTCATGATAGCCGCATCGGTCTGGGCCTGCCCGGACGAAGGTTTGTACATGGGTGACTTTCTAACTACTGATGTCGAGCTGGAGGTCAGAAGTGATATGTTGAACAATCTCCCATTGATTCTGGATGACACAGCAAAGATGCGGAAGAACATTCGGGACAACATCGAACAGGTAATCTACAACCTTAGTTCCGGATCCGGGAAGAAGAGGTCAAATAAGGAACTTGGGTCGGAAAGAGTACGGACATGGAAGAATGCAGTTATTGTGAACGGAGAAAGACCGCTGAACAGTTTTGCTGAACAGGGCGGGGCAATCAACAGGATCATAGAGGTTGGACTGTCAACAGAGCGACTGTTTGAAAATCCACAGATCACAGCTGAAACCGTAAGAAACAATTACGGATTCGCCGGAAAAATCTTCGTTGATTGCCTGAAGGAGATTGACTCTAAAGAAATAAGAACAATTCACTCAAAGTATCGTGATCTTCTAACAACAGACGAAACGATGCAGAAGCAGGTCCTTGCAATGGCTGCCATCCTCACAGCTGATGAGCTGGCAACAAAATATATTTTTCATGATGACAAAGCACTGACGGCAAATGATGTAAAGGCTTTTCTTACAAACAGACAGCAGGTGTCTGATGGGGTCAGATGCTATGAGTATATTCTTGGACTATATGAAGAGAAAGGGCAGCACTTCAATTCTCAACACGACATGGTTGATCAGTGGGGAGAGATCGATTACACGGACGGAGTGAAATACTTGAATTTCTATGTGAATGCATTCACAGAACAACTGAGGATAGCTGGCTTCTCCAGAAAATCATTTACATCATGGGCGAAACGTGAAGGGCTTCTCAGATGTAACAATGGAGAGAAGAAGGATGTGTACACAAAACGGATATCAGAAGGAACCAATGCAGACGGTCCGTACCAGAGATTCATATCAATCAGGATGGTTGATCTGGATGAATACGAAGAAGAAAGGAACTTATTCAAGTGACTCATGAAGCACATTTTGTGCTTGTTACCATCGTGTTACCCATTTGTTACCCATTTTTGGTAACAGAAAAAACCATCGAAACCCGCATAAACACTGGATTATTTGAAGTATGTTACCCAGTTACCCATGTTACCCATAGTTTTTCATATATATAACAAGAAAAAATATATATAAATTTTACACTTATCTTTTTTCTTTTCTAGGTACAAAAAAGTGCGGGTAACAGGGTAACAGGGTAACAAAGTCCCGAAACCCGCATAAACACTGCATCCTTTAGCTGATTAAAGTGGGTAACATTTGGGTAACAAGGGTAACAAATGCAGGAGATTACTGTTATGGAAGACGGAATTACAAGAGAACGAATGTTCATGAATGACTTCTGGTTGTTTCGGAAAAAGTTTTATGAACCGCAAAAAGAAAACTCTTACTGGATGAGCTTAATCAATGAAGCAAACGAACTTATGAAGAAGTACGGCAACGATGATTATTTGGGCGGTCTGGTCCTTACATGCATCGATGATCTGGAACATCGTTATGCAAGGATGCAAGGCTGGGAGCTGGAGCATAGCATTGTTGAAAATGTTTACAGTGGAATCATGCAGAAAAGGAAGGAGGCAAAACATTGATCATCAAAATCAAATACCACACAGGCATAGACAAGCTGGAAAAGCACGGAGACTGGATCGACCTTCGGGCCGGAGAGGATGTTTTTATTCCAAAGGGCGAATGCCGGATCTTTTCGCTGGGTGTGAGCATGGAACTGCCGGAAGGGTACGAAGCGATCATTGCACCAAGATCCAGTACGTTCAATAACTATGGAATCATTTTGGTGAACAGCATCGGAGTCATCGATCACAGATACTGTGGAACGAATGACGTGTGGAGATACCTGGCCTATTGCGTCAAAGGGAATTGTATTCATGACGGACAGACCGGATCTTATATCCGAAAGAATGACCGCATCTGCCAGTTCAGGATTCTGAAGAACCAGCCGGAGGTTGAATTCGTGGAAGTGGATGAACTGGATGCAGATGATCGTGGTGGGATCGGAAGCACCGGCGTATGAGCGTATACGACAGCATTGACGAAGAACAATACAAGAAGCTGAAAGCGCAGGGCCTGAAAGGAGCGGAAATTGCCAAAGAGATGGGCATTCCGGAAGGCCGGCTTAATAACTGGTTATACATGAAGAAGCGGAAGAAGCCGGAGCGCAGATGCAAAGAGTGCATCTATCGTTCGCCGGACATGCTGAGACAGGGCAACTGCAGCTACAGTGATCTGACAGGTCACATGAGAAGAAGTCCTGCAGACAATTGTGATAAGTTCATCAAAGGACCACGAAAGGAGAAAAAGCAATGGGAACTGTTTGGGTAGGTGTTGGTTGTTTTCTACTGGGTGCTGTCATGGGGATCCTGCTGATCGCACTGGTCTCCGGAGGCGAACACGATGACGAAGAATAAACCGAAGTGGAAGACGTGCAAGCATGTTCTTGGTGTCGGTAACATAGCTGTCTATGTGACACCTAACTGCAGGAATCTGCATATGATGCACGGAACACTTGTCAGCACCAAGAGAGCATGCGAGAGATGTTACTTGTGGGAGGCAAAGGATGAAGGAAACGAAGCTAGGTGATTTCCTGAGAACACTGGAACCACGAAGACCGGTCAAGATCGGATGCACTGACGGTAGCAGTTTTGTGTTTGCCGGAAGAGCTGAAGACTTTCTGGAGAGTCCGGAAGGGATGCTGATATACGGAAATCAGGGAGGCAGACACGGCGCACCACGCTCACGGCATCCGTACAAGAATGTTCCGTATCTGGACAGATATGTACAAAGTGCTTTTGCAACGCTGCAGGCATGGGACAAGGGAACGGTTGTCATCATGATTGACGGAAACGAAAACGGAAGTCTGGACAGCGTGAACGGTCTGACAGAACTGAGTGGCGAAAAGATACCGGATGACAATGTCTATAGCATTCTGGGTGCGGTGGTCCGTCCGATGTGCAAGGCACTGGTGGATGCGTTCTATGAGCATGAAAAGAATCTGGATGATGACGGAAGCATAATCAGCTGGTCAAAGGAACAGAAGACCAGAAAAGCTATAACGATGCACACCAGAAGACTGATGGAATACGGATGGGACATTGCCGGTGATGGCTTTGTCGGACAGGTCAAAGATTGCCAGCGTCAGGCTATACGGAAACTAAGGAAGGAACGCTATGGGAAGAACTACTGAAACAAGGGTCATCTGTGAACGGAAGGGGAAGTGCTTCGCAAGAGGTGACTTTAATCACATCTGCAAGATTCTGATTGCGGATCCGGAACCGGATGCGAGGTGTCCGTTCATGAAACCGGATATGGAGATAACGGACGGAAAAGAATATTCATACCGTGATGTCAAGGAACTGGTCACCAGACCGCCAAAAGTGAAACTGAAGAAAATGAACATGGATGAACTGAAGGCGGAATATGACAGGACTGTCAGAGCGTTGAGAAGGAAGAAGTAAAACAATAAATCACAGAAAGGAGCATGAAGCCGCTGGCCAGCGTAAATGATGCATCATGGCTTCTTTCGGAAAAATGAAATATGACGATTTCTTGAAAAACAAAAGATTCGTTCTGGAAAGCAGTGGATTCGACATAGACCAGTCGGAACTGAATTCGATGCTATACAACTTCCAGAAAGATATAGTCAGATGGGCCTTGAAGAAAGGCAAGGCATGTATATTTGCCGACTGTGGTCTTGGTAAGACTCCGATGCAGTTGTCGTGGGCATATCAAGTACATCGGCACACAGGCGGAAGTGTCCTGATTCTTGCCCCGCTTGCGGTATCTGAACAAACAAAACGAGAAGCGGAAAAGTTCGGGTATGTTGCAAAGGTAGTTTCAAATCAGGATGAATGCATTGACGGAATCAATATAACGAACTATGAGAAACTGGATCACTTCGTTGCAAAGGACTTTGTCGGAATAGTCCTCGATGAAAGCAGCATATTGAAATCTTATTCTGGAAAAGTAAGAACGGACATAATCAATAATTTCCATGATATTCCATACAAACTGGCGTGCACAGCGACTCCTGCCCCGAATGACTATATGGAGATCGGAAACCATGCAGAGTTCTGTGGTGTTATGACAAGATCGGAAATGCTTTCGATGTTCTTCGTGCATGATGGTGGCGAAACAAGCAAATGGAGATTGAAGGGCCATGCAACAGATGTTTTCTGGCAGTGGTTGGCAACATTCTCTGTATTTGTCGATAATCCACGAAACATAGGATACGACATTGAAGGGTATGACTTGCCGGAATTACGGATTCATGAAATATGTGTGGATGCGGATGAACCAGTGAAAGAAACGCTCACATTGACAGAAAGACGTGATGCCAGACGTGACAGCCTGGAACTCAGATGCCGGAAAGCAGCCGAACTGGTCAATTCATCAAATGAACAGTGGTTGGTATGGTGTGATCTGAATGCGGAAGGTAAACGACTGGAAGAACTGATTGATGGAAGTAAGAACGTTGAAGGCAGTGACACCAATCAGTATAAGGCAAGCACGATGTACGACTTCTCAAACGAAACCCTAAAATGTCTTGTGAGCAAACCAAAGATAGCCGGATTTGGTATGAACTGGCAGAACTGTCATAACATGATATTCACAGGGCTGTCAGACAGCTATGAAGCATATTATCAGGCAGTGAGAAGATGCTGGAGATTCGGACAGGAAAAGCCGGTTGATGTGTACATAGTTATTTCCGCAAGAGAAGGTTGCGTAAGAGATAACATCGAAAGAAAGCAGAAAGACTTCATACGAATGCAGACGGAAATGACGGAACTCACAAAAGAAATAACGAAGAAGGAACTGAGAAGCACATGCCGGATCAGTACACCGTATGAACCGAATGTCAAAATGATTTTGCCAGATTGGGAGGAATTTGCATCATGAACGTTCTGAGTCAGATGATTGATGAAAAGTATGCTATCTACAATGGGGATAGTTGTGAGGTAACAAAAAACATACCGGATAATAGCATCCATTACACACTGTTTTCTCCGCCGTTTGCGTCACTGTATACATACAGTAACAGCGACAGAGACATGGGAAACAGCAAGGGAGATGATGAATTTTATCATCACTTTGAATACCTTGCGAAAGAGTTATACAGAATCACAATGCCGGGTCGTTTACTTAGCTTTCATTGTATGGACTTGCCTATGATGAAAGAGCGTGATGGAGTCATCGGACTGAAAGACTTTCCTGCTATTGTCCGTCAAGTGTTTCAGGATTGCGGATTCATCTATCATAGCAGAGTGACCATCTGGAAGAATCCGGTCACGGAAATGCAGAGAACAAAGGCACTCGGTCTGTTGCATAAGCAGATCCGGAAGGATTCTACCATGTGTAGACAGGGAATACCGGACTACATCATCACAATGAGAAAGCCGGGAGAGAATCCGGAAAGAGTATCTCATACTCACGAAACCTTCCCGGTGGATGTGTGGCAGAACTACGCAAGCCCGGTATGGATGGACATCAAACAGTCGGACACGCTGCAGAAGAAATCAGCAAGGGCTGAAAAGGACGAACGGCATATATGTCCGTTGCAGTTGGATGTTATTCAAAGATGCATCGAATTATGGACGAATCCGAATGACATTGTATTCGATCCGTTTGCTGGTGTCGGAAGTGTTCCGTATGTTGCCGTCAAACTGAATCGTAGGGGGATCGGAATCGAACTGAAACAGAGCTATTACGAACAGGCGAAGGCAAATCTTGAAATAGCCGCACATGGGGATACGATGGACAATATTGTTGGTCAAATGAGTATCTTTGATTTTATCTAAGGGAGAATAAGAAATGATAACACTAACAACTGAACAGGTCGAATCACTCTGCGACCGCTGCCGGTATCCGATGACAGTGTCCGGTGATGACTTGGAAGCATTGTGTGATAAGTGTCCGCTGACAGTGGCGGAACGGATGGAACAGATAGAGAGGGAGTGTGAAGCATGAAGCAGGAAAAGATGATTCATGAGTTTTACGGAATCTTGAAAAACATAGTCTGGCATAGCTTTCATGAGGTGGGACTTGATAATCCGTGGTTTCGGTGGACCTATGCGGAAGACAGGTTGTACATCGTTCAGGACGTAATGCTTGAAAATTATTGGTTTGTCGAAGCAGCTAGCCCGGTAAAAGCTCTGGAGTGGTGCCAGAACCGGATGGAAGACGCATCCCACGCAGGTGAATGGGTTGATGAAGAGGGGTGAAATGATGCAGAAGCCAGAACATGAGCTTACCACAGAAGAATGGAGGGCAGAGAAACGCCGTAAAAAGGCTGAGATGGCACAACGTCAATCCTTACCATACGAAGCAAAGATAAAACGTGCAACCGCTCTGGCTCATGAATTTTATGACGAAATGGAACGGAGAGGATTCAACAGTCATGTGTCAGTTGGAGGCCTTGACAGTATTGTGCTGACAGTCTTTCTGCAGTCAATCGGAATTGATGTTCCCGCAGTGTCTGTTTCGTCTTTGGAGGATAAGAGCAATCAGGCGGTGCATAAAGCTCTTGGAATTGAACGATTGTTGCCTTGCAAAAGCAAACATAATGTCATTAATGAACTTGGTTTTCCAGTCATATCAAAGCGGATAGCTGGCAAGATTGATTTGCTTCAGCATCCAAGCGATGATAACAAAACAGTCAGACATGCAATCATTACAGGGGAATGTGGAGAACAAGGCCATTTCGCGAAGAATAGCCGAATGAAGCTACCACAAAAATGGTTGGAGCTTTTCGGTGGATACGAAAATGAAAACGAAGGGGTCAATTACAAGATAGCACCATTTAAGGTATCGAACAGATGTTGCTATTACCTCAAAGAGAAGCCAGCGGATGATTGGGCGAAGGCTCACAACAGCCATGCGTTTCTTGGTCTGATGGCTTCAGAAGGCGGACAACGTGAGGAAGGCATCGTGGATCACGGATGCAACTATTACGGAAAGACGGTTATGCGGTCGTGTCCGTTCGGCTCATGGCTCCGGAATGATGTGCTGAGATTGGCACTGGAAATGGATGACTGGTATCACAACCATCTGGAACTGTTTGAGAAGAAATTTCACGAACAGCCATATGGAAAAGACAAAGAGTACATTCCGGTCAAAAGTATCATACCGGAGATTTACGGAACTATCAGACGGAATCCAAACGGAGACTTGTACACAACAGGAGCGCAGAGAACCGGATGCAGTTTGTGTGGCTTCGGTATCCACATGGAGAAGCGTCCGCATCGGTTTGACAGGCTCCGTGAGAAGAATCCGAAAGAATGGGAATATCTCATGTACAGACTTGTAACGGACTCAGAAACCGGAGAACAGTACGGATGGGGTCGAGTTCTGGATTACATCGGTGTCGGATGGGAGGATTATCCGGAAAATCAATTGACACTGTTTGATGTCTGGTCAGATGACGAGTTGTATGGAATCGAGTTCCAGAAGAATACATGTGACCGCATGCTGGCATACCATGACAAGATGATGGAGGTAGTGAAATGATCGAAATCATAATGTCCGGCATGTGCGAAAACTGTACCATCGCAAAACTGCAGTTGCAGTATACGGTCGATAAGAAGCCGGACGGAATCCACAGGGAATACTGGTTAGGGTGCGAGTATGAACAGGTGTGCAAGAAGTGGAGTCGGAAATATGGAAAAGAATTGCAGTAATTGCCACTACGGACAG
>Ga0326511_10005438_pt1 | contig 10060 bp, 7 predicted proteins | sample 0_2496_0518_D_FD_203701 | JGI IMG/M metagenome (GOLD analysis project Ga0326511, IMG submission 203701) | Bovine rumen microbial communities from UC Davis, California, United States - 0_2496_0518 | ecosystem: Host-associated > Mammals > Digestive system > Stomach > Rumen | place: USA: California... | reverse complement strand
ACAAAAAATAGTCCGGAATGGCAGCATCCGCACATTCTTTTGTTTCTATGCTACAATAATCCTATGTTAGTTATCGGGAGATTCCGGGGTGACTTACCTTAATCCGGAAAAGTGCCGTAAACAAAGGCTTTTCCCTTGCTTCCAATGGCTTCAAGTCCCACCGTTTCAAAGAAAAAGGTGGGTGCAAAAGTGGGTGCAGATGAAAATGAAGGCCTGGAAAGCCCCTCCTTTCCACGTTTTTTGATTGAACGATCTACTCCTAAGCGGTAGGTCGGGTGTTCGAGTCACCTCGCGGACGCGCGTAAAAGACCGGGAACAGTAGTTGATGCTGCTCTCGGTCCTTTTTGTGGATAAGTGGAAGGATTGCGGGGATTATGCGATGAAAGTATAATAATGAAAACAGATATGGGTTAAGAATCAGAGATACTGGATTTTTGTTGTGAAGGTTATTAGGCGACGGTTGTTACTAGCAGTTCTTATTTAGGATTAGCCTTTCTGGTGGAAAGGAATAATAAAGTAGAGAGGCTCCGCGCTGGTTTAACTATTTTTGGTAACAATATGGTAACTGTCAACATACTCTTTTAACAGTTACGATCGGGTACCCAAAGAGCGATGGCGGAAAGCCTTATATTAAGCGGCTTTCCGGGGGTTGCTCGGGGGTTCGATCCCCCCATCGCTCATCAAAAAGTCTCAATACCTTGAGGGATCAGGGTCTGAGGCTTCTTTCATTGTGAAAAGATCATCTGTAAGAATACGAGGCTAAAAGAAAAAGCCAAAAGAGTGTGATTCTGTAATATACTTACTATATCGGCCTGAGTATTCAGATTTACTAAAAAGCGCTGTTTTGACCCTGTAATACTGCAAACAGAGAATGTGTGGGAATATATATGAGCAAGGAATCGGCAAAAAAGAAACCTGTAGAGAAGAAAAAGACGGCAGTGAAGACAGCAGAGAAATGGGGACCCGGAAGATCCGGTGAGAGATTTCTGTTTGTTTGCATGCTGGCGCTGTTTGCCAGTGTGTGCGGGATCATTTTCCTGTTTACGAAGGCCTTTTTCCATTCGGACAGCGCATTTTACGTGCAGCTGGCGCTGGAACAGATGAGGAGCGGGAAACTCTTTCCTCCGGGGATGTGCTACAGCACGGTATTGTTTGTCAGATCTCCGAATCTGCTGCTGATCCCGATCCTTGCAATCGTAAAGGACTGGATGCTGGCAAGGGAGATCATGGTCGTTGTCATGTGGATCATTCTGATCCTTGCGACAATGTACTGCTTTATGCCGAAGAAGGACAGGAATCTTGCCGCTGCGGTGATTGCCTGCATGCTTCTGATGAACCCTTATCAGACGGCGGATGTCGCTAACGAGACGACGGACATGCTGTTTTTCCAGGGCGCGTATGTCACGATCTTCTTCGATATAGTCATGGCATTGGGCATCATGCACAGGATCATCCTTCTGGATGAAAAGGACAGTACGCGCTATAAAGCCTTTTTGGAAATTCTGCTGGCCGTGGTGCTGTTTTTCCCTCTTCTGGGAAGCATCAGACAGGACATGATCCTCACGCTTCCTTTGGCTGCGTCGATCCTGATCTTCTATTTCCTTGAATATGACCAGAAGCTCTCCAAGGTATTGAAGAGCAGGCGCTGTATGGTCACGGTAATTCTGATCCTGGTGGTCGTTGCCGCGGCATTCATCTGCTATCGCAGGCTGTCTGTAATGTATTGGAATGACAGCAAGGGCTCCTACCTGAAAATGGACAAGTATTCGGGCCTTTGGTATTCCATCGGACAGTTCGTGAACAACATGACCATGGTCTTCGGAAACGTGGAGGGAGCGGTTTTCCTATCCTTCCCCGGACTCTCGAAATTCGTGAATTACTTTGTCGCGCTGATCCTGGTGTATGTGATCCCGACGGTGGCGCTGGTCCGCTACAACAAGCACGGAAACAGATTTACAAGATTTCTGATCATTTACAGCTGGGTGAGCAATCTGCTGGTGGCGGGGGTCTTTATCGCTTGCAATCAGTGGGCGCCGAGATACCTTCTGTCGATCTACCTTGACGACGTTTTGCTGTTTGCAGTACTGCTCTCGGAGTATATGAAGAAGAGAGAGCGCCTGACCGCGGTCTGCGCAGGGCTCCTCATCGTGATGTACTGTGCATTTTGTCATGTATATTTCTGGGGACATTATAAGGATAAGATCGGCGTGGATCCCAGCGAAGAGCTGGTCAGTTTCCTCGACGAAAATGATCTGCATTACGGATACGCCTCTTTCTGGAACGCCAGTGTCAATTCTGTCCTGTCCAGCGGCAAAGTCATAGTCCTGCCTACCAGGGATTATGAGGCGGAGAACGGAAAGAGAAAGGCCTATAACCCCTCCGATTACAGGAGCTGGCTTGTCAACGAGAGATGGTATGATCCCGCGGCGCACCCCGGAAAGTGCTTCGTGCTTCTCAAAAACTTTGCAGAGGACGATGAGAAGAGCAGAGCGAAATGGATCGAAGATCACGGAGAGGATCCGGAGAATCCCTGGGTCGATCCTACTCCGCCGGAGGACATCTGTGAGGAGTTCTATACTTTGAACCCGCAGAAGCTGGAGTGCGGAGATTACACGATCCTTGTCTTTGAAGATAATGAGGAGTTGAGGGCGCTTGGAGACGAGATTAAGGGAGCCAAATAAAGAGCGGAGGAGCATCATCTTTTCCCGGCGCCTGTGGGATCCGCTGTTGGCTGCGTTTGTGACCGCTGTGATCTTCTGGACGGTCATGCTGCCGGGAGAGTATGTGCCCTTTGGGATCAATACCCCTGCGGTGACAGACGCCAAACTGCAGTATCTGGACCTCTTCGCTTACTACAGGGACGTGCTGACGGGTCAAAACAGTGCCGTATACACTTTTTCAAACACGCTGGGGGGCGGCGCGGCAGCGATCTGGGCCTATTATCTGGCCTCGCCCTTCAACCTGTTGGTGCTGCTGTTTCCGAAGGATCAGATGAACCTCTTTCTGGAAGTTCTGATCACGGCTAAGCTCAGCGCGGCGTCCGCGTCTTTTTCGTGGTTTATCGGGCGCAGGTTTAAGCAGAAGGTTTCCCGGGATATGACGCTCCTTTTGTCTGCTGCTTACGGCCTGATGCAGTATATGCTGGCACAGGGGAGCAATGTGATGTGGCTTGACGGCGTCATATTGCTCCCTTTTATTGTCATGGGTATTCACAGTGCGGTGTATTCGCGAAGTTTTGCCCTGGCGGAACTTGCGTTGCCCGCAGCGGCGTCCGTTCTTGCGAACTGGTATACCGGAGGGATCAATTACCTGTTCAGCGCTGTGTGGTTTTTATATGAGATGCTGAGAGAAAAACGACCCGCGAAGCATGGCAGTCTCCGGACAGGAAAATCCGCTCACCGCATCGGCAGATACTGCCTCGGGATGGGCACGGGACTGCTGCTTGCGGCGGTACTCTTTGTCCCCAATGTGATCGCGCTCCGTCAGGGGAAAGCCGGAAGCTGGAACCCGATGGATTATGGCCTGTCGGCAGGCTTTCGGGGGAATCCGTTCTCCGTTATCAGGAGCTACAGGATCGGCGAGATGAGCGATATAAGCAGAGCTTCGTTTTTCTGCGGAACACCGGCCGCATTTGGAACAGCTGCCTTTTTCTATTCGGGGAGGATCCGGAAAAGAGAGAAACTGGCAGTGCTCGTGCCCGGGCTGGTCGCCTGGATGTCCTGCTTCTGGAAACCGCTGTTCTATATTTTCTCCCTCTTTATGAGAAATACGAGCTACTGGTACAGGTTCGGGTATCTGGGAAGCTTCGTATTGTTGTACTGCGCGGCTTACTGGGCGGGTTCACTGCCGGTCAGGGGCGGCTTTCGGAACAGAACGGGGTGGTCCGTTATACCGAAGGCGGGAGCAACCTGTATACTTCTGGTGCTGATCTCCAGGAGGATATGGCCTTCGGGAGGAAGCGGAAGCACCAGGATCGCACTTTTTATGCTGACGGCAATGACATTGTCTATGGGGTATCGATATGCGCCGGATAAGGCTCTGCGGGTCCTGAACAGCCGGAAGGAAATTGACCGGCGCAGACGGATCCTGGCGGCCCTTCTGGTGGTGCTGGGCCTGTGGGAGGCCTTTCTGGAAACCCGGGCTATGCTGAAGATTTATCACACGGATACGGCGGAAGAGTATGCTTCCTACAGCAGGGAACAGCAGGCGCAGATCAGCGCGCTCCGCGAATCGGACGGGGAAGATTTCTACAGGATCTCGCAGACATCGACGAGGATTACCAACATAGACGGCCTGACAGGCGCCTATCTGGACGCGATGGCATACGGTTATCCTTCGATCAGCGGCTACACGTCCTGCCCGGAGAATATCCAGCTGGATTTTCTGGACAGACTCGGTTACAGGAAAGAGTACGAGAGCTTTAACATTGTTAACACGGCCTTCCTTCCGGCGGATTCTCTGCTGGGCGTGCGCTATGTTTTGTCTCCCTACGCGATTCCCGGCCTTCAAAAGGTTCAGGAGTTCGAGACTCGAAATGGGAAGGATGTTTACAGAAATCCATACGCTTTGCCTATAGCGATGATACTGGACGAGAGCGGGGAGGAAACGGAGGCGCCCATCGAAGGCGACCCCTTTGCTTACACCGAATATCTATATACCAAAATCGCCGGGGAGAAAGCCGGGCTGTGGGCACCTGTCAGCGCTGAGAAGACTTACGGAAGAGGAGTCACGAAGTGGGAGCTGGCGCTTCCTGACGCCGCGGGAGCAAAGTATTGCCTGTATGGAAATCTTCCCTGGACAGCAGAGGTCTCATTCGATGACCCGCAGTGGTGGGACGACGCGCAGGAGCAGGGCAGGCTTACCGTGCGGGAAGGCTGGGGCTATGGATACGGCGGATGGCTGTCCCCGTCGGTATTCTACATTCCTGTTGACGAAAACGCCGATACAGCGGCAGTCACACTGGAGACCGCCGGAGAGATGCAGCTGAGGGATGAGCAGTTCCGTGCGCTCGACCTTGAGCGCCTTGCGCAGCTCGCCGCGAGGATACGGCAGAAGGCAGAGGCCGTGGAAGACACGGAGATCGCCAATGGCAGGATCAGCTGTACTGTGAACGCGCGGGAAGGGCAGAAGCTTCTTTTGAGCGTACCTTCCTCGAAGGGCTGGACAGTGGTCCGAAATGGTCAAAAGATAGAAATGGCGGCATTTGAGGGGAGTCTTGCGGAGATTTCTCTTGTGCCCGGAGAAAATCATATTACAATGCAGTATAGGACGCCGGGGCTTGCGGCGGGGATCCTTATGTCCCTGACGGGTCTGGGGATCACTGTATATGCACACGGAAAGCGACGGAAAGAGAGGAAAACGGGTGAAGATCGGAATTATCGGAGCAATGGAAGTTGAAGTGGCACGTCTTGTCAGGTGCATGGACGGCGCGAAAGAGACGCAGAAGGCCGGAATGCATTTTTATGAAGGCCGGATCGGCCGGACAGAAGCAGTAGTAGTCCGCTGCGGGATCGGCAAGGTCAGCGCGGGACTGTGCGTGCAGATCCTGAGCGATCTGTTCGGGATCACTCATGTGATCAATACCGGCGTCGCGGGTTCTCTGGAGGAAGAGATCGATATCGGAGATATCGTGGTCTCCATTGATGCAGTGCATCACGACATGGATGTGACCGGCCTTGGATATGAGCCGGGTCAGGTGCCGCAGCTGGACACGCTCGCATTCCCTGCGGATCCGGTGCTGCGGGTGGCGGCTGTGAAAGCATGCAGGGAGGCTGCTCCTGAAATCGGCGTTTTCGAGGGACGCGTTGTCAGCGGCGACCAGTTCATCTGCGACAGAGGCAAAAAAGACAGGATCAAGAAAGTGTTCGGCGGTCTCTGCACGGAGATGGAAGGTGCGGCAATTGCGCAGGCAGCTTACATCAACAAGATCCCGTTTGTGATCGTAAGAGCGATCTCCGACAAAGCGGACGAGAGCACCGAGATGTCCTATGAAGCTTTTGAAGCCCAGGCGGCTGAACACTGCGCTTCCCTTGTGGAGCACATGGTGAGATCTTTCTAAACGATGCGGAAAGCAGACGAAACACCTGAATAAACAAAATGACGCGCGGATGGCCGTGCCCTTAAGAAATAAAGGGAGAACGGTCTTCCGCGCGCTTTAGTTTGTGATATGGAGATGTTTACTCCGGATAGATCAAATGCTTCTCGTCTATGCCGATCAGGGTGCTGGTCAGATACCGCTCAGCCAGCCAGTTAGCCATATTGAGATTCTGGTCCTGCCAGTTGCCGCAGTCTCTCGGCGCGGCTCCGGGGATCTCACCGCGGAAGTCCCTGATGAACTCGAACATTTCCGTCACCAGAGGAGCGATCTCCCGGGAGGAATAATCGCCTGCAAGAAGCATATAGAAGCCGGTCCTGCAGCCCATGGGTCCGAAATAAACGGTCTTGTCCGCAAATTCGGGGTGATTTCTGAGAAATGTGGCGCCAAGATGCTCGATCGTATGCATCTCAGCGGTGTTCATGACCGGTTCTTTATTAGGTGCGGTCATCCGCAGATCAAAGGTCGTGATCACGGCATCGCCGTAGCGGTCCTTGCGGGAGACATAGACGCCCGGCTCCAGGTCAAGGTGATTGATCGTAAAACTTGTGATTTTTTCCATAAGGACCTCCATTGGCTGTTCATAAAACTGTTGTCATTATGACACCGCAGAAGAAGCTTATCAAGGGCACCGTGGCGTTTTCTTAGAGAGTATGAGATAATATATATTGGTGTGCTGTACACCTGTTTAAATTACGCCGCTCTGCGGCGCAGGAGGCATTTATATGACTTTCAGGCGGAGACTTATCATAGCGTTTTCAATCGTGCTCGTTCTGCCGGTGATCCTTTTTATTCTGTCCTTTATCGTGATCGGAAATTTCGTCGCGCGCGGGGACAGCGGGGAGGGCGTGGTCCCTTATCAGGACTATACATCCCTTACGGATGACTACAGGCAGTACAGCGAGCTGCTGGACAGCACTTATGAGAAAATACAGGCGGATCTGGATGAAGATCCGTCCTTAGTTGAGGACCCCGGTTACCTGCAGTCCCTGTCGGAGCGGGTCAGCGTCAGCAATTCCTATATTATTGTCAGAAAGGACGGGGATCTTTACTATACCGGAAATGAGGAGGCGGCAGCCAAGGATTTCCAGGATCTGCCGGCCTACAGTCACGCCCAGCAGAACGAGGGAACCGGTTTTTATATTGACAGCATGGCCAAGATGGTCAAACAGCTGGATTTTACCTTTGAGGACGGTTCTGAGGGCAGCATTTTCATTATCACCAGGGCAGTGGCGCTGGTTTCGAGAAAGTTCCTCGGAGAAATGTTCATCGCTATGGTGCTGATCCTTTTGTTTACGGCGATCCTGCTGACCAGGTGGATGGAAGGGAATTTCTTCGATCCCATAGGCAAGCTGAACGTTGCTATGAATAATATCCGCGACGGCAATCTTGACTACCGGCTTCAGACCAGCGAGGAGGGAGAGATCGGCAGCCTTTACAGCAATTATGAAGAGATGAGGCTGCGGCTCAAGGAGAACGCGGAGGAGAAGCTCGAGAGGGAGAGACAGAACCGCGAGCTGATCACAAATATCACCCATGACCTGAAGACGCCGATCACATCCATCAAGGGATATGTGGAAGGACTGATCGACGGGGTGGCCAATACGCCGGAGAAGAGAGAACGGTATCTGCGGACGATCTACAGTAAAGCCAATGATATGAACACGCTGATCAACGAGCTGACGCTTTATTCGCAGATTGACAACAACAAGATCCCGTACAATTTCCACAAGATCAATGTCGCGGACTATTTTGGCGACTGTGTGGAAGAGCTCGGCATGGATATGGAGTCCCGGGGAATCACGCTCAACTACAGCAATCTGGTCTCTCCGGACACGACGATCGTCGCGGATCCCGAACAGCTCAAAAAAGTTATCAACAATATTGTCGGGAATAGTGTAAAATATATGGACAAGACGGAAGGGAAGATCGATATACGGATCCTGGACGAGCATGACTCCGTCAGGATCGAGATCGAGGACAACGGGATGGGCATTCCCGCGAAGGATCTTCCCAATATATTCGACAGGTTCTACAGGACGGACGAATCGCGCAGCAGTGCCCAGGGCGGCAGCGGGATCGGCCTGTCCATCGTAAGAAAGGTGATCGAGGACCACGGCGGCTACGTCTGGGCGACTAGCCGGGAAGGTGAGGGGACCTGTGTGCACTTCGTGATCCGCAAGTATCACGAGACCAGTGATATGGAAGACTACGTGGAAGAGATATGACGAGAAGCCCGAAGAGTGCTTCGGGCATGACGCAATCAGTGGAGGTAAGAAGAATATGAGCAGAATTCTGATCATTGAAGATGAAGTTGCCATCGCGGATCTGGAGAAAGATTATCTGGAACTGAGCGGCTTTGATGTCAAGATAGAGAACAGAGGGGACAAGGGCCTTCAGACTGCCCTGAAGGAGGATTTCGACCTGATCATCCTGGACCTTATGCTGCCCGGGATGGACGGCTTTGAGGTCTGCAGGAAGATCCGCGAGGAGAAGAACGTGCCCATCCTCATGGTGTCGGCGAAGAAGGACGATATTGACAAGATCCGCGGCCTGGGCCTGGGCGCAGACGATTATATTACCAAGCCTTTCAGCCCCAGCGAGCTGGTGGCCCGCGTGAAGGCGCACATGGCGCGCTATGAAAGACTTGTAGGCGCCGGTCAGAAGACGAACGACATCATCGAGATCCGCGGTCTCAAGATCGACAAGACGGCGAGAAGGGTATGGATCAACGGCGAGGAGAAGAATTTCACCACTAAGGAATTCGATCTGCTCACTTTCCTTGCGGAGAACCCTAATCATGTGTTCAGCAAGGAAGAGCTGTTTGCCAAAATATGGAATATGGAGAGCGTCGGCGACATCGCCACGGTCACCGTGCATATCAAGAAGATCAGAGAGAAGATCGAGTACAACACCTCCAAACCGCAGTACATTGAGACGATCTGGGGCGTGGGATACCGGTTTAAGATCTGAGGTCGGAAATGAGGCTGGATAAATATCTGTCGGAAATGGGCGCAGGGACGCGAAGCGAGCTCAAAAAGGCCGTCCGGGCGGGGCGCGTCACCGTAAACGGCGTGAAAGTCAAAGAAGCCGCTATGCATGTGGAGAAGGACGACGTGATCTGCATGGACGGCGAGAGAGTCGCGTATGAGCAGTTCGTGTATTATCTGATGAATAAACCCGCGGGTGTGATCTCCGCCACCGAGGACACGAGAGACCGGACGGTGCTGGACCTGCTCGAGGGCCAGCAGCGAAAGGACTTGTTTCCTGTCGGCAGACTCGACAGGGATACAGAAGGGCTGCTTCTGATCACAAATGACGGAGAGCTGGCGCACAGGCTGCTGTCTCCCAGGAACCATGTGGACAAGGTATATTTTGCCCGACTGGACGCTCCGGTAGGGGAAACAGAGTGCCGGCTGTTCGCAGAGGGACTGAAGGTGGATGAGACGCTTACGGCCATGCCGGCGGCTCTGGAGATCCTGGAGCCCGGCAATGAAGTGAAAGTGACGATCCGGGAGGGGAAATTCCACCAGATCAAGAGGATGTTCGCGGCAGTCGGAAGAGAGGTCTTATACCTGAAAAGACTGTCCATGGGGCCGCTTGCGCTGGACGGGAGTTTGCCGCCGGGAGCATATCGCAGGCTGACAGAGGAGGAAGAGTCTGCTATAATAGGCCTATAACCAGTTCCGGGGGGAATGTGGAGAAGGTACGCAGATATGCAAAGATTGAAAGGACTAAGTGTCCTTATTCCATTCATTTTATCTGGAATCATGATCCTGACGGGGTGTGGACAGGAAGAGGCTTCGGGGGGCGTTACAGACGTCACCGACGCCTTGTTTTTGTCTGAAAAAGAAGCCGAGGAAACCGGGAGCACTTTAAGCGGGGAAACAGCCGCAACAGCTCCCGTCTCGGAGATCGCGGCATCCCAGGAGCAGGGAAACGCTCAGAAAGCCAGGAAACTGTCAG
>Ga0326511_10005436_pt1 | contig 10061 bp, 16 predicted proteins | sample 0_2496_0518_D_FD_203701 | JGI IMG/M metagenome (GOLD analysis project Ga0326511, IMG submission 203701) | Bovine rumen microbial communities from UC Davis, California, United States - 0_2496_0518 | ecosystem: Host-associated > Mammals > Digestive system > Stomach > Rumen | place: USA... | reverse complement strand
TTGTTGTTCTTTAGCACTTAATGATTTTGCTGATTTCTTTGCAGCTTTAACCGCAGCTTTACTTTCCTCGAAATTCTTTTTTGCATTAATAACATTTTGATAAGATTCTAAAGAAATAATTTTACCTGTTTCAGGTTCAAGAACAAATTTTTTATCTGGTAATTTAGGATTAATAATCGTTCCGTCTTCGGCTACAATCCAACCTTTTTGTTGCATGGCTTCAGATAACACGGGCTTCTTTACAATAGTAGGCATTTTATTAGGCATAAATCCTAATTTAGCACTTCCTGCCCAAGGAGCTTGTTCCATTTCAATCGTATATGGAAAACTTTTTACAACTCGTGGTATTGCTTCAGACGCATACTAAAATCCTTTTGAAATTTGATTACTAAAAGGCATAAGTCCTAAACCTATATCCATTCCTGTAGTCCAATCATATTGTCCTCGAAGCATACGGTTAGCTCCATTAGCTAACATATATGCTCCTCCAACAAAAGGACTTGCAGCAAACATAAAACCTTCTCCAACACCATGTAAAGCGTCTGCAACAGTATTTACGACTTTATCGTGTTGTTTATTACGTTCTTGCCGTTTTGCTCTTGCCTTTTGGTCAGATGTTCGTTTATCAGTATAAGTATTTTCATCTTTTTTCTTTTTCTATGTTTGCTATCTAGAATTTTGCTTCTCTCCTGAATTTATATCTGTTCCAGGAACTGTTCCATATTTAGTTGCCATACGAGCCATAAATTCTGGATCGTTAAGATAACGAAAATACCCGGATGCAGTCTAAAATTTAGGTATTAATTTTGTTTTCATTTTATTAAATAATTTTTACAAGTGTTACATAATTTAAATTTATTTGAGAAATCAGCATGACCTTTAGCATCTTTCATTATACATTGAGGATTGTCATCTGGACAATGTTTAAGTCCAAAATAAGAATGACAAAATTCATGGATTATTACTTTATAAAAATCCCTTTCCTTATTCTTTAATCTAAAATCAGATGCTATACATGTATGTTTTGGATATAAAGCAAAACCGAGAATTCCCCAATCTTTAATTCCTTTATATGAACAAGATATATCATCATGAGTAATTATAATAGTAACATCGTGATTATTGTCTTTTGAAGTTTTTATAATTTTATCTGCTCTATATCTTGTTTTAGAATCATTTAGTAAAGAATCAGGTAATTTTTTAGGAGAAAGTACTATAATATCTAATTCTACTCCAGTACTTTCTTCTAATACTTTATTTATTTTAGGGATTAATGTTTTTGCTTCATTTTCTGTAAAATTATTAACTGGTTGTAAATATATTGTCGGTGGACAAATACATTCAATTTCTTCATAATGTAAATTATTTTCTTTATTAATTAAATTAGTACAACCAGTCAATAATATGACTGAAATAAAAGTAATAATAAATCTAAACATAAATTAATTTAATTTAATTATTATTTATTTTCTATTATTATAATGGAAAGGCATAACCTTACCACTTCTTGCTACATATGTAGTTGGATTATTTGGACCCCAGTGCATCTATAATTGTGCATTTCTTTCTATTATTGCATTCTAATCATCCTCTGGGATAACATACATAGAATCCTTGTCTTGTATAAGTTTACTATTATATAATTTCGTAGTTTCTCCTGTATCACAACTAGCACATCCAGAAGAAATTCTTTTAGATAAATTAGGGTTTCTAAATGGAGCCATTCTATTAGTATAATTAGCAGGACTATGAACAGATTGTCCATATTTTCCAGATTTATCTGGCATCATAACAAACATTGGTTCATTACGAGTATATGGACTTGTTGGCCTTGCGTCAACAATAAATATTCCAGCTCCTGTAGTCATAGGAACATTAGGATATCCTCTAGTTGTTGGTGCTAACATTCCATCTCCTTTATTTTTACCAATAGTAACAGGTAATGTTTTTAATGGAACATCCTGTCTATATATTGTTAAAGTTTTTGCATCTTTATCAATAACTGAATATGGCTACATTACATTAAATCTTTTTTTATGATCAAATATAGCTTGAAGATTTTTATTAGGAGAATCTCCTTTATATTCTTTTGTAGAGCTTTCTTTATCAGGTTTAGTTATTTCAGGTTTTGGTTTTGTAACAGTTCCTTTATCAATATTTACAACATATCCAGATTTTCTTGCGGCTTCAATAGCAGCATTAGTCATTCTACCTCTAATTCCATCAACAGCAGTATTGTAAGTAACTTCGTTTCCTTTATAATCTTTTACATCTGCAAACATTCCAAGTCTATATAAAGAATCCTATAATTGTGCAGTTTTATTATATTTAGGAGGTTTAGTTTTTCTATTTGCACGTTGTATAGCATCATGTTTTATATCAGCTTGTTTAACAGCTTCTCTTACAATTGCAATATTAGGATCCTAGATACTCTTTTTAAACGAATCATTTTTATAATTAATTCCTAAATTAATTAATCTGGACGATGTTAATAATTTATATCTTTTGCTATTTTTTACTTCTTCTAATTTTTTCTATTCTTTTTCTTTTAGCTCTTTTTTAGTTTTGGATTCCTAATCTAATTTTTCATCTGCTTGTTTGACGGCATTAATTACCTACTCAGCTGTTCTTGCTATATTCTATCTTCCCCATTCTGCGGCAGCTCTTTGCTATTCCGTATAGAGTGGCTACCAAGCTAACTATAGTTTAGGGATTGAACCTCCAATTAAGAATTTGGATAAATTTCTTTTTCGTTTAAATTTTTGTACAATGTTTATCATATATGATCAATTTAAATAAAAATCAATTAAATGGTCTTTGAAGAAAAAGAGTTCAAAGACTCTTTTTCCAGCATTGTACAGTACCGCAAGTACCAGCAATAGCTAAAAGACCATAACAAATAAATGTAATAGCTTCCATAATTTAATAATTTAAAATTTAGAGTTTTATCTTATTAGAGGAAGAAAGCGTTGGATTGCCCTGAGTCGAACAGGGATTGCCAGGACCAAAATCTGGTGTAATTACCATTATACGACAATCCAGAAGTAGTCGGAATTCTCCGACTTAAAGAAGAGTGTCTACTGCCATAGTATCTACTACTTCTACAGTGTCTGCTACTAAAACAGAATCCTCACAAGTAGAATCTTGTTCAGTAAGAGCAGGAGCTGTTACATTCCCGCAGCTAGCTGCAAGAACAGACATTACAAATAAAAACTTTTTCATAGTCATACTTTTTTTAATTAATTAATAAATAAGTTTATTTAACTCAAGTATCTTCTATGAGCGTGTATAACACGGATAGAGTCGAGGCCTCGGTGAGATTCGAACTCACGACTACTTCATTACAAGTGAAGCGCAGTTGACCACTGATGCCACAAGGCCAATCAGAATTAAATTCTGACTAATTTATGTTTAACTATTGTTTTAAAAGGTTTATCACCTTCTCCAGTTCCAGTAATTGTCTATATCATTTCTATTTCATTTATATTTGACAAATCAACTGGATCAAACACAGTATCATATGTAACAAATCCTAGTTTATTATGTTGAGGCTCGAGGTATAAGTGATTATTTAATACTTTTCCAGAAGCTTTAATATATCCAGATAACTTAACAACATTTTCATTATCCAATTCTATATTTATAACTCCAAATCCATTAAATGAATTAAACTCACCATCTAACCAAAAATCATAACTAACTACAGAATTATCATTAAACTAACCTACTAATTGTGTAGCTAAAGCTACATCTTGTTCATCTTCTTCAGCACATGAAATAAACATCATTGGAAGAGCCATCATTAAAAACATAAATAGTTTCTTCATCATATCATTATTTAAATAAATTAGAGCGAGTAATGGGAATCGAACCCACATCTCTAGCTTTTTATCTTATTCTTTTATCTATTCTAGTACAATTTTTATTTCTCGCTCCAAAATTTTCAGTTAATGAATGACAGTTAGGACATAATAATTGTAAATTTTCCGGGCGATTATTTAAACAATTTCCATCTATGTGATGAATTTGGAGTGGAACTTTTCCTGTATATTTATTCACTTCATTCCACCCACATTTTTCACAAGAATTATTATGAATTTTAAATAAATAATGTCGTATATATTTTGAAATATCATCATTTCCAACAGTTCCAGTTTCTTCTCCTGATAACCATTTATTTATATATTCTTTATATTTAAATTCCTATTGACAGTAATTATTACAAAACTTATTTCCTCTTGTAATTTCTTTACCACAATTTAAACAATATGAATGTTCTGGAAGTGATATTCCATTTCTACATATTCCTTTATTATTATAACTAGCAGAACAAGAATGACTACAAAAATCATTTTCTCTTTTTTCATAAAGAATTATTTCTCCACAATATTTACAGTATTTGGGATTTTGTTCATATATTTCTCTAGTTAATTTAGCTGATTTTGTTTTAATATGAGAAGTAGAAATATTATTTATTTCAATAAAATTTTTTAATTTATTTCTATTATAGCTATTATCTATACAACCTAAGTTTACTAAAACTGAACCTAAATATTCAGATTCTTCAATTGCCTAAACAATTTCTTCTTTTGTTAATTCTTTAAATTTTTTATACATAATTCATTTACATTATATTGAGCGGTATACGGGAATCAAACCCGTGCATGCCTTCAGAGTGGAAATCTGATGTGCGCCTTCAACTACACCAATACCGCAAATCAACCTGCTAAAGCAGGTTGACATCAAAACATTACTCGCTCACGATGGCGACTCTATTAGAGTTTTCACCTTGAACACCAAGACCTTCAGCTTTCTTAACTGTAACACCACGTCCTTCAAGATATGTCTTAACAGCATCTGCACGACGTTGTGAAAGTGCCTTATTATATTCTGCTGTACCCTCAGGAGAAGCAGTAGCAACAACACTTACAGTACCTTTTACAGTATCAAGAGCTGTGAAATCAGTGATCTCTGCTGAATTCTTAGCAAAGAATACATAAACTACTTGAGAAGTTTCTTCCTTCACAGGAACTGGCTTCTCAACAACTTGTTTCTTAACAACAACCTTAGGCTTCTCAGCAAGATCCTTCTTCAAACGAGCAATTTCATATTCCATTGCACCAATATCATATGTCTTGAAATGATGTGTACCATTGCTTGTCTTAAAATGATAAGTATAAGCTACACCTAATTGAAGTTGTGCTCCAAGCTTATTAAATGCTAATTGACCAGCACCATCACCAGGATGACTTAAATCCCACAAAACTGCAGGTCTTACACTAAGTGTATTAGCTTTCTTTTTACCAAGATTAAATGCTAAATCTAATCCAGTCTTAGCACCAAGACAATTACTATACTTATCATTAAGTCCGGGACGATTAATATGCGCCCAACCAATACCTACAATTGAATTTACTTCAAACAATCGTGGGGTTCCTTTATAATGAGCAAATACGTTACTCCAATTAATAAGTCCATTTAAGCCTACATAGCTACCACGAACAATATTGTGAGTATTAACGTGATCCCAACGATTCCAAGTGCCTTTGGCATCATGACTTCCAAACCAAGCAGTACCTTCAATCTCAGCACCAACTCTCGGATTAAACCATTTACCTACAGCTATAGTTGCAGTTGGGTTTAAAGGAAGTACATCATAAAAATCTAAAGGAGTTGCTACTCCACCACCTACTGTAATGTAAGTATTATCAAGAATCTTGGCATTCTGTGTTGCCATCTGAGCATTAGCTGCACCTGTAAATACAAGTGCGATCATCATCATTAAAAATTTCTTCATAAATTTTTGTTTTTTAATTAAAAATATCTTATGTAAAGAACCTGTAGATGCAGTAGGATTCGAACCTACGTTTTTTACCTCTCAAAAAGGCATTATAAAAAAGAGGTCACTCCCCAGAGGAGTCCTTACACGCATCCATATTATTGTAGGGAGAACGCGACTCGAACGCGCGACCACTAGTTCCCAAAACTAGCATTCTAACCAACTGAACTACCTCCCTATCGATTGGATTTATATATGTGTATTAATCCAATCTCTATAAAATATTTCCCAATCAGATATTTTAGTTGAATTTGGTAATGTAATATCACTTAAAGATAATCCTTCGAAAGTTTCAATAAATATCTTTAAGTCATTTAAAGATTCATTTCGAAATATGCGATAGAAAGCTTTTGTAGATGGCTCATTAAAGAATACTACATCAAATGCTGTTGTATCATATAACATATCAAATTGTTTTGTAGCATTTTCAAAAGTATTACTCATTTTAAGCTCTCCATTCCTAAGTTTAGCTAAATTTGTTACACCAAAGAAAGCTAAAGCTATTCTATAAGGAATTATAGCTCTATGCCAATTACGGTTTTCTACCCATTCCAAAAAGTCTGAATAGTAAGGATATTTAGCTATCGCAAATGCTTTGAGATATGTGCGAAGTGACCATGAAATCTGTGTATTATTCATAATCACAGCATCCAAATAAGGATTATCAGTCTTATATTCCTCGACTAATAATTCATAATCAACTCCATTCTCCCATAAGAATTGCGCAGCTAAATATCTATGTTGTCCATCAACAACATATTTCTTACCATTATATATTCCTATTAATATACCTGGAATATGTCGTTCGTTTTTCAACATAGCCTTAGCTATATCAGCTACGTGCCCGTTAATTATCTCTCTGTTACCTTCTAATGATGAAAACTTTGGATCTGTTGCATCAATGTAGTAACAATTGTTTGCTGGTCTCATTTGTACTCGTTTTTAAGATTGTTTTTAATTTGCCAAATATTCTCTGAATGGAAACATTCAAACCAATCAGTCCATTTTATTCCATCCTTTGACCAATACTGATATCTCTTTAACATTAGAATATAGGATTTTTTAATTTTAGTAATTGTGGCGGCGGACGAAATCGAATCGTCGGAGGCTGGCTTATGAGACCAGCTTGAATACCAATTCTCACCGCTATTTTAAAAGGAATGAGGTAGACTTCATTCCTGATACTTGTACATTATTCCACTGATGCCTTTCAGTCCGATTTCTTGTTGTAATCTGGTAAAAGTCAACGAACCTTATAGCCGTCGTGCAAGCTAATATTTACTTTGGTATAAAAATATTTTATAAGTTGAATTTTTCAAAATTATTAATTATCCAACTCACAATATATTTTTAATCAAATTTCTTACGTATTCAGTTGAAGTATTACTTTTTCTAGCAATATCTGATATTGCTCGTTTGATAAATCCTTCTATTTCACTGTCTTTCATAGATGTTTGTTATGTAATTATCAGAGTTAAACTCAAAAACTAATGTTCCTTGAAGTTTGTTATCAAAGTAAACATCGACAATAGAATATTCTGGAGTTTGTTCCTTTACTTTATAACTACATAATGTACAAAATCTATCAAGAGACTCTTGTAATGAAGTTACTTTACAATTTAAAAATAACTTCCTTAAAAATAATACAATTATTTTCATTGTGTTGTTGTCGTATATGTTCCACCACTACTAAACTGTCTTGGACAATTTACGCAGTCGTGGAAAGGGTTTGTGCAAGGGCCTCCTTCAAAACATGTTGGATGCCAAGATTCAATATTAATAGGAACAATTCTTGTATCTCTTTCAGCCAGTAGTTCTGCGAGTCTCTCTTTGGATAGTCGCATATAATCTTCTTTTGTCATATTAATTCTGCATTTATTTTATATGCACCATCTAGTGCATAAATGGTCGGGAACTCGGCTTCTTCATATTGTACATATGCAAAGATATTATGGTTAAATCCTGAACCTTGTTCTATATACGGCTTAATGTATTTTATAAATTTCTCAATTTGTTGTCTATAATTTTTCAAGTTTGCTCGAGTAGAAATTCTATATGTCTTATCTATATAATCCTGGTAAAATTTCCGAGAAACAGGGGCACCAAAATAATATGAATCTGAACAGAAAAGCCTACCAAAATCATACTCACCAATAAAAGCTTGTATTTCCTCATCTGTACTTGTTCTTTCAATAAACTTGCGATTGTATTCTTTTTCTTCCCAAGTTTCAGGATTCTCATACTTGGGTTTTTTATTTTCTCCATTGATTACATAGTCAAGTGCATCAATGCAAATTTTTGGTGTGTCCTTTGATAATAAACAACCAAATATAAATTCAGTGTACATTCCCATAACTCTTACATTTTTTCTCCGATATATTCACAGCCTATGCATTCGTAGATATCATCCACAGTAACACCCAATGGGGCATCTGAGCCGCGAAGTCCGTATTTAATAATACTTAGAAGGGCACCCTTGTCCAGTTTTTCGAGCCACTCCCTTATTTCTTCCTTGTTGTTATTCTGTTTCATAATAGTTTTTGGTCGTGAAGTTTAATAATCATTTCAACACAAGCATCAACAGGATTATCAGCAAGAGTTTGTTCTCCATCTTGCATACCAGTTGCATCCCAATAAAGAGCACACCATTTATCTTTAGGTTTACCAAGAGTAAGATAAGTAGGATAGTCTTGTTTTACAGGATAACATATTTTTGGCAAAACACCAAGTAATGCAGCGAGGCTCCAACAAGGAACACAATATTCGTTTAATGTTATTGGTTCTCTTTTGCCTCTAAATGTATATCCTTCGTTATACCATTTCAGTGAATCAACAGGATTACCAATTTCTGGAACATAACTTATCATATCGGACTTTGGTAATACATATTTATAATACATATCAGCACTATCAAGTGGTAGAATCTCTGCTAACTTCTTAGATTGTTCTATGTCTGTATAACTCTTCATTTTCTTAATAACAAGTTAGTTCTCCTATATATTTTCCTGGAGGATATTTCTTTTTAGTTTCTTCAATACTTTTAGCAATTGGACGGTTACAATTTATTACATCTACAATATTATTATCTAAATTACGTATTATTAATTTCATAATTCAAAGTAATTATTATCATTTAGCCATATAATACTTTCTACAATATTATCTAGTAAAGTATCTTTTTCAAAATCATAAGGAAACTGAGAATGATATATATCACCAAGTCTTATATATCTTGGCATTTTATCAATCATATTAATTTCTAACTCATAATCATAGTTATCAAATTCATCGTAGATTCCTAGAGGCAGCACACCAAGCAAACTTGCAAGCGACCAACAAGGCAGCAAATGCTCTTCTACATTACTCATATACTTAGGTAGTTTGACTGATGTGTATTTAGCCAAATCAACAAACCAGCTACCATCGAAATCTCTTGAATAGTGCATATCCGCACTTTCAAGTGGTAGGAATTCTGCCAACTTTTTTGACTGTTCTATAGAGGTGTATGCTTTAATTGTTGCCATAATCATTTCTCATATTTTGTAAATACCAATGTGTCACCAATATTATATTTTCCAACCTCATCATAGATGATAAGTTCCTGATGCTCTACATTATCTTTTCCTTTTAAGTAGAAATTCCATAGAACATACTCAGCCATACAAGGTCCTTGATTACTACAACTACGCTCATGTATTTCTTGAACTTTATATTCAGGGTAATCAATTTCCAATTTAGAGTATTCATTAGCACGATTATAGTTGCTATTACAATACTTGTTTTTTGATAACATATAAACTGCTATTGCAGTGATGGAACAACAGATAATTGTTATTAATACCATTCCTTCCATAACTAAATCAAATTTTCAAGTGTGTATTTTAGTGCCGCTTCGACAGCATCTTCTGTAGTGTCATAAGAGATGTTTCCACTTGTGGAAATAAACTCTCTACTTCCTATTTTTTCCACAGTATATCCATAATTCCCCTCTTCTTTTTCAAGAAGAAGAATCATTATAAATAATTTATGAATCTCCCTCAACCATTTCATAGCCATTTGGTGAGTTGGTGCTGCAATATGTCCTAAAGGACTCCTATTCCATTCAAACCAATCTCCATGACAAAGAACATTATCCTCATAATAGGATAATGTCTTTTCATCAAACCCCTTTGCCTTGAGTAATTTGGCTATTTCAAAGCTACAATAATCTTCGGTAATCATA
>Ga0326511_10005435_pt1 | contig 10063 bp, 6 predicted proteins | sample 0_2496_0518_D_FD_203701 | JGI IMG/M metagenome (GOLD analysis project Ga0326511, IMG submission 203701) | Bovine rumen microbial communities from UC Davis, California, United States - 0_2496_0518 | ecosystem: Host-associated > Mammals > Digestive system > Stomach > Rumen | place: USA: California... | reverse complement strand
TCAGCCGCCTGGCCCCGTTGGCAAAACAGGAGATCCTTCCCAATTCCCGGGTCAGCAGGACGATCCGCCTGTCATATTCCCCGGCCGGCCGGCTGGACAGGACCAGGCCGGTCACGGTCAGCGGGTCAGTCCGGCTCATAAGGGACCTCCCCCGGATTTGGAATTCATCATTGTCAACATCAGATCCGCCCCCTTCCGGCCGGTCATTCAGCCGGTCACTTGTATTTTTTGGGATCGTAGCCGAAATTCTTCATCTGCAGTTCATTGTCCTTCCAGTCCCTGCGGACCTTGACGAACAGTTTCAGGTTGACCCTGCTCTGCAGCATGTTTTCGATATCTGTCCGGGCCGCGGTGCCGATCTTGCGCAGCATGGCGCCGCCCTTACCGATAATGATGCCCTTATGGGAATCCTTCTCGCAGATGATCGAAGCTTCTATATCACAGATCCGGTCTTTACTGCGGCTCTTTCTGTATTTCATGCTTTCAATGGTGACCGCGATCCCGTGGGGGACCTCTTCCTGAAGCAGGCGCAGGGCCTTCTCCCGGACGATCTCACAGGCGATCTCCCTTTCCGTCTCCGTAGTCACCATATCCTCATCGTAGAAAGGCTGGCCTTCCGGCAGAAGGTCAAAAATATTCTGCATCAGATCTTCCACGCCGTCACCTGTCCTGGCGCTGACGGGAATGACCGCGGCATATTCCATGTCCTCCGTATAGACAGAGATGACCGGCAGGATCTGCTCCTTTTTGACCGTACCTGTTTTATTGACGACCAGGATGACCGGTGTCTTCGTGGCTTTGACCAGCTCCAGGATGGACAGGTCCTCTTCCGCAGGCTTGGCTTTGGGCTCTACCAGCCAGAGCACGACATCGACCTCCCGCAGGGTGCTCTCAGCTGCCTTGACCATGTATTCCCCAAGTCTGGTCCTGGACTGGTGGATACCGGGCGTATCCAGGAAAACGATCTGTCCCCTGTCATCCGTATAAATGGTACGGATCTGGGTCCTGGTTGTCTGGGGCTTGTAGGATGTAATGGCGATCTTCTGTCCGATCATCCGGTTCATCAGGGTGGATTTGCCTACGTTAGGCCTGCCGATGATGGTGGCGAAGCCGGCTTTTTTTACATTTTCTGCCATAAATCTGTTTTTATTCCTTCTATTTTCTGTATGTCCTGTTTTTATATCCTGTTTTTATATATCCTGTCTGTCTTTCCGCGGCCGCCTGGGTTGCCGGACAGCCGCGATCCATTAAGTCTTCAGATATTACCTGATACGCGGCCATAGGTACTGTTCTCAGAACAGGGCCTCTGTAGTCATGAACATATCCTCATGTTCACGGATCTTCTTGTCACTACCCACAGCGCAGAAGCAGTCCGCCGCCAGGATAGCATCCAGATAAGGCGCCATGGCCCGGATGGATTCCGCGTCCGCGTCCAGTACCTGGGTCCGCTCGGTTATCATCTGTTCCTCGGTGAGGCCGGTCAGATACGCGGTCAGGGAGTAGCGGCCGTACGCGGAAGGGGTCATGGGATGGTCCATGGTGCTGACGGCGCCGATGACATATTTGGTCATGGTACGCTCATCCGCGTCAAAGCTCCTGACAAAGTCGCCCAGGCCTTCAAAGACTTCCACTGTCTGCTTCAGGTGGGGATCCCTGTAGGATACAAAGTAAGAGGTGCCTTCTCTGGCGAAGGCGCTCATACAGCCATAGGCGCCGCCCTTCATACGGACATTAGCCCAGAGGTATTCATACCCCAGGATCACTTTCAGGACACGGAGCGCGCCGTGGAAAGGCAGGCCCGCTTTCTGAAAGCTGCCGGCCCGGCATACATACTGGACGGAACCGGAAGCCCGGAAGCCTTCGTTCTTTCTGACAGGCTCTATTTTATAGATCTTTTCCATCCGCTCTCCTGCCGCGGGAAGGGCAGAAACGAACTGTTCCAGATCCGGTCTGATCTCTGCCAGCTCTTCCCGGCCCGCCGTATCATCGATGATCAGGTTGTCACGGCAGAAAATACAGGCTGCCATTTCAGTCAGGACACGGGACAGGTCCGCTGCCGCCTTTTCTCCGGCTTCTCCCTCCTGCATCAGATCCGTGCAGACCCGGTCGATCGTACGGTATTCCTCGATGCCGCTGACCTGGTCCATAATGGCCGCCGTTGCCGAAAAGTAGGAAAGTGCCCGGACTGCCGCTGTCGCGTGGCCGGCGCCGGCCAGTTCGGCCCGCATGCCCGCTCTTTCTTCTTCCAGCATCTCCACCAGACGGGCCCTGTCGGAATAATCTGTTCCGCACAGGAGCTCTTCCAGGATCCGGAAGGCGTCTTTTCTGCTGCCGTGCAGGAACCTGGCCCCCACTTCAAAGATGATCCTGTAAGGGTCGTTCCCGTCGGACCGGGTGTAGGTATTGACTGCGCCGATAATACCGCCTGTATAGATATTGATCTCATTGTTGAGTTCCGCGTAGCCAAAGCTCCTGGTATCCATGGCCGCGAAGGCCATGCGGAAGATGCCCAGATAGGGGAAATAACGGGCCGGCATCCTGCTGATATCAAAGAGCAGGCTCAGGTAATGGATCTTATTGGTGAACAGGGGATGGGAAATGAACTGCCTGCCGCAGACTTCACCGAACTCGTTGACGCAGGGCTGTATTTTGCGGGACAGGTCTTCTCTGGCCAGCATGGGGATGGCGGCCTTTGCCTCCTCTGTATCCGGGGTCTCCTGCCAGTCGCGCAGGGACTTTTCCTTATCGATGATGGCCTGCTTCTCTTCTTCTGTCAGGGAAGCCGCGTACGCTTTCATCTTCTCTTTGAGCTGCGCCTCTTTCTCATCGGCCAGACCGGGATGGGGCTGCAGGACAATGATGCTGCGGTGGGTATTGTCCAGCAGATATTTCTGCACCAGACGCTCGAAGTAACCTTCCTCCATCTCCTTCCGGAGGATGTCAAAGTATTTGCCGGTCTCCAGGGACAGCCAGGGCTGCTTCTCATCATAGAGCCAGCTATCGAGCAGGCCCAGGCCGTAGATCAGACCTTTGGGATAGCTGCCGAAGTTGGCTTCCCGGTAGCGGAATTCGAAATAGTTGATGGCGGCCATCAGGGCCTTGCGGTCGAATCCGTTCGCGACCAGTCCGCGCAGGGTCTCCTCGATGGTGGAAACGAACTCTTCTTTGCGTTCCGGATCCGTATATTTGGATATCACGGAGAAGGAAGGCTGCTTCATGCCCAGCTCCAGCAGGCTGTAGACGTCCTGTCCGATCCCCTTGTCACGCAGGGCTTTCCGGACGGGCGCGCCTTCCGCGTCACAGAGGGTATAGTCCAGCACTTTAAAGGCTGTGACCAGCTTGCCGTCCAGGCCGTTCTCCATCAGGGAGGTGTTCCAGGACAGATAGCTCTTGCCGGCCGGATCCTCATCGGCCATAATGGAATATTCGTCCATGGATTCCCAGACTTCCGTAAAAGGTTCCTGGACGCCGATGGCGGAATCGATGTCGATCCTGTCAAAGCGGGACAGATACGCCCGGTCCAGATAGGTCAGACGCTCGATCATGTCCATGTTTCCGTACATATAGATAAAGCTGTTGGACGGATGATAATATCTGCTGTGGAATTCCAGATACTGCTCATAGGTCAGGTCCGGAATCTCGTCCGGGTCGCCGCCGGATTCATGGAAGTAGGGGGTATCCGGATACAGGCTGGCATAAATCTGCCTGCCCAGGACATCATCTCCCTGGGATAAGGCGCCCTTCATCTCATTGTAGACAACGCCGTTGATGGTAATCTCGCCGGTATCCGGCTTTGTCTCATAGTGCCAGCCTTCCTGTTCGAAAATGCGTTTCTCCCTGTAAATATTGGGATACAGGACCGCGTCCAGATACACGTGCATCAGGTTTTTGAAATCCGTATCATTGCAGCTGGCGACCGGGTAGACGGTCTTGTCAGGATAGGTCATGGCGTTGAGGAAGGTATTGAGAGAGCCCTTGGCCAGCTCAATAAAAGGATCCTTGACCGGGAAATCCCTGGATCCGCACAGGACGGTATGCTCCACAATGTGGGCCACGCCGGTGGAATCCTCCGGAGGGGTCCGGAAGCCGATATAGAAGACCTTGTTCTCATCCTCCGCGGGCAGGAGGACGATCCTGGCCCCGGTCTTTACATGGCGGAGCAGGTAACCGTCCAGGCCCGGATCCTCCAACCATCTGTGTTCGATCAGTTGATATTGATCCATTTGATCAAGCTGCAGTTTTTCTGTCATGTATTCTCCCTTTCATCTTTCATCTGTATCTGTATCGTTATAACGATTTGTATATTCCCTCTCCTTCAGCGACGCTGAATGGTGTGTTTCTGATCTCTCCACGCCTGTCATTTCCGGCGCCCGGTAACGGCATGGATACAAGCGGCCGCTTTCATGATTTCAGTGACTTTTTATTATAGCATTATTAGCCCGAAACATCACCATTTACCTGCGGCTTTCCCGGGGATTTTTCAATTTCCGGGCAGCAAAAAACCGCGGTCGCCCGCGGTTTAATGAGTGGATTAGGCGGGAGTCGAACCCGCGTCCAAAAGCCCTTCCAATGTCCTTCTACTATCATAGACGGTTTTTCCGGGCCGCCCGAAGCGGTCCTGTTCCCCGCAGACCGGGAAAACAGTCAATCCCGGCATGCAGGTAGCTTCATCATACGCCCGCAGAGGCAAAGCTTAGTCTGCGTCGTTTCCTGCCATCATGATGCCGTTACCGGCAAGAGCAGGTGCTCACCGGGCGGCATGGCCTTAAGCGGCCAGTGCTACTCTATTATCGTTAGCGTTTATTTTTAGGTTTGCCGTTTACGTGCGGCGACGGATAGCTTCTCCACCTTCCGAACCCCTGTCGAAACCTTTACTAACCCATGTTCATAACAGGAATACAAAAAGTACTTCCAAATAAAAATGTTCTTTGCGAACATTTCTGTATATCTATTATTGCAGTAATAAACGGGAATGTCAAATCAGCCCGTTCCCTTTGATCCGGGGCTTTTTATCTGAGCCTTTTCCCTGACTCTTTTATCTGACAGAAACCTTATAGTCCCTTTCCATTTCCCGCTTCATATCCTTCTTCCGGATATCCTGGCGTTTGTCATAGAGCTTCTTGCCCCGTGCCAGACCGATCTCGATCTTGACCCGGCCGTTCTTGAAATAGACCTGCAGGGGCATCAGGGTATAGCCCTTGGTCTGGACCTGGCCGGCCAGCTTGAGGATCTCTCTCTTGTGCAGGAGCAGGCGGCGTTTGCGCAGGGGCTCACGGTTGAAGATATTGCCCTTTTCATAAGGGCTGATGTTCATGCCTTCAATGAAAGCTTCTCCATGATCGATGGATACATAAGCTTCCTTGATACTGCACTTGCCCATGCGGATCGATTTGACCTCTGTTCCGAAAAGCTCGATCCCGCATTCGTATTTTTCTTCTATAAAGTAATCGTGGTAGGCCTTCTTGTTGTTGGCCACCAGCTTCATCGCTTCTCTCGCCATGGCTAAGCACTCCCGCTTTTAAGGTGTGTCCGGAACTACGTATAAAGCGCCCCTCTGCAGGGGCGCCTCACATCCAGTCCATACAGCCGCTTTCCTCAGAAAAGCTGTGTATTCATGATGATCGCAAGGAGGAAGAACATGACGACCAGGCCGATCGTGAACTTGACCAGCAGACCTTCCGCGGAACGTCCCTTGTTCTTGCCCCAATAGGTATCCTGGGTACCCTGCAGCGCGCCGAGACCCTGGGATTTGCCCTCCTGCATAAGAATGACGGTCGTCAAAACTATGCTGACAATAATAACAAGTATGGATAATGCAATACGGATTCCACTCATTTAAATATCACCTTCTGCAAAAAACTGGCAGCCCTGCTGCCGTTTGTTATTCTCCGGTACGTCATCGTACAAACATAGAACATAATAGCACAGTCCCGATGGTTACGCAAGGAGAATTTTAGGGAACCGGCAGACGGTGAACCAACAGGCCTGACGCCCGGTTCACTGAACCGGCAAGTCTGACGTCCGGTTCATTGTGAACCAACGGGTCTGACGCCCGGTTCATTTAGTTGAGGAAATAGGCGTCGAAGATCCTGCGGGCGACCGGTACGGCCACGCTGCCGGTGCCTTCCTCTTCCAGGACGATGGTCAGGCAGATCCTGCGGGAATCCGCGCCGTCGCCGTCCCAGGCAAAGGCTGTGAACCAGGCGTGGGAATCGAAATAGGTCTGGGAGGATTCCAGGCTGGAACCGAATTCCGCGGAACCGGTCTTGCCGGCCACATAATAAGGGGTATCCTTCATTCTGTAGGCTGTACCGGTCCGGCAGACTTCCTGCATCATGGTGGTCAGATTGGCGGCCACGCCGGCAGAGACCAGGCTGCCGTATTCCTCAGGCCTGGTGGTTTTAATGGCTGTGTCATTGCTGTCTGTCACGCTTTTGATCAGGCAGGGCTTCATCAGGATGCCCCCGTTGGCAATGGCGCAGGTCAGCATGTTCATGTGCAGGGGCGTCATAACGGTCGTTCCCTGTCCGATGGAGATCTGCATCAGGCTCTCTGTGTTGGTATTTTCATCCAGCCCCACATAGCTGCGCTCACAAGGCAGGTCATAGGGCAGTTTCTGGTTGAACATGAGCTTGTCCAGTGTAGCCATCATTCTGCCGCGGTCGATCTTCTCAACGCCGATCTGGGAAAACGCCGAGTTACAGGAAGCAGCGAAGGCTTCCGTCAGGTCCACTTCCCCGTGGCTCTCACTGTGATAGCATTTGACAGTCTCCCCGTCGTAGGTCCAACTGCCTTCACAGTCAAAGGAATAACTGTTGATGGCATTGGCATCCTCCTGGAGGAGCTCGATGGCGTCCACGATCTTAAAAGTGGAACCGGGCGGGTAGCGTCCCTGGGTCACACGATTGAGCAGGATACCGGTATCTTCCCCGTCCTCCTCATCGGCATTGACGAAGCTGTCCCAGTCCTCCTCGATATTGTTGGGGTCAAAGTCCGGTCTGGAGACCATGGCCAGGATCTCGCCTGTGCCGGGGTCTGTCACAATGACAGCCGCTTTCTCATAGCCGAAGTCGTCCAGGGCTTCCACGACCGAGTCCTGCAGGGCAGGGTCCAGGGTCGTAATGACGTTATTGCCCGGATAGCGTTCCAGGCGCTGGTCCAGCTCCATCTGCTCGGAAACAGAAATGCCGGTATGGAGCAGGTCATATTTGCAGGCGCTCTCCACGCCCGCGCCGCCCAGGACAGAGTAGCCTACGGCATGGGCATATTCCCGGCCGTAAGGATAATACCTGTAGGTACGGCCGCCCTCTTCCATGGTCTGGGCCAGGATGGTCCTGCCGTCCCTGGCGTAAATGGTACCTCTGGTGACCCTTTCCTCCTGCAGCGTGTCTCTTCCGTTATGCTGTTCATTGAACAGGAATTCCCTCTTGTCCCAGGAATACCATACGGCCCAGGTAAGCATGACCGCGAACAGAGCCGCGAAGAAGATCGTCACAAAAACGATCTGTCCTCTGGCCTTTCTGGGATCATTGGAAAGATTTCTGTCCCTGTCTCCAGTATCAGATATCTTCATCGGTTTTCCTCCCGTTATCTGTAATACTGCCCGCGATTTGTCCCGTCGGGATCTTTGTCGTAGCGGGATATATCATCCGCGGGCTTGAATCCTCTGTAAAAACCGTCGTCAGGGTCCTCGTCCTGGCGGGCCGGTACTTTTTCGTAAGCCGCTCTCTCACTTTCATAGCGGTAACGGAACATGTCCTCCCGTTCCGAGTGCAGGATAAAAATGGCGCCGATCATGGCGAACATGATCAGGCTGGACAGGACGGAACTGCCGCCGTAACTGACAAAGGGCAGGGTAACACCTGTCAGCGGGATGAATTTGACCTCACCGCCCACCGTCACGAAGGTCTGGAAAAGATAGCAGACGCCCGCGCCGAAGGTATAAAGTCGGAAAAAGCGGTTGGAATAGGTCTCCGAAAGCAGCAGGGCATCCAGGAAACAGTTGATGCAGAGGGCGATCATGCAGCAGGCAAAGATCAGGCCCAGCTCCTCCGCCACCGCGGAAAAGATGAAATCGGATACCACAAAGGGGATCCTTTCCGGCATGCCCCTGCCAAGCCCCGCGCCCCAGGGGCCACCGTAGCTGATGGCGAACAGGGACTGGGTGATCTGGTAGGACATGTTGTCAATATAGTTGCTGTTCCAGGGATTCATGAATACATCCACCCTGACCCGCACATGGCTGAACAGGAAATAGCATACGACAGAGCCGGCCGCCCCCGCCAGAAGGCCGCCGAACACATATCTCCATCTGCCGGTCGCCAGGAAGAGCATCATAATAAAGATCACATAAAAGATCATGGCGGACCCCAGGTCTCTGGACAGGACCAGGATCCCGACATGGGCAAGGGCAAAAAATCCCGTCAGGACCACGTCTTTGCTCCGGATCGTATCGCAGAGGGCGCTGGCCATGAAGAGGATAAATACGATCTTCATAAACTCCGACGGCTGAAAGGCGAAGCCGCCTATGGTCAGGGACAGGTTGGCTCCGTTGACCATGGCGCCCAGGAGAAAAACACCGCCCAGGCTGATCAGTCCCAGCAGGCCGTAGATATATTTATAATTCCTGAGGCTCTCCATATGTTTGCGGAAAAGCGGCATCAGGATGAAGATGACCAGGCCCACGCCGGAGATGATCAGCTGCTTGACCGCCCTGGTGATATCGATCCTGGAGATAATGACATAGCCCACACTGAGCAGCATGCAGATATTCTGCATCAGCAGCATATGGCCCCGGCTCCAGGCCGTCCTGTAGAGCAGCATGAGCATGAGCAGCACGAACCATTCCGCCACACCCAGGAACAGGTAGGACGCGTTGGGCGTCCCGTCGCCCGGTACCGTCATCATCAGAGTCAGGTTGGCGCTGAAGATAAAGACAGTCCAGGCCAGCATCTGGATGGCTCCTGTAAAGCCCATGGCGGAATCGGACTTTTTAAATATGGCAATGAAAGCCATGACGGTATACAGCACCATGGCTCCCGCGTTTACAAAACACGATAAAGTTAAGGCATACGCATTGAGAAAATTCATAGTCTTCCAATCTTTCCGCAGGCCCCCGGTCCCGTCCGGGGCTCAGAGGACGCCTTTGCGGAAATGTCCTCCTGTATATCCATTCTGCAGGGGCGGCTCTTTACCGGCCGGTCTGCCGGCCAGGGCGTTCCCGAACCATGCCAGGATCTCAGCCGTTTCCGCGCCCGTTTCGGTCGTAAAGGACAGCAGCACCGGTCCTGTCTGTTCAAATATAGGATGTTCCAGATACTGATGCAGGGAGAGAGGCACCGAATTGTACATGATACTGCTGCAGAAGCGGCAGAGGGATCGTACCGGGAACCGGGCCCCTTTCCGGTCTTTCAGGGACCAGAAGCCTTCATCACCGGCAAGTGTAGCACGTGTCTTCTCCCCTTTTAAGAGTCCATCTTTGTTAACTGCCCTGCCGCCGGTCCGCAGCAGGCACTGTCCTTCCGTCTTCCGGATACAGTTCGCGCTGACCATCAGCGGCAGGCGGCCGTAGACGGTCAGGACAGCCCGTTCCGGATCCGCCAGGCCTGGCACCTGCAGGATCTGGCCGGCGGTCAGTTCCAGGGAAAGGACGGTCCGGTCTGTCAGAGGACGGAGCAGGGAGACCGCCCTGCTGTTCCACTGATACAGAGAAGCGTCCGCCGTGATCTCGCCCCGGAAGCCCTGCTCCCGCAGCCAGCCCAGCTCCTCCAGATTTCTGACCATGACTTTATCCGCCTGCAGATATGGGGCCAGCCGGTCTCTGTATTCCATGCGCAGGATGGGAGGCATGGCGTGGCAGATCCGGTCCCTGTATCCTTCCGGTACCCGCAGCAGGGGCGCCGCGTCCGTAATGATCCGGTCCACTCCGGAAGCCGCGGCCGCGTCCAGCTGGTCCTGGGTCGTGACCATGGCCCAGACCGGATGGCCGGAAGCCGCGCGCCGGTCACGGCCCTTGTCAGAAACACATGCTGTCCTCTCCTCTGTTTCCGGTATCTTTTTCTGT
>Ga0326511_10005434_pt1 | contig 10063 bp, 11 predicted proteins | sample 0_2496_0518_D_FD_203701 | JGI IMG/M metagenome (GOLD analysis project Ga0326511, IMG submission 203701) | Bovine rumen microbial communities from UC Davis, California, United States - 0_2496_0518 | ecosystem: Host-associated > Mammals > Digestive system > Stomach > Rumen | place: USA... | reverse complement strand
GACGGTCTGCCGTACAACATATATATCCAGCGTGGCCTGCTGCAACTGTCTGGAGATAACTTCATTGATTATGCCGATTGTTACAAGTGGTTTACGGATCTGGTCGAGCAGTATCGGATCTTGCCGCTGAAGGTCGGGTATGACCGATACTCCGCACAGTATCTCGTGCAGGATATGAAGAACTACGGTTTTCACATGGACGATGTATACCAAGGTGAGAACCTGTACCCGGTTCTGAGAGAGTTTGAAGGACTCATCAAGGATGGCAAGGTGAACATCGGAGACAACGATCTGCTGAAGGCACATCTTCTGAACGCAGCCATCAAGATGAGCACAGAACGGGGCAGAGGCAAGATGGTAAAGATAGCACCGGCAGCGCACATAGACGGCGCTGCTGCTTTAATAGACGCGATGACGGTCCGCCAGAAATGGTGGAGCGAAGTTGGCGGGCAACTCAAGAACGAATGAGGTGAGGAGATGGGATTATTTGACAGACTGTTCGGCCATGCACCTGTTCCCGGCAAGGACCAAGGCACATTCCGGACATTGACGGCGTACTCGCCGACATTCACAGCATGGAACGGCAGGCTATACGAGTCAGAACTCGTGAGAAGCGCCATAGACAGCCGTTCGAGACACATTTCAAAGCTGAAGGTAGAAGTTATCGGGTCGGCAAAGCCGGCGCTCAGGCGGCGCTTAAACGCGGCGCCAAACGAGTTTCAGACATGGTCACAGTTCCTTTACAGGCTGAACACAATCCTGGACATGAAGAACACCGCATTCATCGTTCCGGTATATGGAGAGTTTGGCGAAGTGACCGGCATCTATCCGATTCTGACTTCCAGATGCGCACTCGTTCAGTACAACGGCGAGCCGTGGATCAGATATGAATTCGATACCGGCGAGAAGGCTTCGATCCGGGTGACAGAAGTCGGTATCATGACAAAGTTTCAGTATAGCGACGACTTCTTCGGTGACTCAAACAGAGCGCTTGCCGACACGATGGCGCTGCTCAACATTCAGCGGCAAGGCGTCGAGGAAGCGGTGAAGAACTCAGCGACATACAGATTCATGGCGCGGCTGAACAACTTCACGAACGCTAAAGACCTGGCCGAAGAACGAAAGCGGTTCTCGAACGAGAATCTGAAGGCAGATTCAGAAGCCGGCGGCCTGCTGCTGTTTCCGAACACCTATAACGACATCCGGCAGATTGAGTCGAAGCCTTACACTGTTGATGCCGATTCGCTCAAGCTGATCCAGACAAACGTGTTCAATTACTTTGGAGTGAACGACAAGATCCTGCAGAACATCGCCACCGGTGACGAGTGGGCTTCGTTCTACGAAGGCGCAATCGAGCCGTTTGCACTGCAGTTCTCCGAAGTTGTTTCACGGCTGATCTTCAGTGAGCGCGAACGCACTGCCGGCAACATGGTTATGGCAACGGCCAACCGGCTGCAATATATGAGCAACGCAGACAAGCTGAATGTGTCGGCCCAGATGGCAGACCGTGGCATCATGACCATCAATGAGATCCGTGAGATCTGGAATCTGGCACCGGTTGAGGGCGGAGATGTCCGGATCTTAAGAGGCGAATACAAAGGCGCGGATGCGCAGGAGGTTTCGAATGATGAAACAGAATAGAGAATATAGGGCGATGGACTTTGTCCAAGCCGATGAAGATACATATGAAGTCAAAGGCTATGCATCGACATTCGATCCTTATGTCCTTTTCAGTGAGGACGGAATCGACTACAGCGAACAGATCGACCCGCATGCGTTTGACGATGCAGACTTGACGGATGTGGTCTTTAGAGTCGACCACGAGGGTCCTGTCTACGCACGAACAAGCGCCGGAACGGTCAGCCTGTTCACGGATGACCACGGACTTGGTCACACAACTGACCTATCCCGGACAGCAAGAGCAAAAGAACTGTTCGACGAGATCAAGGCAGGCAATTATCCGAAGATGAGCTTTGCCTTTACAGTCGCGGAAGACCATTATGACCGCGACACGCACACAAGAATCATTGACCGGATTGCGAAGGTCTTTGATATATCGCCGGTGAGCTTCCCGGCGAATCCCGGAACTGAACTGACAGTCTCGACACGCGACTACTTCAACGGAGTGATTGAAGCAGAACGGGCGGAGCGACTCGCAGCGGAAGAGAGACAGAAGCAGATCCAGCGGATGAGAATGAAGCTGAAGATGGAGGATTTCAATGGAAATCAAGGAAATGAAGATTGAAGACATCCAGGAGCGCATGTCTGCGATCTCAGCAGAGATGGAGGCTGAGGATGCAGATCTGAATGCACTGGAATCCGAGATCGATGCGCTCAATGAGCGCAAAGCAGAGCTGAAGGCTGAAGCGGAACAGCGCAAGGCCGAAGCAGAAGCCGCCACAGAGAGCGGCGAAGTGGTTAAGGAATTCAAGGAGGAAAAGACCATGGAAGAAAAAAGATTCACAAAAGAAACTCCCGAATACAGAGACGCGTTCTTTGCGACTCTCGTAAACAAGGCAACAGCCGAGCAGAGAGCGATCTTTGCCGACAACACTACATATGGCGACGGCGTTGCTCTGCCGGTAACGACAGATAAGGCAATCTGGGATCAGATCCTGACAGCTCATCCGATTCTGAATGACATCGACATCATCAAATCCGGCATTGTCATGAAAGTCACACAGATGACTCCGGATCTCACAACTGCAGGCAAGGGCAAGAAAGACAGCGATACTGTTGTCGGCCTGACATTTACTTCAAACGAGAAGATCCTGGCTGGCAAGGACTATACGACATATGTCGAGATCTCCTATGCTGAAGCAAAGATGAGCCAGGGCGCTATGGAAGCATTCCTGGTCAAGGAAGTCGCCGACGCTCTTGGCGAACAGCTGGCAAAAGACGTTTTCGCATCGATCGTTACAGACGCGGCTGCCAACAGCACGACAAAAGCCGCCGGAGCTACTTACTTCGAGACAATCGGCGTAGCGCTTGGCAAAGCGACACAGGCTGCCAATCCGGTCATCTACGCACCGGCGGATCTGTACTATGCAATCCTGAAGGAAGTCGACAGCAACAAGCAGCCAATCGTCCGTGAAGGCGTTGTCCTCGGTGCTGAACTGAAGAAGGACAATGCAGCGGCAAAGATCACAGTGGTTGATCCGGCTCTGTATGTTCTCAACGTTGTCGCCGACACACAGATCAAGTCTCAGGACGATGTCAAGAATGCGCAGTTTGTCATCGGCGGCTACCTCAGAGCAGAAGGCTGCCTGCGCAAGGCCAACGCTGCAGCGTTCATCGCTTAATCATTTTCAATCAACACGATTCACAAGGGGCGGAGAAATCTGCCCCTTTCATTTGAAGGAGGAACTGAATCATGAGCACTTTGGACAAAGTGAAGAAGTCGATGTTCATCAGCGATGACGATTCCGACGAAGAACTGACCGATCTGATCGAGGAAGCAAAGTCGGATCTGATTCCCGCCAATGTGGCAGCGGACAAAATCGACGAAACAGATCCTCTGATTCTGAGAGCAATAAAAGTCTACTGCAAGATGAACTTCGGAGAACCGGACGAGTATGACCGTCTCAAAGCGTCCTATGACGAATTAAAGGCACAGCTCGGAACGGATTCCCGCTTCACTGAATGGAGCGTCGCCGATGGACAGGACTAAAAAGATCTATCTGATCGGCACGCATTACGAGATGGACGCAATCCGCCAGCAGGTAGCGGTCGAAACTCGTAAAGCAGTGTTTGCGCAGATTGATTCGATCAGCCGGGCGGAATTCAACGCGGCCCGGACGGTCGGATTGAATCCATCGCTGTCGGTGACGATCTGGGCGTTTGAGTACACCGGAGAAAAGTTCGTTGAACTGAACGGCGAGAAATATTCAGTCTATCGCACGTTTGCAAGGCGGAATCAGCGCATGGAACTGTATCTCGAAAGGATGCCCGACCATGGCAGTTAGAGTCGATGCAGGTGCGCTTGACGGTGCGCTGAAAGACATCCTGAAAGACTTCAACCAGGAAGTCATCGAAGGATTGAACACTGCCGGCAAGAAGATCGCGAAAGAGGGAGTTTCCCGGCTGCGGTCTACTTCGCCGAGACAGTCGGGCCGTTATGCAAAAGGATGGCGTGTCAAGACAGAGAAGGGCAACAAAGCCGATACGAACGTTATTTATAACGCGACAGATTACCGGCTGACGCATCTTCTTGAGAATGGTCATGTCATCAAAAACGGAACCGGCAGGACATACGGAAAGACTGCTCCGGTAAAACACATTGAACCGGTCGAGCAGGAAGCGGTTGAAGCGTTTGAGAACGCTCTGGAGGAGATCCTGAAATGAAATTGAGCGATATTGCCGACATTCTAAGCGCAACAGGTCTTCCTGTGGCGTTTGATCACTTCAACGATGCGCAGGCTCTGCCATTCATTGTCTACCTGGTTGCCGGCAATCAGTCGGAACCGGCGGAAGATGCCCAGTGGCATATGATCGAAGAAATCCAGGTCGAACTTTATTCAAAAGAAAAGAGCACCTCTCTGGAAGAAACAGTCGAGTCTGCGTTGGCGGACTTTTATTTTGAAAAATCAGAAGGATATCTGATTGATGAACAGATGTACATGGTGACATATCAGTTCTTACTTTATTAGGAGGATAGCATGGCAAAAAGACCTATTAAATTCGGTGTCAAAAATGTTCATATCGCAAAGGTCACGGAAGACGCAGCCGGAGCGATTACATACGGAACACCGTTTGCTGCTCCGGGAATCGTCGCACTTACTCTTGACCCGCAGGCAGAGACAGTCGAAGAGAATGCTGACGATATTACCTGGTTCTACGACGAGAACAACAATGGATATAACGGTAACGCTGAGTTTGAACAGCTGCCGGATGAGTATTTCACGGAGATCCTTGGCTGGGCAAAGAACACAAACGGTGTTCTGATCGAGAAGGCTGACGCTGTTTCGTCACCGTTTGCAATCATGTTCGAGTTCACCGTTGGGGGCGACGCAACCGTCACAGGCAAGCGCGGATGCATGTTCTACTGCTATGGCGGAAGACCATCCGTCAGCGGAAACACGAAGACGAACACCATTGCACCTGACCACGAAAGCGTTTCTATCCGGGCAATTCCGCGCCCGACCGATGCTGCCGTAAAGGCATCTGCGCTTTCTTCTGACGCAGCCTATGCGTCGTGGTTCACAGCAGTACCGGAAGCAAACTGAGGAGATAACGCATGGAGAAGACGTTGAACATTGACGGGAAGTCTGTCAGATTCAGAGCAAACGCGGGAACGGTCCTGCGCTACAGGGCGTGGTTTGGCCATGACCTGATAAAAGACATCACCGAACTGAGCGAAGCCTCTGCCGGTGGAAAAGCAATGACCAGCGAAGCTCTTGTGGTCGCGCTAAATATCGCGTATACGATGGCGAGACAGGCAGATCCGGGGGTTCCGGACGATCCGATGGATTGGATCGACGGGTTTGACGTCTTTCCCATTGCGGAAGTTGTCCCGGAGCTGACGAGACTCTGGGCGGAATCGATGCACATTACGGTGCAGGAAAAAAACGTGTAGCGCCGACTGACCGCCCGGTCAGCTCGGCGTTATTCATTCTGCGCTGTCTGCAGGTCGGTCTTTCATTAGAAGACTTGGACCTGATTGACGGTGGGTTTGCACTCGATCTCATGATTGAGAAGTCGAACGACGACTGCGAGTGGGCAACCGTCGCGACAGAAGAAGATGTGATGAATTGGTAGGAGGGAAATTAATGGCAGGAAAGATCAGAGGAATCACGATCGAGCTTGGCGCGGACACATCGCAGTTCACAAGCGAATTAGGCAACGCGAATAAAGCCATTAACGATACTCAAAAGCAACTGAAAGATGTTGATAAACTGCTCAAGCTCGACCCAAAGAACACCGAACTGCTCGCCCAGAAACAGAGACTGCTCGGCGATCAGATTGGAAAGACCAAAGACAAGCTGAAGATCCTGCAGGATCAGCAGAAAACTTTGGACGATACCATCAAAAACGGCGGCGAGGTTGACCAGGCGACATATGATGCACTTCAGCGGGAAATCATCTCTACAAAGACAGAGATGAACAAACTGGAGGAAGCGGCGAAGAAAGTACACGTTCCGACAGAACTGCAGGCTGAACTTTCGAAGATCTCAGACGCTGCAGGCAAGGTGGCAGACAAGACAAAAGCGCTCTCAACAGGAGCAGCAGTTGCTGCCGGTGGAATGATTGCAATGGCTGGCAAAGCAGCAGCGACAGCGGATGACCTGCTGACCATGTCTAATGTCACAGGATTCACGGTCGAAGAACTTCAGAAGATGCAGTATGCATCGAGTTTCATCGATGTATCGTTTGAGACCATGACCGGGTCAATCACTAAACTGACCAAGAACATGGAAAGCGGAAACGCTGCTTTCGACACACTGGGCATCTCTGTCACCAACGCAGACGGCACGATGAGAAGCGCGACTGAAGTTTGGTATGAGACTATCGCTGCGCTCGGACAGGTGGCAAACGAGACCGAACGTGACCAGTTATCGATGGATCTGTTCGGCAAATCCGCCATGGAGATGGCTGGCGTTGTCGATGACGGCGGACAGGCTCTCAAAGATTTAGGAGCGGACGCTGAAGCGACGGGCAACATCCTGAGTGGTGATGCAGTGGCAGACGCTGTCGCTTTCAATGACCAGATAGACGAGTTAAAGGGCAAAGCGGAACAGGCCTTTTTCTCTGCCGGAGCGGCACTTGCAGACACTCTCATTCCTGCGCTTGAAACGCTCGTTGATGTGGTTACGAATGTACTGTCGTGGTTTGGCAACCTTGACGGCGGAACACAGGCTTTCATTTTGACAGTACTCGGCTTGGTGGCTGCGATAAGTCCGATCGCCGGTATCATCTCGACCATCACGGGATTGGCAGCGGCGCTGAATGTGGCAATGCTGCCGATGATAGGCACTATCGCATTGATCGTTGCCGGCATTGCGGCAGCCGTCGCAATCGGTGTTGCGCTCTATAAGAACTGGGACACCATTAAAGAAAAGGCCGGCGAACTGTGGAACTCGATCAAGGATACATTTGAAAAAATCAAAAACAGCATCAGCGAGAAGATTGAGGCGGCGAAGAACAAAGTGGCCGAAACCATCGACCGGATCAAGGGACTGTTTAATTTCAAGTTTGAATGGCCGAAGTTGCCGATGCCTCACTTCAGTGTTCAGGGTTCGTGGAATCCGATCGACTGGCTGAAGCAAGGTGTTCCAAAGATTGATGTGTCCTGGTATGCAAAAGCGATGCAGCAGCCTATGCTGCTGAATAACGCGACCATCTTCGGAGCGATGAACGGGAAACTGCTCGGTGGTGGTGAACGAGGCTCTGAAGTGGTCATGAGCGAAGCGATGCTCCGCCAGATGGCAAAGGGCGACACCGTCATCAACATGACTGTGAATGCGGCTCCGGGCATGGACACCAGAACGCTGGCGAAAGAAGTCATGAACGAGATCACACACGCAACGAAGAGAGGGGAAGCGGTCTATGGTTAATAGATTAATCGTTTCAAACCAGGCGCTGAGCGACTTCGGAATCTTCGTCGACACAATCCAGACGCACAGAAAGCCGCTTCGGAGAACGAACAAACTGCAGATTCCCGGCAGAAATGGTGACCTCATCATCGATGATGGTGTGTTCGAAAATGTTCAGCTAACGTATCACTGCGTCATAAAAAGTGGTTTCAGGGAAAATTATGATGATTTTGCCCAGTTTATCGGATCTCTGTCGGGCTATCAGCGGATTGAATGCACCGATGACCTAACGGTCTTCCGCGAAGGCGTCGTTATGACCGATTTAGAACCGTCTCCGCGTGCTTATCTGCATAGTGGTGCGATTGACCTGACTTTCGACTGCAAGCCGCAGAAATGGCTTAAAAGTGGCGAGACATCGACATCGCGCACCGCAAACGGAACAATAGAAAATCCGACAAACTTTGCGTCTCAGCCATTGCTGAGGGCATATGGAGCAGGTTCATTCACCATCAACGGAACAGAAGTGGCGATCAGCGCCTGTGACACCTACACAGACATCGATTGCGAAATGATGGAGTGTTTCAAAGGAACAACAGTCTGCAACAAATATGTCACATTCTCCGGAAACGATTTCCCGAAGCTGAAGCCAGGTTCTAATACGCTGACGCTTGGCTCTGGAATCACCAGAGTGGTCATCACACCGAGGTGGTGGAAGTTATGATTCCAATCTTATTCGGTCCCGAAGAGCGGGATTTTACAGCGAACGGTTTGGGCAGACTTGCGGAAGCGACGCGCTGCGTTGTGCACGAAGAGCGCAACGGTCAATACGAACTTGAACTCGATTATCCAATCACAGGCAGACATTACGAAGAAATGGAGGAGGGTGCTTTTATCGTGGCAATCCACGATGACAGGAAAGACCCTCAGCCGTTTTTTATTTACAGAAATTCGATGCCGGACATCAGTGGGACGGTTACATTTTACTGCCGGCACATTTCTTACTTATTGAGCAACATCATTTTAAATCCGTACACAGCATCGTCCTGTGCCCAGGCACTGGCCCAGATGCCGGCGATGTCGGCGAACGATAATCCATTCACGTTCTGGACCGACAAGTCCGTAACCGGCACGTTCCGGGTGACGACTCCGGTATCCGTCCGAAACGCACTCGGCGGAATGGCAGGATCTATTCTCGATGTGTACGGCAAAGGCGAATATGAGTGGGATGGTTATAACGTTAAGCTCTATCTGAATCGAGGAAGCGACAACGGCGTATCGATCCGGTACGGAAAGAACCTGGCTGACATCAGCCGGGAAACGTCCTATGAAAACACATATAACGCAGTCGCTCCGTTCTGGGCATCAGAAGACGAAACGGTGACGCTGCCGGAACTGCTTGTCGTTGCCGAAAGCATTCCGGTCCGCACGACTCAGCTTGAATCACACACAAACGAAGAAATTGTCGACCATTCTTCACAGGAAATCGACGTCACTTATTACTCAATAAAAGCGATCCCGTTGGATCTGTCTCAGGACTTTGAAGAGAAGCCGACTGTCGAGCAGCTGAGAGAAAAGGCAGCGTCTAAATTGGCGAGCGGTGATTCGCTGCAGCCAGCAGATAACATCACAGTCAATTTTGAGCAGCTTTGGCAAACGGAAGACTATAAAGATGTGGCGGTGCTGCAGAGAGTTTCGCTCTGCGATACGGTCCATATTTACTATGAGCAGGCGGGGATTAACGCATCTGCGAAGTGCATTGCGGTCGACTACGATGTGCTTAACGAGCGATACACCTCGATGGAGCTTGGAGCGCCGAAGACAACTTTGGCGGAACAGATCACCACGATGGTGGAGTCGAAAGTGTACAAAGAAGTCCCGACGCACTCAATGCTGCAGAACGCAATCAACGCCGCTACTGCCTTGATCACGGGCGGCTATGGCGGCTTCGTTAAATGGATCTACCTGGATGACGGCACACCGAGCGAATTGCTGTTCATGGACTCACCGGAGGAAGGCTCGGCGGTCAATATCCTTAGAATCAACAAAAACGGTATCGGCTTCAGCAATGACGGTGGAAACACTTATCGCACCGCATGGACACTCGATGGTCATTTCGTTGCGGACTACATCGACACAGGTACGCTCAACGCCAATCTCTTAAAAGCTGGCATCATCATGGATGCCAAGGGCAAAAACTACTGGAATTTGCAGACAGGTGAAATCAGCATCTCATACGATCCCGGAGAGGAAGGCGAAGTCACCAGAGCAGACCTTGCCAGAGTTGAGCAGAACGCACAGAACTGGGCGAATGACGCAGAGCAGAACGCAAAGGATTACACGGATGATTCTTTGACAGGCTATGCGACTGAAGAGTATGTGACCGGGTCAATCAACATCGCCAAAGAAGGCATCGAGACTGAATTCTCTGATACCTTCGCAACGAAGGCAGATGCGGTCACTCAGCAAGTCCAATACTACTATCAGTCCACATCCCCGACTCAGTTGTTCGGCGGCCAGTGGTCAACCACAGC
>Ga0326511_10005433_pt1 | contig 10064 bp, 10 predicted proteins | sample 0_2496_0518_D_FD_203701 | JGI IMG/M metagenome (GOLD analysis project Ga0326511, IMG submission 203701) | Bovine rumen microbial communities from UC Davis, California, United States - 0_2496_0518 | ecosystem: Host-associated > Mammals > Digestive system > Stomach > Rumen | place: USA... | reverse complement strand
TCTGTGCCGACGTGGCGTGCAGCAAGAGCACCTATCAAAAAGTCTAATCGGGCACCACTCGCAACATCCTCCACTACCAGCGCATCATCAGCTATCTCATCGACAATGCGCCCGACACCGTCAGGCTACGCCTGGAGAGAGAAGTCATCGACTATTTCAGACCATAACTCCTTTTTAGTTTTTCGACGTAAACAAATAAATACCTCTTGGTGAGCACGGACATGCTCACCCTCTTCTGAATTACACAAATGAAATACACATTCTTACTCCCTGCCTTCAAAGGCCGTTTCCTTGACGAGATGCTCCAAAGCATCCAGAGGCAGACATACACAGACTTCAAGGTTATTATCAGTGACGACTGCTCGCCCGAAGACTTGCGAAGCATCTGCGAGCCTTACCTCAAAGACCCCCGCTTTACGTACCGCCGGAACGCAGAGAATATGGGGTCGAAAAGCCTTGTCTCTCACTGGAACTTTCTGGTCGATATGTGCGACACCGAGTTCCTCATCATGGCCAGTGACGATGATGTGTATGAACCTCAATTCCTTGAAGAAATTGACAAGCTGACGGTGAAGTATCCCGAGGTGGATTTGTTCAGGGCGAGGGTAAGACTAATTGACGGTGAGGGCAACTTACTTGAGAAAGATATATTAGTAGAAGAATTTCTGACTCAGTTAGACTTCCTCTATTATTTCTTCCATAAAGGTTTACAGAAATGTGTTGCACATTATGTGTTCCGTAATACAACTCTCAAGACAAAGGGGGGCTTCTTTGATTTACCCCTTGCCTGGGGGAGTGATGATGCTACGGCAGTAATGCTGAGTGAAAATGGAGAATGTAACACACCCTCAATCTGTTTTTCATTTAGAAGTTCTGGCATAAACATCTCAATGCAAGGTGGTATCAAGATTCTCAGAGAAAAAACGAGATCTAGATATATCTTTATATGTTTTTTGGACGAATATCTTTTAAATTTGAAGAACAAATTGAAATCTAAGTATGAGGCGACACGATATAATAAAATCATCTGTTCATTACGCGGGTTTTATGTCAACAGTCTTTATATAGGGGCAGAGTTCTCTACATACAAAGACATGATGACTTATTACCGCTATCTTTCTCAAAAAGGTCTTATAACAGGACGATTGGATAAACTTCATTTCTTTTGGACATGGCTACGAGCATACAAAGTAAGAAAGGTTTGAGTCCTTCACTATCTATTATAGTCCCTGTTTACAATGTAGAGCGTTATCTTTGTGAGTGTATTGATAGCATTATAGCCTCTTCGTTTACCAATTTCGAATTAATACTTGTTGATGACGGATCTTCAGACTCTTCTAGTTCTATATGTGATGAATATGCCCAACAAGATTGTAGAATACGAGTTTTCCATAAGGCCAATGGCGGGCCGAGTAGTGCCAGAAACCTTGGTATTGAAATGAGTCGTTCCCCTTGGATAACATTCGTAGATGCTGATGACCTGGTAAGTCCTTCATTTTTTGCTAATTTATATAAGGTGTTAGATGATTGTCCAGATGTGGATTTCGTTCAAGCGGGCTGTACTAATTTTATTAATGGGAGGCCATCGAATGTAGAGCAATGGTATGACAACTATATCGGTGATGACAAAAGTGGTTTACTAAACAAAATAAGGGGACTTACCGTATCCAAACTTTTCAATGTTGATATAATTCATTGTAATGGTCTCAGCTTTGATGAAAGATTAAAGTCAGCGGAAGATTTACAGTTTACTTTAGAATATATAATTCATGTTAACCAATATGCCTTTATCCAAGAGACGGGATATTACTATCGGCGTGACAATAATTGTTCGTTAACTCATACAGCACAAGACCAGAGTTATGATATTAGTTTATTAATCTTCAAACTAAGATTTGATGTGATTACGACCTATATTAACAAATATGGTCTAAAACAATCTATGTTCAAAATCCGCAATGAACAACTCGCTTCACTTTTGATTTTTGCTATCACAAACGGATTATACCAATATCACAATATCAATGACCGTCTTCTTCATTTACGAAAGGACTTTACTAAAGAACAACTTGATATCAGCCGATATTGTGAAGGAAAAATGAATCGAATTGCCTTCTTTTTTCTCAGAAAAAAATTTTATAGACTATTTGATTTATTAATATGCTACAATATAAAAAAATATAGTTAAAATAAAGGAATATGAAAGTAGTCTTGTTAGCAGGTGGTTTTGGTACCCGTATCAGCGAGGAATCGCAGTTCAAGCCAAAGCCCATGATTGAGATTGGCGGTATGCCAATCCTTTGGCATATCATGAAAGAGTATGCCTATTACGGCCACAATGAATTTATCATCTGTGCAGGCTACCGTCAGGAGTATATCAAGGAGTGGTTTGCCAACTATTTCCTGCATCATAGCGATGTGACGTTCGATTTCCGTCGAGGACAGAACGACATGATTATCCACGAAAGTCATCTGGAACCATGGAAAGTGACCGTAGTTGACACTGGCTATAACACCATGACAGGTGGCCGCATCAAAAGAGTAGAGAAATATATTGGCAAAGAGCCGTTCTTCATGACCTATGGTGATGGCGTCTGCGATGTAGATATCAACAAACTTCTGGAGTTCCACAAGAATCATGGTAAGTTGGCGACTCTGACTGCAGTTAAGATCGCTCAAGACAAAGGAGTGCTCAACATTGACGGCGATCAAGCTGTAAAATCCTTCAGAGAAAAGAATATCAACGACGGTGCACCCATTAATGCTGGTTACATGGTGTTACAACCTGAGATATTCGAATATCTCAGTGATGACACCTGTGTTTTCGAACGTGAGCCACTGGAAACCTTAGCTGCAAAAGGCCAGTTAATGTCATATATACACGAAGGCTTCTGGCAATGCATGGATAATATTCGAGAGAAAACCATGCTTGAGAAACTGTTATTAGCCAATAAGGCACCATGGAAAAAGTGGGAACGTGAAATACCTTTATTACGATCATAATATGGCATACAACAACATTTACAAAGAGAAAAAAGTGCTGGTGACAGGCAGTACAGGTTTTAAAGGAACCTGGCTCTGCACATGGCTAACAATGCTTGGAGCTGATGTGTATGGTTATGCTTTAAGCATTCCTACACAGCCATCTATGTTTGAGTCACTAAAAATGGAAGAAAAAATCCATCAACATTTCGGTGACATACGGGACAGAGAGGCTTTCAACGAATATGTACAACAGATACGCCCAGATTTCATTATTCATCTTGCAGCTCAGGCATTGGTGCTTACATCATACGAAGAGCCGTTCGATACAATGACTACAAATGTCATCGGAACTGCAGTTGTCTGTGAAAGCATCCGAAACATTAATTGGAATTGCACATGCGTTTTAATTACAAGCGACAAAGCCTATGATAACGTAGAATGGATTTGGGGCTATCGCGAGACCGACCGACTTGGTGGTAAAGACATTTATTCCGGTTCCAAGGGAGCTGCCGAATTAGTCATCAAATCTTATTGGCATTCTTTTATCAAGGACATGCCTAACATCAAGCTTGGTGTAACCCGTGCAGGCAACGTCATTGGCGGTGGTGATTGGGCTAAAGATCGTATCGTAGTAGATTGTATCAAAGCATTTTCAGAAAGCAAAACAGTTGAGGTACGCAGTCCTAAGGCCACGCGACCTTGGCAGCATGTGTTGGAACCCCTCAGTGGCTACCTAACCTTGGGATGGTATCTGGCAGAAGGAAAGTGTATCAATGGAGGAATCTACAACTTTGGTCCTCGTGCCGAGCAGACAAAGACCGTGTTTGAGTTAGCGCAGGATATAGCGAGCCTATGGGGGCTACAGCCAGACAAGTCAGTAAAACTCACAGGAAATGTACCATTCAAAGAAGCCACCTTGCTGAAATTGAACTGTGACAAAGCCTTGGCAGAGCTTCATTGGCATTCCACATTGCATTATGAAGCCTGTGTGCGTTTCATCTCAGACTGGTACAAGGCATTCTATTTGGAGCGAGAAAACGACATGTACCGTCTTACTGTGAACCAAATTGACGAGTATGTCTCAAATGCAAAAAGTCAACTACTTGAATGGGCAGAATAAAAATGGAAGGAGTCGTACTATATCCACTTAGGCGCATACCTAATCCCAAAGGTGATATCCTTCATGCCTTGAAAAGTACTGACGGGGGATATGTCGGGTTTGGCGAGGCTTATTTCACACAGATCCATGCCTGCGAGGTGAAAGGCTGGAAACGGCATAACAGAATGGCCCTAAATTTAGTTGTAGTTATCGGAAAGGTAAAATTCGTTATCTATGATGACCGTGAGGGAAGTGCAACCCAAGGAGAATTTTTTGAAACAACCCTTTCTCCCGATGTCAATTACCAGCGCCTGACTGTTGCTCCTGGTCTGTGGATGGCTTTCGCAGGAGTAGACAATCAGACATCAATACTGATGGACATTATCCCTGAGCCTCATGATGAGTGCGAGGGAGACAGAGTTACATTAGAGACCATTCCATATCACTTTTTATAAATCATGCGTGTTTTATTGACAGGTATTACTGGGTTTGTAGGTCAGAATCTACTACCCATGATTATTAATGAAGTGCCAGAGACTGAGGTCTTGACGCTTAATATACCCTCCGACTTGGAGAGAGCAAGAGAAATGTACCCATATCCGAACTGTCGGCACATTTTGGCATCAGAGTTTGATAAAGTCATTGAGTTCAACCCAGAAATAGTCTTGCATCTTGCAACGGTAACAACGGCGAGAAACGACACGGACATCATCAAGCCTATGCTGGCTGCAAACATAGAGTTCGGTGTATTGTTGTTAGATGCGTTGACACGTTGCGATGCTTTGAAACTGTTTGTCAACACAGGCTCTTTTGCGGAATATCGCTATGGTCCTTCTTTCCTCAATGATGCATATCTCTATACAGCGACAAAGAGTGCCTTCCGTCATTTCGTTGACTACTATTCCCAACTCAAGGGTTTCAAATATATTACAGTCGTTCCTTATTCCATCTATGGTGGGAAACCTACTGTCAAACGTCTGATGGACTATATTGTAGAATCCATAGATGCCAAGGAACCTGTAGGCATGACGGCTGGCGAACAGATTCTTGACTTTACTCATGTCAGCGACTTGGCTGGTTTCTATGTCCATATTCTAAAGAATCCAGACTTGTTTTCAAGTCTTAATAATGGTGAAGAATTTCACATCGGTACTGGCAAAGGCATCAGCATAAAGGAACTTGCAGGGATTGTAGAAAAGGTCTATGGAAAAAAATGTAATATCCATTGGGGGGCACGTCCTTATCGTGAACGGGATACCATGCATGCAGTTGCTCCCATAGCAAAAAATCTTGCATTTCTCAACTGGAGAACTAAGATCTCAGTTGAGCAAGGGGTTATCATGATGAAGGAAGAATGGCATACAACATGAATGAAAAAATAATTATCATTGGCGCAGGTATAGCAGGCTTGGGGGCCTCTTATGCGCTTAGAAAGAAAAATATCCAATCTACTATCCTTGAAAAAGAGAGGGACTATGGTGGTTTGTGTGGAAGTTTTGAAATAAACGGCTTCCGCTTTGATCGTTTTGTCCATCTTTCCCACACTCAGGATGAGACAGTTAAACAGCTTTTTCTTAAATCTTCTCCAGAGATTATTACCCATATCCCCAATCCGTATAACATCTATAAACGGAAATGGATTAAGCATCCTGCCCAGAACAATCTTTTCCCTTTAGAAGACGAAGAAAAGGCACTTGTTATTAACGATTTCCTTAGCCGTCCTAAGGTTCATAACGAAATTCAGAACTACGAGCAATGGTTACGACTGCAATACGGCAACTATTTTGCAGAGCATTTCCCAATGGTCTACACTCGTAAATACTGGATGAAGGAAGCATATGAACTGAGAACTGAATGGGTAGGAAAAAGGCTATATCAACCTTCTGTAGACGAAGTAATTCAGGGTAGCAAGTCTGCCGAAACCCCAATGACCTACTATGCAAAAGAGATGCGTTATCCCAAGACTGGTGGATATAGAGGTTTCTTAGAGGAATTTGCCCAAGGCGCTGACATCCGGTACCATGCAGAAGTAAGCGCAATAGATACAAATCATCAGATTATATATACAAAAGCTGGCGAGGTATATAATTATGACAGACTCATCAGTAGCATGCCATTGCCTGAAATTATAAACTGCATAAAGGATGTACCAGAACCTGTCATTAATGCAGCAAAGAACCTCGAGTGTACGTCGGGCTATCACATATCAATTGCTCTGAAAACAAAAGTGATCCCCCCCTACTTATGGTGGTACATATACGATGAAGACATACTGGCTGCCCGTGTCTATTCACCTTCCTTGAAATCACCTGACAATGCCCCAGAGGGATGTAGCAGCCTACAAATGGAAGTATACTGCAAAAGAGACATATATTCAGAGCAGGAATTATATCGCAGAACCATAGAGAAACTGATTGAGTTGAGAATCATAAAGCGAGAGGATATTCTTTTTACTCATATTGGCTTTGAGAAATATGCGAATGTCATTTTTACTAAACCAATCTATGAAGCAAGGAAGATTGTGCGAGATTATCTCTCGTCTATAGGAATAGAAACCATTGGACGTTTTGGCGAATGGGATTATCTTTGGAGTGACCAAAGCCTGATGAGTGGAATTAACGTTACAAACAAATAGTTTAATAGTGACACAATGTCAAAAATAAGTAGTTTCATTTATAATCATATTTATTCCAAGATAATGGAAAAATGCATTGACTTTTTCTATTATCTTCCTGTGAAAAGCAACAAGATTGTTATGCTTCACGACTATGGGCTAGGCTATGGTGATAGTCCAAAATATATTGCAGAAGCGTTATTAAAGGAAAGAGTAACTTATGACATAGTATGGTTGGTCAATAATATGTCACTTGAGATTCCAAGACCAATCAGGAAAGTTTATTTAGCTCGAATACGTTCGATCTATGAATTAGCCACAGCCAAAGTGATAGTGACAACCATGAAAGGACGAGCCAATCTTCGAAAGAAAACAAATCAGTTCTTTATATATATTCCTCATGGTCAGAGTGGTGCAAAATACGTTGAGAAAGCAGCTAAAGGACTTGGTCTATCATATATTGAGGGAAGCAAATGGCACTCTTCTGTTTCCAACCTATTTCTCTCAAGTAGTAAAATGCAGACTCAGGAGATGCGTGACTATTTCTGGTATGATGGAGAGATTGTCGAATACGGACTGCCCAGAAATGACATATTCTTTCATTTCACAGTTGAAGATGTTGTAAGAATACGAAAAAAAATAAATATTGAGAAAGACGATTTTGTTGTTTTTTATGCGCCTACTTTTAGGAATGAAAGTGGATTATCTGTTTATGGTATTGATACGAATGAGATTATTAATGCTATACAAAACAAATATCATCGGAACTGCAAAATTATTATCCGTCTCCACCCAAATTTCATTTGGTATGGAAAACCAGATTTCAACTATTCTGAAAGCATAATAGATGTAACTGATTATCCTGACATTCAGGAGCTCCTCGTCGTTTCAGACATACTTATCACCGACTATTCCAGCACCATGTTTGACTTCATGTTGATGAAGCGACCTATATTCCTATTTACAAAAGATATTGAAGAATATCAGAAAATGCGTGGACTAAAAGAATGGTTCTTTAACGTTCCTTTTCCTATATGCAAAAATAACAACGAGCTTATTAATGCAATCATCAATTATGTTGAACAGAAATATAAGGCAGGATTGGAGTCTTTTAATAATTTGTATGGTAGTCTTGAGGATGGACGAGCCACGGAAAGGATTGTGGAACGGATAAAACAGGAAATGAATACTATATGAAAGAAAGGATTCACTGGATAGATGTTATTAAAGGTATTTTAATTCTACTTGTCGTCTTTCATCACACCCCTTTTAATGTGAAAGGAGATTTCCCTTTGTGGGGGTACAAATGGTGGAACACTTTTATAATTGGTTTCTTTATGCCAGCCTTTTTTGTGGTTACTGGTTATTGTACAAACTTTAATAGTTCTTTCAAATCTTTTTTTTTGAAAAACATAAAGACAATTCTTTTACCCTCTTTCTGTCTGTATTATTTCAATCATTGGATTCAAGATTTTAAACTTTATTTTTTAGAAGATGCAGATTGGTTGACATGGTCTCACTTTCTTTCACCAGGCATAGGGACTTATATCAAAGATGGTGGCTATTATTGGTTTCTTTCGGCTTTATTTTTTGCAAAAATAGTATTTTATGGTGTTCGTCTTTTTACTTCTAAGCAAATCTATCAACTGACAGTTTTATTGCTATTGATGTTTGTAGGTGTCATCTGCGCCAATCTACATTGTGTGGCCAACTATTTCTTTTGGCAACAAGCATTGATTCTCTCTTTTTTTCTTCCAATAGGTATCTTTCTAAGGTCTTATCAAAAGTTTATAGATAAATATGGAGGGTATCTGAGTTGCGTCTATTTGTTTTCAATCTGTTTTTTTATAATTTGGGATTGGAAAATACCTTCTTTAACGCGTACAATAGACATCTCATTTAACAACATTCCACTTTTTATAGTATTCTCTCTGTCAGGAACAGTTACAATATGGTGGGTATCTCAAAAATTACGAAAATGTTCAATCCTCGAGTATTGGGGAAAGAATACCATCGTAATATATGCATTTAATTTTTCAGTATTAGGCTTGATATCCTCAATCCTATATAGTATTTATATTCCTAATAATTTACTTGCTCACAATTGTCTTTTTGGGCTTGTTCTCGTTATAAGCCTTGCTGTTCTCACTTCTTTGGCTTATCTTTTCAACACGAATTATTTAAGATATTTATTGGGTAAATTTTAAGATGACAACAATTTCTATTATTATTCCTATTTACAACGTTGAACCATACATCAAACAATGCATACAGTCAGTTGCCAATCAAACAATGACTGAAGGTGTTGAATGTGTTCTCATTGATGATTGTGGAACAGATAAGAGCATTCAGATAGCTGAAGATTTTATCGATAACTATCAGGGCAACATCTCTTTTAGAATGATTCATCACGAGCAGAACGGTGGACTTTCTGCTGCTCGTAATACTGGTATACGGGCAGCTCGAGGCGAATATATCTATTTTTTTGATAGTGATGATACCATTATTCCCGAATGTCTGGCGGATTTCACAAAGATTATTAAAGAATATCCAAATATAGACCTTATACAAGGATTTATTGACCAGAATACTCCATACATGAATCAATTCAATGAAAAGAGTTTACCAGATTATACAAATGACAGGAGGTTTATAAAGAAGGCTCTTCTGGATTATGACATTCTACCTGTGTGTGCTGCTAATAAAATGGTTCGCCGTCAATTAATCATTGATAATGATTTATTCTTCAAGGAAGGTATTATACATGAGGATAACCATTGGTCTTTCTTCTTGGCAAAGTATGTCAGGTCATTGGCAGTGTATAAAAAAAAATGCTATATATATACTGAGAATCCTAATTCAATAATGAAATCGCCCAATATTGCAAAGGAATGTTTAAGCGCACATGTAATCATGGAAGATTTTTGCAATAATATAGATGACATATTGAGCGGTGAACAAAAAGCAACTATTCTGAAGCACTTAAATAATGTGATTAATAACAAGTTTTACAAGGACGAAAATGACAAATTATCACTATACAAATGCTTATACAACAAATGTACCATCATAGAAAAAATGATTCTCAAACAATGGTATTTTATGAAGAATAATCTTCCATTTAAAACAAGGTTATTTAACTTGTGCATAAGAGTTTTTCGTCTGCGCAATGTGTCATTTTTGAATACAATAAACAAATAGGCAATGCCATTTATTTCAATCATTATCCCCCTCTATAACAAGAAGTCAATAGTCTCACGCTCTATTCAAAGCGTTCTCGGGCAGTCTTATCAAGATCTTGAGCTGATTGTCGTTGATGACGGGTCGACCGACGGCAGCGTAGCCGTGATGGAGCAAATCAAAGAC
>Ga0326511_10005432_pt1 | contig 10065 bp, 10 predicted proteins | sample 0_2496_0518_D_FD_203701 | JGI IMG/M metagenome (GOLD analysis project Ga0326511, IMG submission 203701) | Bovine rumen microbial communities from UC Davis, California, United States - 0_2496_0518 | ecosystem: Host-associated > Mammals > Digestive system > Stomach > Rumen | place: USA... | reverse complement strand
CAAGGTTCTTAACCTGTGAAGTCCCGTACTTAGGATACGTAATCCTGTATTTACCCAATATATTCATAACTTATTTTAATTTTTTTGAGTTAAGCTTTTAAATATTTTTCAGCAAGTTTCTCAAGTTCTCCCTTTGCCCTGGTAAATGCAGTTGCATCAAGGAAATATCCGAATACATTTTTCTCATGTGAAATATACCTGTTGAAAAATCCACCGTGGATAGTTACTGGGAAATTAGTATACCAGTAGTTTTTCTGGTTGTTGGCATCAAACACCCTATCATCATCCCTCTTTTCATCACCAAGCCTGTAATATGCTGGTTTAACATACCCGTCAGCAAGGATATAGAAATCCTCGGTACACTCGCCTATCGTATCGTTAACGTTTGGGTCAAGAGGCAACTTGCGACAGTTGTTCTTCGTAAGTGGTTGTCCGTACTTCTCGAACACCTTGGATGCCTCACTGTGAAAATTTTTCCTGTTCATATTCTTTTATTGCTTTTTTACCTTCGTTTGTTAAATAATATCCTGTGAAGTTCTTGTGCATCTGTTTATACATAATCTTTGCACTCAGTATTGAGGAAAACAGACCGTGCATAGTAGGATACAGGAGGGCAAAGTGTGGGTTCTTCTCACGCTCGTCACCCCAGAAGCCACTGATGAATGTGTTAAGCAGGTCTTTCAGACTATCTACACAGTCGGCATGAAAACCGATGTCCATAGTCTTCCAGAATGGATGCTCCTTAACCTCGTCGTGGAGTCTTCTCAGATTTTCTAATCTTTTCTCGTTCATAACTTTTATTGTTTATTGTGGTTGCAAAAGTAGAAAAAAAAATTGGAACTACCAACAATAGTTCCAACTTTTATCGTTTTTTAACATTTATTACCAACATTTTGCCGCATCCACGTCGATTTTATTATAATCCTTATCGAGAAGAGTGTATCTTGGTATACCATTGTTATCAACACCCCATACAACACTGTTGTAGTTGTAATACTTTTCAATGGATGCCCATGTTACATCAACTTCACTAATCTTTTTTCCCATATTATTATTCCTCCTTATATTTAAAATCGTTAAGTCTGTTAAGCCAACCAGCGAGGAATTTCTCCTTGCCGTTCTTTGCAATGTCCTGGAAATGTTTCTTTCTCCTGTTCCATAGTTTGTTAAACAACTCCTTCTGGTCTGGATAATCATTGATAGCAGCAATTGTCTTACCGCCTACAACACCATCATCCTTTACGCCAAGAACCCTCTGTGGTAGTTTTATACCATATACGCCACTAGTCCAACACCAGTCAACAAGCAGGTCAGCAATAGACTGATTGTTAATATCATCTGCCTTTACTCTATCCCAGTAACCTTCTTTGAAAATCAGATCCCATTCAGCCTGTGTTATTCCTTTCAAATCCTTACAGTTCTTATCCTTACCGAAGAACTTTCTGTAAGTTGCCAGTGTAACACCCTTCATAGTACAGGTCATACCGTCAATGTTTCCGGCATATCCACCTTCCCATTTCAATATCTTCTTTATAACTTTTGCATAGTTTGCCATAACTTAATATATTTTACGTTAATAAATACCTTTTAAAATTTGTTTTTTAAACTTTTTTTATATATCTTTGCAAAAAATTGATTTATAATGGTAAAATGTATAATTCACGCAGCAGATATCCATATACGAAACTTTCTAAGAATGGAGGAATATGCTGAACAACTTGAAAAATTCATAGAAAAGTGTGAGGAAATAGCCTCTGAATACGAAAGAGACGAAGTGAGAATACTGATCGCTGGTGATATTGTTAATCAGAAAAACACGATAAGTAACGAACTTATCATATTCACTAGTATGTTCCTCAGAAAACTACAGGAGATAGCCACAGTGATCGTCATAAGTGGCAATCACGATATGGTTATATCAAACACAAGCAGAACAGACACGCTCACTGGTATATTCCAGACAGCCAACTTCGAGAATTGTAAGTACCTAGATATGATACTTGATTATAAAAGTGGTTGTGTTATTGATGACAATATCACGTGGGCTGTATATTCCTCCCACGAAGACTATATGAGACCTAATCTTGAGGAAAGTATCGAGAATCATCCGGATAATACGGTTGTGGGTCTATATCACGGACTTATCGTAGGTGCTAAACTAGATAACGGCACTGAGACGGATAGCGGGCTTGATTGTGATGCTTTTGCTGGGTGTGACGTTGTTATGGCTGGTCATATACACAAGAGACAGGTATTAAACAGGGGAGAGGTAGAAATTATGTATCCTGGATCATTGATACAACAGACATTCGGTGAAACAGTATCAGAACACGGATTTGCTGTATGGAGACTAGAAAATGGTGATTTGTCATACGAGTTTATAGATATTGAAAATGACTATAGTCTATATGATATGGAAGTAGAGTCACTTGAAGCACTCTATGAAGACAAAGAAAAGCTGACTAATGCATAATTAGCCAGCTTTTATTATCTCAGTATCGTTATTACCTTGATTGAGTTTTAATTTTATCACATTACCACTTTTTATCTGTGTGAACTCTATGAGGGTGTTTATTCTTGAGTATAGTTCATCCTTCATCCATATGTCAACATATCCACTCTTATTGCTAGACATTGGCTTTATCACATAACTCAATGGTTTTCCGTCATAGGTACACTCCCACTCAGTGTCAACATTGTTCTCTTTTGATAATATTCTGATTCTAGTTTTTCTTCCTTCAGTTGATTTATTTGTTATCTTGAACTTATATGTCTTCTCACGTGTGAGTACTACATTATACTTCAAGGTAATCTTGAATATTTCTTTGGCAGTATTTCTAATGACAATGATAGAATCACTTTTTAATTTCTCAACATCTGTCGTTATTTTTAGAGTACTGTTCATATCCCTATCAGCCTTGACGATCTTATTTGACACTAGTTCAACATCCCAGGGTATCACATTACCTTTTTCATCCTTCGACGAAACCTTTAATTTGTGTTCATTGTATGGAAAATCGTTTAGATCCAAAACAAATTCTTTTTTAATACCGTTAACCTTAATCATCTTTTATTATATTATTAATTATGAGCAAGTAGTACCAGTTATTGTGGCGTTAAATCTCGCCCCATTACTTATTGTTCCACCTGTACTGTTTGTGAAATAAGCACAGTGTTGTTGAACAGTATCATTAAATATAATACCAGTGAACGTAATACCGCATGGTATTTCAGCAGTTCTTGAAGAACCAGTCCCATTCAAAAGATAGGTTCCACCGCCAGATGATCCTTGTAAAACAACCGTATCTAAATATTTATAACTTCCGCTAATATTAAATGTAACTATACAGCTACTACATCCATTCATATCTATTGTAAGACTAGTCACACTGCCACAAATAAATGTTCCAGTAGCCGTGTCATATCCTTCTGCCGTGACTGTTACGGTGTGCTCATCACCGGAAGTATATCTGTGCCTGTAAGTTCCGTTTTTCTTATTTTCACTTGTCGTTTCATCCCCCCAATCTATTGCTGCCTTATCATCATTTTTCAAACCACTTATAACAAGAGTAGTAGAGCATCCTGTTGAAACACCCTTTTGAAAAACGCTCAACTTATTTGCCGTCGTATCACAATATTCACCATTTAACGTTGGTATCACATATGCACGTCTATCACCGCTAGTATTTTCCGATGCAGTTATTGTAAACATAGTACTGTCAACACTGACCTGCAACCATGACGCACTAGTTATTGCGTTAACAACAGCATCAGCACAATTAACAGTATATTCTATCTGTTTTTCACCACCAGTTACATCGAAATTTATCTCTTTCATAAATCAGTTTTTTAATCAACATTATCTATTAGCTGTAAACTGTACAGTTCCACCACTGCAATTGATTGACGACGGGATTGCTGAAATTGAAATGCTGCACGGTATTTCTCCAAATTCTATACTTGCGCAGCCACATTCTGATTGTGAATTACAAGGACAGTCCAAACAAACTGTTTTATCACTATCAAGTCCTATTTCACCCTGTATAACAGTAGCCATTTCACTAGTGTAAACCGTTCTAAATGTCGTTGAATTATTAGGCGTTGCTACGTCAACAATAACATTAGTTGTACCTGTCTCTATTTTAGTGCTAGGGCATCCGTATCCATTGTATTCAGTTGTGCTTGTATAAGGGACTGTTATTGCAGTCGATCCTGTAAAACAAGCTGAGACATGTACAGTCTGTTTATCGTAGTTAGTGTACATTGAAGGTCTGCATTCATCATCGCAATCCTGCTTAAATATGTATGTTATTTTGTTATACCTTATTGTCTTTTTTAGTTCTTCGTCATAAACATCCTCATATCCGCAGGTGGAACAACCAGGTGTCTGTTCCTTGAACAATATTTCACAACGGTTATTACCATTTCCATCATAATTGTAACAACACTCCTCATCACAGTCATTAGGGTGCTCATCACATCCACCTATGAAAATTATTTCCTCCCAAGTTCCAGATCCAGTTACTGTACTACAGTTATTGAGTGTTTTTGTTGTGACATAATCCCAAGTAACTTTTATTCTACCGCCCTCAAACGGAACAACACCAGTAGCAAGCCATTCGTTACTCATATATCTAGTTTCATAGTATACTTTTACTGTATTGGACTTCACACAATATGTTATTTTCTCCTCACAATAGTTCTCACATTCACCACCAGTCTTTGGTTTCTGGACAATCTGATATGTTATTCTAGTGGTGACCTTATTTCCGTTATACCATACCTCAGTATCTCTACCAACTACTCTAGTGATTTCATTTACGTTTATATATAAATTCACATAATGCTCTTTACAGCACCAATATTGATCTGACTGTGTTGGCTGACACGGGTCTACTGTTTTCTTTAAAATGAAAGAACCAGGTGTTGTACTTTTCTTACAGTTTTTATCTATGACTGTTCTCTTGTATGAAACAGTAACATAAACATACCCACTAGTAGAATTAACAACACTTGGACTCACAGACAATGACACATCTGTTCTATCAACTTTAGTACAATCATCATTTGCTGATTTATATACTATTATCTGTTTGGAACAGCCATCACCCGTTGAAAAATTATATTTGTATTTGTCACCATCTTTAGTGAAACTGCTAAATGAAACTGTTTTAACTCCAGACTTTTTGTATCTGTCTCCAACATAGTCACCATTGACACAGGTAAGGTAATAGTCATATTCTATATCTATAGATCCATCATAACCTTCTGGTACATATAACGGTATTGGATATGCGTTTAAATCTGAACACGTATAGGCAGTGCAAGTAGGTTGCACTGGAGTAGGACATTCGTTCGTAACGTTATAGTAAACATTTTTACCATTCCACGTTACATGCCCAGAACCAACAGCAACATTTGCACAGTATGTATCATCATCGTAAGAAACCTCACACCCACCAGTACATGATGTTCTACCAATCCAACATATGGTAGTTGCAGTTTGACAATGAAGCACCACCTTTATAGGGTTATCGCTAGTACTTCCAGCTCCTATTACCTCATAATTAAAACTAGCCATTAGCATTCAGTGTTGTTAAAACCACAGAAATTATACTCAATCTCTGCTATTGCAGTAGAAGGTATCATCTGTGTCAAGTAATTCATAACTATATCATCAATATATTTTAATTCAATCTGACCATCTTTTGAATCAAACTTGTATTTCATATTGAATACAATTTTAAGTCTCTTGTTGTTTACAATCTGGTTTGTAACAGAATCTGATGACTCTCTGTGGGGCTCTACCTCACCGTTTATCCTTATTCCACTTCCCATTGAATAAGGAGTGATGGTTCTGTCGTTTCCATAGAATTTCTTCCATTCATCTATATTACTTAGGCTAATATTGTCACCATATATATGAATGGTTTTACAAGCGGACTTATCAGATTTATCCTTGTAATTTCCAAAATAATGTACTTTGGTATCAGTTGACAAATGACTGTCATAATCTGTTACAGCCTCATTACTGTTTATAAGGTTTCTGAAACCTATTGGCACACCACTAGGATGTAAGCTGTCATAAAGGTCGTCATATCCTTCTCTGTAGCATCTTGTGTCAAACAGATTATTATCCTCTGCATACTTGAATAATCTTTGGAAATAGGTGAAATACTCGTGACCACTGTCATACTTCATATTACCATTATGACCGTTATTGCCTTTGTAGTAATTGTGAATGGTGTTGATCTTAAAATAATCACTGTCATTGTATTTTAACCTTCTCCACCCATCACTATTAACTTCATATGTTACGGTGTCAGAAAAAACAGTATCATCGAGTTTGAAATAGTTCGAATATACACTGCTGTCACCGTCAGTATTGATTAGACTAAAACTAGTTACTGCGTATTGTTCAGATATTGCACTCTTACAGACAAACGTGTCACCATTTATGAAAGCTCTTACCTCATATCCGTCTAACTTATCGTCAATTGAGTATGTTTCATTTGTCAGACCAGGACCTAATACAACGATTGAATCATCAAAATACAGGTCTCCAACCTTTATAAAGCCACCATATCTCGTGAGTCTAACGAATTTTTTACCGTCATCGTATTCAACAGGGAATACTTCACCGTTGATTACAGCCACCTCATCATCAACTCTAGCAACATAACATATTATACCATCGTATAGTTCAGACTGTGGTAGTGATAACAAACTAGAAAGGTTTTCAACCCTCTTTATGGTTCTGATGGTTTCTTTATATAATTTGTGGTTATCAAGTACGAACCCACCAGATACACTACCAACAACAACCGGACTATGTACTACATTATCATCTACATCAAACTGGAAATTCTGCTGACCATTGATGGTTTTTGCCAACCAACCACCATCCATCTGGAAATAAGGGTTTCCGTCAATTTGTTCATTCTTATTGAAATTAGGATACAATCTTCTTGTATTACTGTTTATATCCCTATAGACAACAGGAAGACCCTGGTAAGGTGAGTATGAAGCACCCATACTTCCTGGTTTTGTATAGTTTGAAGTTGTCCTGTTATCATATACAATGGTCTTAGTTGAATTGATCCAGTCTATCTTGAACATATCATGGGTACTATCCCACGTATCTGTTATAGGGTTAGTAAACTGAGTGTATTCTATGATATCATAATCGCCAACAGTGTTACATGAACTACCTTTATAATTCTTATATCTACAGCTTTCGTTCTTGCCAATCCATCTCTTGCTCTTGAGACCGAACATACCAAGAATCATCTCAATCCCCTCAATAGTACCTTTATGCCTAAATATCTGCCTTGAATTCAATTTAAGTCTTCTGAGGAACTCATTGTTTACATCCATATATGTAAACTTATTTGTATCATCTGTATAAGACTTAATTTTGTATTCTATTCTCTGACTTGGAAACATAATATCATAGTATTCATCCTGGTTTGCAGCTCTTACACTATTACCATACCAAGACCCAAGGCAACCAGTTAATCTTGTTCCACCAGTAGAACACTGTATAAAGTATCCATCTTTAGACCCATCTTTTATAAAGTTACTATAATAAGGTGTTACAACTGGATTTGAACTCTGATAATATGAGTGCTTACCAGCAGTGTTTCTAAGAATACTACTAGTATTATACGTGGTCATACCACTAAGTCCATAAGGTATTACAGACTTCACATCCCAACCGTCATCCTCACAGATGTCAGCTAGGAAATAATCCGGAATATTACCCCTCTCGTCATAGGTAAGTCTTCCAGTATTCTTTATGTTGTCAATATATTTTTTCTGTTCATCAAACTCCCTTGCGAATATTCTAAGAGCCTTCTGTATCTTCTCACCACCATGAACAAACTCCTCTTCATCACCATCGTTATATTCACGGGTATAAGTCCAGTCGAAGTTCTTTATAGCCTCGTGCGTCATTGATCTGTAGAGGTTATCAGTAAGGTTTTCATCATAGAACTCACCAATCTCAATTAGCCTGTTCAAATACTCGCCATCAGCAGATGGGTTATAATCACCTTCTGACGTAGGATAAATGAATTCTTCAAGCTTTCTAGTGTATCCAAAATCATCACTACCGAGTACAGAGAATATAGCTTTGTATTTAGGTGATGTGTCTTTATTAAGCATTATTCGTTGTAGATCGTTACAACCATTATAGAAGTCGGTTAAGAACGGTTCTTCCTTAGGACGTATATGCACATCATTTGTATCACTTTCGTGTAAATAATAAACATTACCGCCATTTCCAACATATGCATATAATTTCTTGCCCTTTATAGTAATTTCAGCAACCTTATCACCTATTGTTGCACATGATGTAGATGGTGTAACTGACCATTCGCCATCATTAATAACCGAACCGTTAAAAGTATAATTTTTATACCCCCCGTTAGCAAAATATTTTAACACGTCAGCGTCCACAGGGGCTTTTTCACTGTGTATATTGATTCCATATGGGTTTGAAACCTCGTATAATGTCAATCCATCTTTTGCGCCAAGCCTAACAGATTCTGTTATAGACTCAGAATCCTCAGTATATGACGTTGTATAATATACAGCACCCATTTCTGGGGTATCTCCTCTACCCTCCTGTCCAGGAACACAATAAAGTTCTCCAGGGAATCTTTCAAGTATATCACTGACTGAGGATCTAAATAACTCTGTTAATGAACCATAGTAAGCAAATTCCCTAAAGTCGTAGTAGTCATTCTTGAGTACTATCTTTGTATCATCCTGTGTCTCGTCTTTAGACACCATCTTGCTTATAGTAGAAAGAGTCCATGAGTCACCATCAGCACCCTTCTCCCATTTCTGGGTGTTGTACTGGTTCATACCGCTTCTATCATCCCTAACGGTAATGATGAAGTTGCCACTTCTATATATAGGTGTCTGACCAGGCGCAAACTGGTTGACAGCACCAATGGTGGTGATGTCTCTCTCGAATATTGTACCGTCTTCAACAAGTTGATGCTTGTTTTTAAGCACATAATTTGAATGACTCTTAATTAAAGGCATATTTTTTAACTAATCTTATCGTCAATTGTCTGACTGAAGTCAACATTGTTATTCTTATTCTGTTTAACCTCATAAACAGGTTTTCCGGTGTACTGATCTTTCAAGGTGAAGTGCTCAGACTGGTTGTAAATCTCGTTCCTGTCGTTATATGTTGTTACAAGACCATTATCGAGATCTCTGAGCTGACTACCCTCAAGCATATTGCTGATTGTGTCAGCATCGTGTGTTGTCATTTCTATATCAAGCATTATTGGCTCAAAATAGGTGTTAACAAGCAATATCTTCTGTGTAGGCTTTCCAATGAATGGAGTTGCATTCTCCTTGAATGTAGGGGCAGATGATGGTGATACTGTTACAAATGTCAAAGGTGATGCGTCGTCATACCTGTATGTGTATGACTTATCACTTGATGAATTAGGTGCTTGTACAACTGGTTCACACCTATTGTTACTAGTGATAATCCTGTAATAATCCTGTCTTGCACCAGAATCAGATATGTAAACTATCCTATAACCAACAAGACCGTTGTTAGACAAAGCCTTTTCTACCATATTACTGTCCTGTATACTACTAGAATCTATTACAAGTCCCCTAACGTTAGGGAATGCAGTAAGAGAGCTGACATCAGTAATGACAGCCTCAACCTCCTTAGGTTTGATATAAACCGTATAGAAGCCTTTTTTATTGAACTCACTCAATGGTAGTTGAAGGTTGTACATTCCTTCAACAACTTCATCAAAATTACCACTCGTATCACGTTTAGCCTGTGATAGCACAGCTGAGTCCAACTTCGTGAACTTAGCTTCACTCAATGAGTCAAAAGACCTCTTCTCGTGGTAACAATATGATATATCCACTAGACTAGGTATGTCGCTATTGTCAATATTAATAGGTATTGTTGTACCGTATGCACCTATAGCCATAATATGTCAGTTTTTATTAAATTAATTATCCATCATCTTAAAGTATCCGTTGCTGTACTGTTCGAGTGCCTCCATACTGGTGACCTCA
>Ga0326511_10005431_pt1 | contig 10065 bp, 9 predicted proteins | sample 0_2496_0518_D_FD_203701 | JGI IMG/M metagenome (GOLD analysis project Ga0326511, IMG submission 203701) | Bovine rumen microbial communities from UC Davis, California, United States - 0_2496_0518 | ecosystem: Host-associated > Mammals > Digestive system > Stomach > Rumen | place: USA: California... | reverse complement strand
CTCCGGAAACGAAATATCCTATAATCGAAGGAAAATATCCCTAAACCTTTGCGGGGATTTCCTCTGTGTTAAAGTGTCGCGGCTGTATGATTGTAAAATATTTTCCAAATCTGCTGCGCATCCATCATTTGCGGCCCAGTTAGAAAAAACTTGCTGCCTAGTTAGGAAATTTTTGTCGCCTAACGTGGCAGTAAAAATTCTTATGTTAGAGAGCATGTTTGCTTCTTTTGGCAGGCTCGAATATTGTCAAAATATTTCCCAAAGCGCATTACAGTTATTACAGATTACAGTTTCAGTTTCAGTTATTTCAATTTCAGATTTCAGTAAGGTTTATCGGATTTTTATTGGATACGGATACAGAAATACAGTTTTTTTCATTAAAGGCAGATGGTACAGATGGCAGATGGCAGTTTCTCTTTAGCGTATTCAGAAATTCAGTATTCAGTTGTTCAGTTTCTTGGAAACGCTTTTTTTCTTCAGTTTCTTCAGTTTCTTCAGTTGACAGTTTCCAAAAATGAAAAGACATTGTGTTGTTGGTTAATGTTATTATCTTATTATTATTAATTATATACTATATTATAATATTATATAATATTATATTATATATATAATAGTATATATTAGATAGATAGTAGCATATTGGAGTGAAGGTGCGGTCAGTCAAAAAATTGAAAAACAAAACTGTCAACTGTCAACTGTCAACACCAAAACAAAACTGAATACTGAATACTGAACACGAAACTGCCATCTGCCATCTGCCATCGTTTTGCAAAAACTGTATTCTGTATCTGTATCCACAAATTTTCCAAAAAGCAATCTGAAATCTGAAATACTGAAACTGTAATCTGTAATAACTGTAACGGACAAAAGAAGAATCACCACCCTTCCGGCAGCACGATGTTCTCCACATCATGTGCTTTCTCAAACAAGGGTGATATTTCTTCATCCGTGAAGCCTGCAATACCACATCCAATGCGGGTAACAAGTAATGTCTCCCCGCTAATTCGTCAGTTACAACTGCCGAATTTGCCGAAGACCGCGAAATTCGCCAATTGCAATTGGCAAACTTGCCCGATTTCCCTTTGCGCGAGTTCCTAAGCCTTTCAGCCTTCACGTTGAAAGGCTTTTTATGTATGATATCAACCCTTAACCCTTAACCCTGAACCTTGAACCATATCTGTTCCGTGAATCCGTTTTTCAAGAAAAACACCCTTTTTCTTTGTGTATATTAGATAATTCTGTATTTTTGCAAAGGAAAGTGAATGAAATAATGTCTACAATACAAAACATATTCCAGCATATTACAAAGGAAGCGTTTTCCAACATTGTATTACAAGAAATAGATAATTACATAAAAGATATACAGAATGGGACAAAAGATTTTCCTCGATTCAATCTATCAGAGCATGCAGGACTCTGCAAAGGAGGCGCGCCTCTTATTGGGGCGTCCATCATCGCATGCTACGCGACAGCAAGCCTTACAACAGGTAGCAATGCTGAAGGCGGCAAAGGATGCAGCCCAAGCAATGGGGAGATAGATTATTTCAGATCATCTAGCCCTCAAAGATATGCATCCTGCCAATGTGTTTATTGATGTGGTAACAGAAAAACCAATCTGTATTGATTGTATTGTAAAGTTTATTAATTGAACAGAACGTAGACTCCTGTTATACCAGCCTCTCAACCTCACCGTTGAGAGCTTTTTTTGTGCTATCTTGATTCCATAGCTTTTTCAATGAGAGAAACGGCATGTTGCTATGAGTGAAACGGCATCTCACTTCCAGAGTAAAGGCGTATTGGTATCGTTGGAACTATTATCAGCTTTTTTGCTCACTTGTACGCAGATTTCTTCGTTTTTTTTGTATCTTTGTGTCCGTTTTCAGTACCAATCCCCAAACAAGTGAGTGAACAGATATCAGATATAGCGTACGAATTGCATCGATTATCCACATTAACAGGTAAATCATTCGTGAGGCAATTAGAACTGATAACACAATATAAAGGATTTATACCTATTGAGGGCGAATCTTCCATCTTTCATATTGGAATGGAACAAGACAAAGACTACCAGTCCTTGATTGATGCAGCCAGAAAAGCTGTAGATCAGGGCTATTCTGTTTACATCCTTCCTAATCCTAGAAATTGCAGGACTGCAGATTTTATTTTCAAGAAGAAGAGTTCATATACAATGTATGATCTTAAGACTGTTAGTGGAAAGGGATCCGTAGGTACACAACTCTTAGACTCTATTGGGCAAAGTAACCGTGTATTGCTCAATATTACATCAGATTACAATGCTCGTTTACTAGCTGCCGATATTAGAACGTATTTTGAGTCAAACCGTCAAGCTGTTGAGGTGTTATTGTTTAAAGGTAAGAAAACAATATCAGTAAACAGGTATGCAGTCCAAAGTCCATTGTTCCACAAACAGTTCCGTAAGAAATACGAAAAATAAAAAGCCGCACCATACATGATGCAGCCTTTTATTTAAATGGAGCAGTATCTGTAAAGCCTTACTCCCCGCACTCAGCGGTGTAGTCAAGAAATTCTTCTTGACAATGCAAAAGTAGGGATAATCGATAAATGTTCCAAATAATTCATGGATTATTGTCGGAAAACCAAGCCATTTGATAGTTTTAATTAGCAAAATCCAGTCTTTGTTGCTATGAGAGAAACGCCGTTTCACTACTCGAGAAACGGCCTATTGCAGTTTGTGCTTTTACGGGCTCCCGATAAATAATTCCACGATTTTCTTGGTGAGAATTGAAATAATTCTTATTTTTGCAACGACGGAGCATGCCTTAGGAGTGTGCGAAGTCAGATACTTATTGGAACAGAGACCACCAAGCCGTTTGTAGGGCAGGTCTCGGAAAGGCGTTTACGGACGTTATCATTCTGTGATCTCAAATCTCGCAAGTTTGAAACATTCCACAGGAGATAATTGCAACGTTAAGCGTCTACGTGGGTAGATTATATCCCAACCTATGCTATATTGTTAATGTATAGCTAAATGGTTGTATATATAATCACTTGGCGTGGGCTGGCTGCGTTGCTTATCCTTGGAATGGGGCAATGCGAGAGCCTGAGGTCAGGGATGGGCAGATGTAGTTACTCCCATGCCTTTTTTGTTTCCGCAAATTACCATGAATATTAATCCCAGACCTGGGGAGTGGGGAAGGCTGAAGAAAAATATATGAGCATAGAGTCAATCATAGGCATTACAGCCAGTCTCGTCACTATTGCCACAGCAATTGGTATTAAGTTGGAATTATTTGATGTGGATATGTTTAACAAACGTCCCGCCAAAGATGTATTTGCATTGTTTATGGCAAGCGGTACAACAGATGCCAAACGCAGAAAGTTACTGAAGAAGTTAAATAAATACAGCTTCTTCGGCCGCAAGATTAAAGATGGGTATATTCAACATTTCACTTTGGGAAAACGTGGCAAAGAGGATGTGATATTTGATATTTGTGATAGCAATGACATAATGCCTACTGACGATATTTGTAAGGGGCTTTTAGGCTACTCCAGTTCGTCACTTATAACAAGATATCAGGAAAAGAGATTAAATAATATGAAAGAACATTCTCCCATACCTCAAAAGCCGGTACAGGCTGAGAACCAGCATGAAACAACCAATCCTAAATCAGGCAGTCAAACCGTATATCTGTCAGAGTTGCTAAAGGAGAAATATCCTGAAACCTGCGAAAGACTCATTCGGATTTTAGAAAAACATAGCGTGCGCTATGGGTTTATCAAGGGAACGAAGGATATCTGGTGCCGTGATTATATGCCCGTACAAACAGAGTCCGGCAAGTTTATTCAGTTCAGATACGACCCAAGTTATCTGAGGGGAAGAGAGGAGTGGGAGGAGGCCCGTTCTGAAGTTAATCAGATATGCAAACTTAATAATATAGATGCACAGACATCAGACATAAACCTGGATGGCGGAAATGTTCTGATTTGCGAAGGACGTGCAATTGTATCAAACAGGATATTCTCTGAAAATCCCGATTGTAACAGAGAGGAACTGGTGAATAAACTGGCTACCCTGTTGGAGTGTGAAGTCATCGTCATTCCGGCAGAGAACGACGATATGACCGGACATGCTGATGGTATGGTCAGATTTGTGGACAGGAACACTATACTTGGCAATAATTTGGAGGCTGAGTACAAATACTGGCGAGAAGGTATGCAGAAGGTGATTAAGGAATTTGGGCTGAAATACATCAATATGCCCTTCTTCTTGCCCAAAGACTCCAAGCACCCCTTAAGCGCCATTGGTATATACGTTAATTACCTGGAGGTGGACAATTTGATTGTTCTGCCTGTGTTTGGCAGAGACGAAGATAAACAAGCAATTGATATTATACAGCAAGCCTTCCCTGGTAGGACTATTGAGACTATTGACTATAATGACGTTGCATTGGAAGGCGGCTTGCTAAACTGCACCACATGGGTAGTGCGTAAATAAATATAACCTATAATTACTCTGATTATTTTTACAGAGAGTAATTGTAAGAATATATCAAAGTAGGAGTAACAATATAGGAGTGACTTGTGGAGAGCCGTGAAACGTGTGGCGAAAGTCTGCGCCTCTTGTATTATAAAAACCAAAAAGCTAATATAATAAAACGAACAAAAATGCATATGAAAAAATCATTTCTTTTTTTGGGGGCAATTATGCTACTTGTTATGTCAACCTATGCACAAGAGTATAATTTTTCTGATTATGTTTATCCTTTCGGCTTTCGTACGTACGCTTCGCCAGATAGTAAAGGGAACCTCTCGTCTGTAACTCAGTATAGCTTTACATCTCAATCCTTTGACAACTATCTCGTAGAAGAAGTCTACACTGGCCTTGGGATAATTTCGGGCAAAACTTTTTACAGATACCACATGGAAGGGAATGCAGTAATCTCAGATGTTCAACTTAGGCAAAATAAATTAACAGGAAGTACGCGCTATCAAAACAAATTGATACTGTTTGCTTTTCCTGAGAAGAATAACTCTTTCAAGTGGACTGAAACAGATAGAGGAGATAAGTATCAATGCACATCCGAATATGTGTATATTAATGCTTCTATATTTAACAATTTTCAATTCTTGAAATCTATTAAAATAACAAGGGACAATAGCTATATTGTCGGAAAAGAGAAGCATAGATTTATAGAAACAAGTTATTGGGTAAGTGATTATGGTCGTCTTATTACTTTTGCAGATTGGGATGGTACAAAAAAAACGACCTCCAAGTTGGACGCTTTAGATTTTGTACAGGAAATATCTGAAGAGGAATATAACAAACTAAAAGAAAAATATCCATATAAGTAAGGAAATTATCGCTGGAAAAATATTCGTATCGAGCCTTCTTCCTCGGAGAGGGCTGAGGTGAGGCTTTCTCCTTCCATGTCGTATTGTGTGGGGCTTCTCTTTTCAGTCCGCCCTCCTCGCGCATATTTAATCCCAATAGTAATTTTTCATGCTGACCTCGTTTTATTCTTTTATGATCGCATTTTGCGATGTTAAAGCACTATCTTCCTGAATCTCAAGAGAATTTGATGCCTAAGATTATTATTTTTTCAAATTTATTGATGGAAAGTAATTAAAGAAAACAATCATGGCTCACCCGAAGGGCGAAAGCTTGTGAGCCATACCAGAACCTTGACGCAGGCGGCGTATGCTGCCGCAGTCAATTAAGCCCCTTTATATGTAGAAAGGGGTTTGGGGAAAGTAGAATTTTCTTTGGTTCAGTTTCTTTTTGAAATGAGATGTACTGATTTTGGTTGACATTTTTTTTCAAAATTGGCCTTTCAGCCTACATGCCTACACGGTTTTGCCTCTGAGCCCCGATGGTTATCGCGTTTCGTGCTCGTTCAAGCCTACACGAAGCCTACACGAAGCCTACATCAGCCTACATGATTTTGGGGTTTTACAGCGTGGTAACGAGAATCAGTTAACGCATTCTCAAGTTTTATGCTTCCTGCAAGCAAAGAAATTCTCTAGAGAATTTTGCAGTATTCAGGTTGAATAGCAATCGTTTGCACGTTGATTAGCAGAAAATTCTCTAGAGAATTTCAGAACAGTCAATAGGAATACGTTTTACAAACAAGCCAAATGGTTTCTGCAAGTACGCCAATTGGCCTCCTTGGTTCCCGTTCCCAATGTAGGCTGATGTAGGCATCGTGTAGGCATCGTGTAGGCTTGCGAATGCGAGAATCGCGATAACTATCGGTCTTCTGTGCGATTTTGTGTAGGCATGTAGGCTTTTCTGTGAAAAATCGCAGGAAAAAATGTGCAGAAGACGTCAAAAAGTCATCTTCTCTAGAAAAATATCCAAATTCTCTAGAGAATGTATGTTTTTGCGCTAAAATCCATCCCATCTTCTTGGCCATTGTCTTAAAGAAATTCACATCAGCCTTCGGAATACTAAGCGTAAAAAAATCAGCCATCTGATTGGGAATAGTCATTGTAGCCATATTTCTTCTGATTTATTTGTTTCTGCAGTCAAAGGAACAAAATTCTGAATAATTGTATGACAAAGGCATAAAATGTGCGAAAAAGACGGGCAAGGATGGGTTATTCATCATCCTTGCCCGCCTTATCATATTTGGGATTACTGATTTTTTTTTTGCCAAAGTATTGCTGTATCAGAAATTAATCATATATTTGCAGAAGTGTAATCATATAAGGCTTTTTATCCACTATAAGTACATAATAATCATGAAACTTTATCAATAATATGGCTGTTATGAAAATAAATAAGTCTATCCTATTATTTATCGTGTTGCTAAACGCTTTGAATGTGATTGCGCAGCAAGCATCTTCTGTCAACCAGCAATTAGAACAGTTGTATGAAAAGGAGGACTACGAGGCGACCTATGAGTTAGCAACAAAAGAATCGGAGAATAATAATTCATATGCAATATTTATACTTAGTAAACTCTATTACAATGGAAATGGGATTTCTGAGAATAAAGAAAAAGCGATGAGCTTGTTGCAACAAGCAGCTGAAAATGGTCTATCTTCAGCTCAATATTCTTTGGGGTGGCATTATTGTGAAGGTGTTTTTTTTCCTCAAAATTATGCAGAAGCAATGAAATGGTTCAGAAAAGCTGCAGAACAAGGTAATTCTGATGCACAATATCATTTGGGTAGCATGTATGAAAGAGGCGAAGGCGTTAATAAGAATCTATCAGAGGCTTTTCGTTGGTATATGAAAGCAGCAGAACAAGGAGATTCTGATGCTCAGTTCAACATAGGAGTAATGTATGAAAATGGCGAAGGCGTTAATAAGAATCTATCAGAGGCTTTTCGTTGGTATATGAAAGCCGCTGAACAGGGAGATATAGATGCACAATACAACGTAGGAGTAATGTACAACACTGGCGAAGGTGTTGTGGAGAGTAAAGTAGAAGCATTTAAGTGGTTTATGAAAGCCGCAGAAAATGGAAACGTCAACGCTCAATATGTTATTGGAAAAATGTTTTATTTTGGTGACGGTGTTGCTCAGAATAAATCAGAAGCATTTAAATGGTTCATGAAAGCCGCAGAAGAAGGTGACAAAGATGCTCAGTTTAATGTAGGAGTAATGTTTGACACTGGTGAAGGTGCAGTTCAGAATAAATCAGAAGCATTTAAGTGGTATAATAAAGCTGCGGAGCAAGGAAATACAGTTGCACAGTATAATGTAGGTATAATGTATTATAATGGCATAGGGGTAATGAAGAATTCTCCTCAAGCAATATATTGGCTAGAAAAAGCGGTTGACCGGGGAGATAATGACGCTCGAATGCCACTAGCTCTTGCTTATGCCGACAACGAAGACTATTTTCAAGCCTTTAAGATTTTCTCAAAGTTGGCAGAAGAAGGCGATGCAACTGCAGAGTTTTTTTTAGGATTGTACTATGAGAACGGGAAAGGCATACAGATGGATATTCAAAAAGCAATACAGTGGTATACTAAGGCCGCAGAAAAGGAACACAGAAGTGCTTTGGCAAATTTGGGGCGCTTCTATGAAATTGGCATTGGTGTAGATAAAGACGAAAAGAAAGCATTTACTCTATACAAACAAGCTGCAGAGAAGGGCAGTAGCTACGGACAGAAAATGCTGGCTTTCGCATATTATGAGGGAACAGGTACACCTAAAAATGGCGACTTAGCTATTTATTGGATGGGAAAAGCGAAAGAAAACGGAGACAAAGGCGCAGAAGAAATCTTGCCAACTTTAAAGAATCTTGTTTCTTATGATAAAATAGATGGAGAGTCTTTGCCTAATGAGGTTGGAACAAACTCTACTATTACAATTCTCATGGACAAAAGAAACTCTGTATATTATGTTCCCTGTAAAATCAATGGAGTAAAGGCAGACTTTATTTTTGATACTGGTGCGGGTGCAATAAGCTTATCTTCTGATTTTGCAAGGAGACTTATTGCACAGGGTTTACTTTCTGATGACGACGTGACAGGTCAAGCAAACACAATAAATGCCAATGGAAGCACTAATAATGTAATTGTGGTGAATATCAAAGACGTTGAAATTGGAGGGTTGCACCTATATAACATAAAGGCAACAATTAAAGAACAACAAAACGCTCCTTTACTATTAGGCCAATCTGCTATCGAGAAATTGGGGAAAATAACTATTGATGGTTACAAGCTTATAATACACAGAAAATAAGTCAAGATAATATATAGATAGCTGATAATGGAGAACTGTTATAAACATTTATATATTATAGGTAACGGTTTTGATATTTTCACTGGGTTAAAGACCGGCTACTCAGATTTTAGAAGATGGCTTGAAAACAATTATATTATTGTATACGAGGCTTTGACTTCAACATATGGAGCAGATGGAGAATGGTGGAACGATTTTGAGAACCAATTAGGATACTTAAATATTTTTCAGTATGCATCTGATTATCCTTCCATAAAAAAACCACTTTCTAGTATAAGTAAAAAAGTCTTTGATAAGGAGGAGCCATTGGAGAGGGGGGATGTAACCCCTCACTTGAACCAAGAGAGTCCTTGTGCTCAAAGATTAGAGGGATTACTCGACATGCTTCATTATTGTTTTGAAAAATGGGTTCAAGAAGAACAGCGTTGTATTAGAATTCGGAAATACACTTACATTGAAAAAAAGAACTCCTTTTTTATAAACTTTAACTATACTGACACATTAGAGAGAATATACAACATCTCAGAAGAAAACATTCTTCATATACATGGGAGGGCCGCAAATAATGAACGGCTGATATTTGGTCATAACGCACCAATCCTTAGCTACGATGCAAAAAATATCGACGAACAGAAGGTTGTAGATGTATTATACAGGTATATAAAAAATCCATATGAATACATCTACAAGTATAATCTTCATGAAAGAATACAGAATGTTGAGTACATTCATATTCTCGGATTCTCTTTCTCAGATATCGACACCCCTTACTTAGAATGGATTGATAGTCATACCAGCAAACACTGTGAATGGGAAGCAAGCTGGTATTCCGAAGAAGACAAAAGACGCATTAATACTTTTCTTTTAGAAAATTCTCAACTTAAGTCTCGCCTACATCTAATCCAGATAAAAGAAGTATAAAAGATAACTAATTTGAGATACTTCAAATGATGAGAGAATTATAAATAAACATTGACATACCAAAAGGTATTGACATGAGGAACAAACCACTACCGGAACAGATTAAGGCATATAGGCCTTATATGGCGTATATAACACACTGAAATCTGAAAAACTGAAACTGTAATCTATAACAATTGTAACACGCCTTAATAGAATCGCCTCATGCCGCAACACCACCTCAGGGTTACTTATGGGTGTTATTCCGATTTTTCTGTTTTCCTGTCGGACCTTAGGAACAGACCTGCCAGGATGGTGCCGCTGATGCTGTGCCAGGCACAGGAGATGGCGCAGGGCAGGACGGCAAGGGGCTGGGCGGCGAAGAAGTTTCCTGCCAGAACGGTGGCCAGGCCTGCATTCTGCATGCCCACCTCGATGCTGATGGTACGCTTCTTGGCCTTGTTGAAGCCTGCGGCCTTGCCGGC
>Ga0326511_10005429_pt1 | contig 10067 bp, 10 predicted proteins | sample 0_2496_0518_D_FD_203701 | JGI IMG/M metagenome (GOLD analysis project Ga0326511, IMG submission 203701) | Bovine rumen microbial communities from UC Davis, California, United States - 0_2496_0518 | ecosystem: Host-associated > Mammals > Digestive system > Stomach > Rumen | place: USA... | reverse complement strand
GACAGCTCGTCGTCAAAGATCACCATGCCCACGGGCTGGGGGCTCCCTCCACCCTCCACCTTCAACCCTCCACCTTCCACCCACTCATCGTAGGCATCCTCCTGTTGCTTGATATACTGCTTGATTTCCTGCAGCTTGCCGCTGCCCACGTAGGTGGTCTGACTCGGCCCACCCACGCGCTGGGTGAATCGCTTCAGCGTCACGGCACCCGCTGTGTCGGCCAGGAATTCCAGCTCGTCCAGATATTCCTTCGTCTTGGCCTCGTCCTGTTCCTTGGTGATGAGGCCCACCAGCACTGCCGTTTCTGCCTTTGCCTCAGATATTACAAATTCTTTCATATTGTGTGCAAAGATAGCTATAATAATCTTTGTTTTGGAAAAAATAGTGTTAATCCGTGTTAATTCCTGTCTAAAAACAAATAAATATCGTATATTTGCCGAAAATTTTTACGAACCAAAACGAAAACATTATGAGAGTAATCATTCAGTCAGATTATCAGAAGCTGTCTCAGTGGGCAGCCAATCACGTGATTCAGCGCATCAACGCATTTAATCCCACCCCCGACCATAAGTTCGTACTCGGACTTCCTACCGGCTCCTCGCCTGTCGGCATGTACAACTATTTGGTGGAGGCCTGCCGTGCCGGGAAGGTCTCGTTCAAGAATGTCATCACCTTCAATATGGATGAGTATGTCGGACTGCCTGAGACCCATCCTGAGAGCTATCACGCTTTCATGGCCCGTAACCTTTTCGATCACATCGACTGCCCGAAGGAGAATATCCATATCCTCAATGGCAATGCCCCTGACCTGGTTGCCGAGTGTGCCCATTATGAGGAGATGATAGCCGAGGCCGGCGGCATCGACCTGTTTATCGGTGGTATTGGCCCCGACGGGCATATCGCCTTCAACGAGCCGGGCAGCTCCCTCGTCAGCCGTACCCGCATGAAGACGCTCACCAGCGATACCCGCATCGCTAACAGCCGCTTCTTCGGAGGCAATCCGGAGAATGTGCCCGCCCATGCCCTGACAGTTGGCGTAGGCACCGTGATGGATGCCCGTGAGGTGATGATCCTGGCCAACGGTCACCTGAAGGCCCGTGCCCTGCAGGCAGCCATCGAGGGGGCCATCAACCACATGTGGACGATTTCTGCCCTCCAGATGCATGCCCATGGCATCATCGTTTGCGATGAGGATGCTGCCGATGAGCTGAAGGTCAGCACCTACAAGTATTTCAAGGACATCGAGCATGAGCAGCTGCTTTGACCCCTGTCCGTAGGTATCTCTTTGTAGATGAAGGAAAAAAGTAATCCCCCGACAAGCACCGAGCCTGTCGGGGGATTTATGTCGGGAGTCTTATTTTGCAAGATTGAGCAGATACTTCCCATAGTCGTTCTTAGCCATAGGGGTGGCGGTGTCTATAAGCTGCTCGCGGGTGATCCAGCCGCGCTTGAAGGCGATTTCCTCAAGACACGCCACCTTCAGTCCTTGGCGCTTCTCGATGACCTCGATGAAGGTGGAGGCTTCGGAGAGCGAGTCGTGGGTGCCGGTGTCGAGCCAGGCAAAGCCGCGCTGGAGGGTCTGCACCTTGAGCAGGTGCCGGGCAAGATACTCCTGGTTGACGGTGGTGATCTCTAGCTCGCCTCGTGCCGATGGCTTGATGTGCTTGGCTATCTCCACCACGCTGTTGGGGTAGAAGTACAGGCCCACCACGGCATAGTTGGACTTGGGACGGGCTGGCTTTTCCTCGATGCTGAGGCAGTTGCCATCGGTATCAAACTCTGCTACGCCATAGCGCTCGGGGTCGTTGACATAGTAGCCGAACACGGTGGCCTCTCCGTCGCGCTCGGCATTGAGCACGCTCTGACGAAGCAGTCCCGTGAAGCCGGAGCCGTAGAAGATGTTGTCGCCTAATACGAGGCAGACGCTGTCGCTGCCGATAAACTCCTCGCCGATGATAAAGGCTTGGGCCAGTCCGTCGGGCGAAGGCTGCTCGGCATATTCAAATCTGACACCCAGCTCTGAGCCGTCGCCTAGGAGCCGCTTGAAGCCAGGAAGGTCGTAGGGGGTGGAGATGATGAGGATGTCACGGATGCCGGCAAGCATGAGGGCCGAGATGGGGTAGTAGATCATCGGCTTGTCGAAGATGGGTATCAGTTGCTTGCTGATGCCCTTGGTGATGGGGTAGAGACGGGTGCCGGACCCGCCGGCCAATACGATTCCTTTCATATACTATAGTTGTTTGCGGGTGCAAAGTTACGAATTTAAGTGAAGAATGAAGAATGAAGAATGAAGAATTTTGCGTGGCGGTAGCAAATTCTTCATTCTTCATTCTTCATTCTTCATTTTTTTCCGTACCTTTGCACGCGATTTACGTAAATTAAAGGAAAATATGACATTTTGGAATAAACTTTTCGGTAAGAAAGAAGAGGAACAGAAAGTAGGCGGCATGGAGGACTTCATGACCCTCATACGCGTCTATTTCCAGGCTGCGATGGCAGCCGACCTTGGCATCACCAACTTGGCAGCCCTGCCCGACCTGCGTGTGTTCAAGACAACGCTGAAGGTGCCCACGGTCAATAACAAGCTTGGGGTGGGAGAGCGGAGTCGCTGCAAGAACATGCTCAAGACGATGTACGGCATGGACGATGCTTTCTTCAAGGAGATTGATACCAGCCTGCGCAAGCGCTGCAAGAAGCTGCAGGACGCACAGACCTACCTGCTGCAGTTCCAGGGCTTCACCCAGGAGCTGATGATGCTCACTGGCAACCTGATGAAATTCAAGTTGAGACTGCCGGGATTCATGAAGAAGGTCCTCTACACGATGACGGAAAAGACGGTGAACGACATCTTCAATAAGAATGACTTCACCGATCCTGCCGTGCTCAAGTCGGTAGTGGCAGTCAGACAATACAACCAGCGCCTCGGCTTCACCCAGCAGTGGGTGACCAACTTCGTCTACAAGGTTGTAATGCTGGCAAAAAAGGAACCAAGACCTTCTTCAGACGACAAATAAGATAAAAAAACTTAAAATAAATGCAAAAAGCCTATTTTTAAGCGGATTTTTGCATAATTTTGTAGTTCAAAACGTTATGTCATGACCCCGAATGAGTTGGTGATAGGTACATTTCAGACCCGTCTGCACGATCTGCTCCGCCGGTTTCAGGAACTGAAGCAGGAGAACAGTGCGTTGCAGGCACAGGTGAGCAAGAATGCTGAGGACATCAGCGTCCTGCGTGCCAAGCTGACCCAGGCTGACAACGACTACAAGGCCCTGAAGATGGCCAAGATGCTGGAAATCACCGACGGCGACGTGGAGAGTGCCAAGGCAAAGGTGGCCAAGCTGATCAGGGACGTGAACAAGTGCATTGCTATCTTGAGTGACGAACAGTGAAATGAAGAGAGAAAGCGATGGCAGAAGTAAACAAAGAGAAACTACATATCCGGCTGCACGTGTATGATGAGGAAATCGACGTGACTATCAACCGGGAGGACGAACAGTTCTACCGTGATGCCGCCAAGCTCATCACCGACCGCTATAACCTCTATGCGCAGCGCTATAAGGGTAAGAAGACCGAGCACATCATCTCGCTGATGACCCTGATAGACATTGGGCTGCTCTACGAGCGTGTGAAGCACAGGAACGATGCCGGACCCTATAATGATATTCTCAAGAAGTTGACTTCCGAAATCGAAGAGGCTCTGAAATAGCTGAGAACTTGGAGGCGAGAATATTATTTTATTAACAATATAGATTTTTTATGGATTTAATTTTTGTACTTTTGATTGCCGCTGGCGCCCTCGCATTGGGAGGCGTCGGTGGATATCTAGTATTCCGTTATGTGTTGACGGGAAAATACAAGGAGATGATAGACACTGCCACGAAAGAGGCTGAGGTCATCAAGGAGAAAAAACTGCTTGAGGTCAAGGAGAAGTTCCTCAACAAGAAAAGCGAACTGGAGAAGGAGGTGCAGCAGCGCAACCAGCACATCCAGCAGAATGAGAACAAACTCAAGCAGCGCGAGCTCACGCTCAACCAGCGGCAGGAGGAACTGGGACGTCGGAAGAACGAACTCGACAACCAGCAGCAGCGTATCGAGAACGAGAAGAAACTGCTCGGCGTGAAGGCCGAGGAACTGGAGAAGATGCAGCAGAAGGAGCGCGAGAAACTCGAGGAGGTGTCGGGCCTGAGTGCCGAGGATGCCAAGAACCGACTGATAGAGTCGATGAAAGACGAGGCCAAGACGGCTGCTGCCAGCTATATCAACGAGATTATGGACGAGGCCAAGCTTAATGCCGACCAGCAGGCCAAGAAGATCGTGATACAGACCATCCAGCGCGTGGCTACGGAGACGGCAGTGGAGAACTCTGTCTCAGTGTTCCACATCGACAATGATGAGGTGAAGGGTCGCATCATCGGACGCGAGGGCCGAAACATACGTGCCCTGGAGGCTGCAGCAGGCGTGGAGATCGTGGTCGATGACACCCCGGAGGCCATCGTCATCAGTGGCTTCGACCCTGTGCGCCGTGAGACCTGCCGTCTTGCCCTCCACCAGCTAGTGAGCGACGGACGCATCCATCCCGCACGCATCGAGGAGGTGGTGGCCAAAGTGAAGAAGCAGCTCGACAACGAGATTATCGAGACAGGCAAGCGCACGGCTATCGATCTGGGTATCCACGGACTGCATCCCGAACTGATACGTATCATCGGCAAGATGAAGTATCGTTCCAGCTATGGGCAGAACCTTCTGCAGCATGCACGTGAGACGGCCAACCTCTGTGCCGTCATGGCATCGGAACTGGGCTTGAACCCCAAGAAGGCCAAGCGTGCCGGACTGCTGCACGACATCGGCAAGGTGCCCGATGAGGAGAATGAACTGCCACACGCCATCTACGGTGCCAAGATTGCTGAGAAGTATAAGGAGAAGCCCGACATCTGCAATGCCATCGGTGCCCACCACGACGAGATGGAAATGCAGACGCTGCTGGCTCCCATCGTTCAGGTGTGTGATGCCATCAGTGGTGCCCGTCCCGGTGCCCGTCGTGAGATTGTGGAGGCCTATATCAAGCGCCTGAACGACCTGGAGGCCATCGCCATGAGCTATCCCGGTGTGACGAAGACCTACGCCATCCAGGCCGGTCGCGAACTGCGTGTCATCGTGGGAGCCGACAAGATGACGGATGCAGAGACGGAGGCCCTGAGTGGAGAGATTGCCACGAAGATCCAGAACGAAATGACCTATCCAGGCCAGGTAAAGATCACCGTCATCCGTGAGACCCGCAGCGTGGCGTATGCCAAGTAGGCACAGACAAGTTTCTATACAACGGAAAGCCCTGTTCAGACACCTGAACAGGGCTTTCTCGTAGTCCGGATGCCCGCTCCTTTTTTGCTCGAAAATGGTCTTTTATATGTTAGCGACCTGTTTCGTGTTTTTTGGGGCTGAAGAGGGCAAAGATGATAATTGCCACAGAGAGGGTAAGCAGCAGGAGAAGGATGTAGGGCTGTTCGTTGTAGAAAATCTCAGCCTCGATGCGGAGCTTGCCCATTGGCGGGATGCTGTCGGGACGTGGTTGGATGAGGCGGCCCTGGGTGAGGAGGATGATAAGGCCCACTTTCTCGTCAAGTTCCACGACGGAGGCCGACTCCCTGACCAGTTTCTGCATGTGGGCAGGAAGGTTGGTGCCAATCTGGTTGAGGCGGTAGCCCAGCGTGTCGTCGAAAAGCTGTGAAAACTTTGCGTATTCCCCCTCGATGGCGAGCTGGCGGCGCAAGTCCTCATCGGGAATAAGGATCATCGGCTCCTCTTTCCAGGCATCGGGGCGCAAGGCCCAACCATAGACCACCTGTACGGGAGAGAGGCCCTGATAGGTAGACTTGCCGTAGACGTTCTGTAGGAAATCCTGGGCCATGGTGGAGAGCGTGCAGAGGCTACCGTGCCACATCACCTGTTCGCGGGCTGCCTCACTGGCCCGGTCGGCATTGATGGTGGGGATGCTCCTTGCAGAAATCGTGGCTGCCGCAAAAAGCAACAGCCACGATAGGAGAGGTTTAGAATGCTGCATGTTCGGGTTTGGATATTTGCCTGACTGCCATGCACTCCATCTCGATGAGCCAGCCCGGACGGCAGACGGGAGCATGGACGATGACGCAAGGCTTGCCTGGAAATCGTTCAGTATACATCTCCCTGACCACTTCGTAGTCGGAAGAGTCGCGCAGGTAGACCACCATCTCGCCAACCTCGTCGAAGGTGCAGTCGGCTTCCTTCAGCAACGCCTCCACGTTCTCCCACATGCGGTGGGTCTGGCGGATGATGTCCTTGGGATACATCACCTCACCCTTATTGTTGATAGAGGCGGTGCCGGAGATGAACACCTGCCGGCGGTCGGCATAGTCAACGTAGGTGCCTCGTTCGAAGGACACGCCGTAGTCGCTGGTGCGGTTGAGGTGGGTGGGGGCATAGAGATAGTGTATCTGTTCCTTCTTGATGCCGTCGATGGCGTAGTTGTCCATCTGTGACAGCACGTTGGGATCCTGCTGTCGCCCACCGATGCCGGTGGAGGCGATGAAGTGGGTGTTGACGGTAAGACCCTGGGTGAAGAAGAACTGGTTGCGGGCACGAACCACGCCGCCATAGTTCAGATCGACGTCGTTGACGAAGAACCACGTGCGGATGCAGTTGGCCTCCAGCGTGCAGCCCTCTTCCAGGAGCTGCATGTTGTATTCGTTGAAGAGCAGGCGCGTCTGATACTCGGAGTTGGCTGCCATGTTGTGGGCCGATCCGTTCCATAGATGGCGGAAGCTGCCGTGGCGCACCTCATAGAGTCCGCTCTTGGAGAGTCCGGCCTGTACACCTGACATGAGATAGATCCAGAGAGCGATTTTGGTGCCGTCGAGCGGGGCTTGTTGGATGATGCTCTTGGCACAGTCGGTGACATCGGCCACGATGATGTCGTCGGCCTGGTTGGCGGCATCGCTGAGAAAGTAGCGCTTGAATACGGCCTGCGAGCCCTTCAGCTGTCCTTCAATGAGCTGTGTGTAGGCATTGAGTATGGCCTCCAACTGCTGGGTATAGGTGAGGCGGGGCGAAGCGGCATGGATCATCACGTGGTGCTCCCTGACCTCTGTCCTGTTGTCAAACTGAAAAACTTCAGCAAACGCGTTCTCGAATTGAATGGTTTGTTGCATCTTTATATATTATTTCAATTTTTAATTATCAATAATTGTCAATTTTCAATCTCCCTTCGCCCCGTTGTTGATCCAGCTGTCGATGAGGGGCAGGATGCTCTGTTCGTTCTTTTCCGACACCATGTCGCGGTGGATCATCGATATACCTTCAACCTTGTCTTGGCGTAGCACCATGTGGAGCAGGCTGTGGTCGGCATCGCCTGGTTTTACCAACATGATGTCAGGCAGCTTCGTGGAGGGTTTGCCCACCATGGCGTCATAGCTCTTGCCTTCTGTGAGGTAGAGGCCGGCGGCGGCACGGTTGGAAGCACCGTGGCAGTTGGCGCACGTGGTGTTGAAGTAGCTCAACTGGATGGCGTTGTACATGCTGGCATTGATGTTTCCAACCTCGAATCGCATGGTGTCACGGGTCTGTTCCAAGTCCATCTGCTGGAAAGTCATCACTTGGCGGCGCAGACGGTCGAGCACACAGAACTGTACGTTGGTGACTTCATCGGAGATGCCCGACAGCACCACTTCAACTTTTCCACTTGATGTCTTTGGCAGGGCCTTTGAGATGACGGCATACTCATCGGTGCCATCGAAGCCGGCAATGGCTACGCTGTAGTCGTCGGGCCAGTTCTGTAGTCCTGTCACGGTGCCGGTGAGTTTCACCACCCGTCCCTCCTTGAAGCTGATGGTGGTCTCCTGTATGGGGCCGTCGTCGCAAGAACTCATGCCGACAGTTGTCAGTGCTAAAAGAGATGCAAAGATATACTTTTTCATTGAGATAGCCAAATTCTTCACTCCAAATTCTTAATTCTTAACTCTTAACTCTTAATTCTTAACTCTTAATTCTTAACTTTTAGAAGGCATACTGAAGCATGACCTGTGCCATGTGGGTCTGTATGCCGAGGTCATCGATGTCGCGGTCGAGCTGAGTCTTGTGACCAGTGCGTCCGATATATTGGTACATGCCGGAGAGCTTGATGTTGGTCTTGGGGATGAAGTAGTTGATGGTGACGGCAGGCATGTTGAGGATACCGTCCTTGGAGGTGCCGTTGCGATCCATGAAGTCGTAGCGCAGACCTAATTGCAGCTGGCGGTGTACGAAGCATCCCACCTGGGCATAGCCGCCCCAGAACTTGTATGTGTCGCTGATTTTCTGTCGGCTGGTGAATCCGATGTGCATGTAGTAGGCTTCGAGTCCGAAGTACCAGCGGTTCATCAGCATGGCAAACTCAAAGCCTGCGCGGAAGTCGTTGGTCGACTCGTTCTCCGACTCCACGTTGTAGTTGGCGCTTAAGCCGAAGAGCATTTTGTTTTCGTGGAGCAGCTTGGGGTTGCCCTGCGTCATGGGCATGGCTCCCTTTGGCTGGAAGGTGATGCGTCCGGCATAGAGCAGTGAGGGGATGTGCTTGTCATCGCTGGAGGTTTTCGTGGCACCGTTCTGTGCCGAGCCGGTGCCGTTCCACAGTCCCACGTCGTAGCCGAACTTGTTGGCGATGAGTCCGTGCATCTCCACGCCGAGGTCGAATCCTGTGCCGATGCCGGGAGTGACGGCGTTGAGGGAGTAGGGGAGGATGACCGCAGCCGTCAGCGAGGTAGGCAGGCTGGAGAAGAGCGTCTCGCCCAGGGTGGTGAGATAGGCGTGGGAGAAGGGTGTCTTGAACTTACCTACACGGAAGCGCAGGGCGGGGTTGACAGCATAGTCAATCCAGGCCTGCTGGAGCACGTTGCCACCGGAGGCAGCTGCATTGACACTCACGTTGTAGTCGATTTTGCCGAAGGCCTTGCCGGTGAAGCCGATGATGGCGTATGGCATGGCAAAGCCGGAGTTGGCGATGTTGTCCTGGTTGTAAGCCTTGTCGAGGCCCTCGTCATCGTAGTATTTGAAGTTGGCTGTGGTCTGCAAGTAGAGATAGGGCTTGAACATGAAGTTGCCGTTTTTTGACTGTAGGGTGAAGCCTCTGTCATCGGCGATAGGAATCACGCCGTTTTCCATGTTCAACTTGGCTGCCTCTGTCTGGCCCTCCGTGCTTGGGGCTACAGCCTTTGTGGAGTCTGTATCTGTCTCGGCGAATGCCGTGGCCGAGAGTGTCGTTGCCATTAAGATGGCGAATAGCTTGTTGTATTTCATTGTTTCTCTTGTTTTTTGGGATAGGTTATACTAGTCGTACTAGCCATGCTAGATATACTAGCCATACTAGATACTCTAGAGTGAATAGAGGAACTGCACGAGCTGGTTGCGCTCCTGCTTGCTCATATTCTTGAACTTGTTCTTGGAGGCTTCTCCTTCTCCGCCGTGCCACATTATGGCCTCTACGAAGTTGCGGGCGCGTCCGTCGTGCAGGAAGTAGGTGTGCCCGTTGACCTTGCGCTGCAAGCCTATGCCCCAGAGCGGTGTGGTGCGCCACTCGTTGCCACGGGCCAGTCCGCTGACGAAGTTGTCATTGAGGCCTACGCCCATGATTTCCGATCCCATGTCGTGGAGCAGGTAGTCGGAGTAGGGGTGGATGGTCTGGTTGCCCAACCATGGCAGGTTGGTGCCGGCGAGCAAGGTGGATCCTCTGGGCTTGGTATGGAGCGTGGTGACGTGGCAGAGGTGGCAGCCAGCTTCATAGAACAACTGTTCGCCTGCCTTCACGTCGGGGTCGTTGACATTGCGGCGGGCCGGTACGGCCAGTGCCTGCATATAGAGGTCCACGCATTCCATGTCTTCTGTGGGCACATCGAGCATATCGTATGACAGGCCCATCATCGAGCCTTCCTCCATTTGCTTCTGTCCCTCGCAGATTTCCTCGGGGTAGCGGCTGTTGGTCATGCCCATGTCGCTGGAGAATCCCAACTCTACAGTCAGGTCAGCGTGTTGGGCCTTGTTGCCAGAGAGTCCGAGCTGTAGCT
>Ga0326511_10005426_pt1 | contig 10074 bp, 13 predicted proteins | sample 0_2496_0518_D_FD_203701 | JGI IMG/M metagenome (GOLD analysis project Ga0326511, IMG submission 203701) | Bovine rumen microbial communities from UC Davis, California, United States - 0_2496_0518 | ecosystem: Host-associated > Mammals > Digestive system > Stomach > Rumen | place: USA... | reverse complement strand
TATTGACCAGCGGTGCGTCATATTCCTCAAATACGGAGCGGATGACATTAGCCAACTGTAGCTGGTCTTGTGGCTGTATATGTCTGACTGTCATCTTCCTTCAAATACCTAATCCTCCTTCAAAATGCCTTTCCACAGCCTTCGACTGCTGGACACGGGAGTTGGGGGCCACATCGTGGGTCACCCAGATATTACCACCGATAACGGAGTCGTGGCCGATGGTGATACGGCCCAGAATGCTGGCATTGCTATAGATGGTGACGTTGTCCTCAATGATGGGATGGCGGGGTATGTTGAGCATGTTTCCGTCTGCGTCTTTCTTGAAGCTCTTGGAACCCAGCGTCACACCCTGATAAAGCGTCACGTGACTGCCGATGATACATGTCTCGCCAATGACAACTCCAGTACCATGATCAATGGCGAAGTATTCGCCTATGTGAGCACCAGGATGGATGTCGATGCCCGTCTCTGAATGTGCCAGCTCGGTGATGATACGTGGAATGACAGGCACTTGCAGTTCGTGTAGCTTGTGGGCGATACGATAGTGAATCATGGCTTTCGTCACAGGATAGCTGAAGATTATCTCGCCATAGTTGATTGCTGCAGGGTCGTTGTCAAACATGGCTTGCACGTCAGTATAGAGCAACCGTTTGATTTCAGGCAATGCATCGATCAGTTGTAATGCCAAGTCCCTGGCCTTATCCTGTACCTGCTGCCTTGACGTGATGGCCTCGCTTTTCTCGCCAAACTGAAGGCCATAGGAAATCTGTCTTGTCAGTGTCTGAAGCAGTTCTTCCATGTGGACACCAATGTTGTAAGAACGGATGGTCTCATGACACTGCCGCTTGTTGAAGTAGTCAGGAAAGATGATGCTCTTTATCAGGTTGATGATTTTCTTCACCTGTTCCACAGAGGGGAGTGAAGCTTCCGTCTGTGGCATCATACGTATTTCCTGTTCCGTCTGGCGTGATAGTTGTCGGACATTACGTTCGAGTATTTCTATAGTTTTTGTGTCCATAACCAATTGTCAATTTTAAAGATGTATCTCCTTATCCACCACATCGCCATTCAGAATCTTGAAGGAGTTCAGATGGACACCTTCATGAAGTGAGAGGATGGCGTAGCGGATAGTAGGGTCGTTGGCCAGACGGAGGTCTTCTTGCGAAGGACGCGAAGGCGAGGCAGGATGACTGTGCCAGTTGGCAAGAATCTTCAGGCCATTCTGACGGGCGTACTTCAACGCAGCGAACTGGTCCTTCGGGGCGAAGGAGAAATGTTCTGACGAGTGGTCGATATTCTCCATCCAGTAGTTCTCCGTCACCACGTCACCGTCCTCGCCTCTGACGCCCAGCAGGTAACCGCACGTCTCGTTAGGTGCGTCCTGCCGGGCTTGGCTGATCAATTCATCTATAATAGTCTGTGGAATCTTCATTCTAAACAATTCGTTTAATTCGTGAAATTCGTGGTCGAAAATAATCAGTGGTTTTTGAGGTCGCAGGCAGCCTGTTCGTAGTCTATCAGGTGATCGATAGTGGGGTGGCTGCCGCAGATGGCGCACGAGTCACGGTGCTTCACGGGAACGGTGCGGAACTGCATAGTCTTGGCATCGAAGGTGAGCAGACGGTTAGTCAGCAGTTCGCCTATACCGGTGAAATACTTCAGGGTCTCGGCGGCCTGGATGGTGCCGAGCATACCTGCGATGGCTCCCAGTACACCAGCCTGCGAACAGGTAGGCACGGCTCCCACGGGAGGCGGTTCCTTAAACATACAACGGTAGCAGGCCGTGCCAGGCAAGTGTGTAAACGTCTGACCGTTGAAGCGCAGGATGCCGCCGTGCGAGAAGGGCTTGCCAGCCATCACACAGGCATCGTTGATAAGGAACTTCACGGGGAAGTTATCCGTACCGTCGACGATGAAGTCGTACTCCTTGATAATATCGAGCACGTTCGAAGAGTCGAGGAACTCGTAGTAGGTGTCCACCTTCACGTCGGGATTGATGGCCTTGATCTTCTCTTCGGCACTCTTCACCTTTGGCACGCCCACGTCCTTGGTGAAGTGAATCACCTGACGCTGCAGGTTACTCAAATCCACCACATCGGCATCCACTATGCCAATCGTTCCGATGCCCGCCGCAGCGAGGTAGAGCGACACGGGAGCACCCAGTCCGCCGGCACCCACTACGAGCACACGCGCGTTCATTATCTTCTCTTGTCCCTCCACGCCGACATCCTGCAACAGGATGTGTCGCGAATAGCGCTGTATCTGTTCTTCTGTAAAATCTATCATATTTACAATTTTACTATTTACTATTTACCATTTATTTGACGATTTTACAATTTTACAATTTATGCAATCGAGAAATCAATTGTACATTGTAAATTGTCAAATTGTAAATTACGCTCCTCCTCCCATGAAATACAGGAAATCGACCTTGTCGCCTTCCTTCAGTTGAATACTCTCCCAGTCCTCGCGCTCGGCAAACTCCTCGTTCACCTGCACGCTGACCATCTCGGGCTGCAGCACATTCTGCTGCTGAATCAGTTCACTCACGTTGAGCGGCAGGTTCACTTCCTGCGCGTCTCCATTTACATAAATCTTTGACACCATACTATTTACTATTTTACAATTTACTATTTACTATTTGTTAGTCGATGCAAAGGTACGGCGATTTCCAGGTTGCCACAATCCCACAGGGATGGTAAATCGCATACCATATCATAGGTATGCAGAATGCCACGAACGTGCGATTGTGGGAGTGCCAAAACCGCCGTACCTTTGCACGCGAATAAAGTCGACTCCGAAGTCACTCAAACTCAAACTCAACATTATGGCAGAACAAAAGAAACTAAGCATCATCGCCTTCAGCGGCGATTTCGACAAGCTGACGGCAGTATTTACATTAGGTACGGGCGCAGCGGCAGTAGGTTACGAGGTGAATATCTTCTTCACCTTCTGGGGCCTTGACGCCATCAAGCAGAAACAGGGCCGGAGCTTTACCGGCGGCAACTGGCTGACGAAGCTCTTCGGCTTCATGATGGGCGGTCTGAAGGTCACCCCCACGAGCCGATTTAACTTCCTCGGCGCCGGCCCGAAGATCTTCCGCTACCTAATGCGCAAGAACAACGTGGCGACCCTCGAAGAACTCGTCGAAGCCGCCAAGGCCCTCGGCATCAACCTCTACGCCTGCGAGATGGCCATGCACGTGCTCGGCCTGAAGAAAGAAGACTTCATCCCCGAGGTGAAGGACGTGCTCGGCGTGGCATCGTTCCTGAAGCTCAGCGAAGGTGGACAGACATTATTCATATAAAATTGAAAAATGAAAAAATTGAAGAATTGAAGTAACCACGCGGTTTGCTTTGCCCCAAGCTTCAATTTTTCAATCCTTCAATTCTTTAATTCTTAAAGTTATGGCAACAAAAGTATTAGACATCACGAAGGAGCACTGCCCGATGACCTTCGTCAAGACAAAGATTGAGCTGTCGAAGCTACAGCCGGGCGACATCTTAGAAGTACTGCTCGCCGAGGGTGAACCGCTGGACAACGTGCCCCGCAACGCCCGCGAACAGGGCTACAACGTCCTCAGCGTAGAGCACGTCGAGGGCACCACGCATAAGGTCGTCATCAAGAAATAGAGCGGTTATTTCAGTCTGTAGAAGACGCCGACCGTGCCATAGACGGGATAGAGCGTCTGTTCTACGGTCTTGAAGTCGCCAGGGAAGATGCCTGTCAGTCCCCAGTTCAGGTCGGCTGACACGCCGAGGCGCTTATATACCTGCCAGTCGACGCCAAGACCGACGCCGAACTGCACGCTGCGCATATCACTATCAAAATCGTAGGTGGCCCACTCGCCCTCACGGTTGCCCATCAGGATCTTCGGTCCCGTGGGACTGTCCTTACGCAGGTAGCCGTCGGAGGCGATGCCGTTGAAGCCCTTGCCCAGGAGGAACGACACGTAGGGGCCACCCTTCAGAATCACCTTCTGGCTCAGCATGAACGTAGCCTGAACGGGTACAGTGAGCATCCACTGCTTCACCTTCTGCTCGACGTGACCGGTGAAGAGTCCCGACATCTTTTGGTCGCCCTTCACCACCTCCATGAAGTAGGCCTTGGTGGTGACGTCGCCCTTCATGCCTTTGTTCTCGAGGCGCAAGCCGGTCATGACGCCCCACTGCGGGGTGAGCGGCAGCATGGCGTCGAAGCTCACCATGAACGACGACGTCAGGCTGTAGCTGTCGATGCTACGGATGGTCTCGGGCAGCGGGATGGGCATGGTGCCGCCGATGTTGTAGCCCGCACGGGCACGCAGTTGCAGACTGTCGAGTGTGCCGGCCTCAGCGGGACTGCTGACGAGCCACGACGCTGCTATATATATAATAAGGTATGCGATGTTCCTTTTCATATTCTGTCCTCCCTCCCTGTTATTTCTCATACGATATTTCTACCTCGTCGACATAGAGCGTGCTGCCGACGGCACCCTCGAACTGAGCGCCACGCTTGCTCGACGAGAACACCAGCGCCAGGTTGCATCCCTGGGCAGCAACCATGTCGTCGGGCACGTCACGGCCCTCGAAGAACATCTCCCACTGCGTCCACGTGTCGGTAGGCGGCAGCGAAGCCACGCGTGCCACCTTGTACACCTGCGGGTGGTCCAGCACCTTGTCGAGGTCTTCCACGTCGTGACCGTCAAGAGTGTAGCTTTCACCCTTGTTGTCGGTATTGCGATAATACACGGCATAGATGCTGGCCTCGTCCTCGCGGTCAGGATACTCCTTCATGTTCATGTCGGTGAACTTCGCGCCGGGCTTGTACTTGTACCAGCCGGTGATGCGCACGGGCTCCTTGCTGTTGGGCACACCGAAGCGCGTGGCCTTCAGGGCGTCGGAGAGCACGTAGTCGACTTGGAACTTGCCCAGGAACAGGCTGCCGGCGGCGATGGGCTTCTTCATCCACTCGCCCAGGGCACCCGCCGACTGGGTGTTCAGACAGACGCCACGGCCCTCCTTGCCGTCGGGCGTGGAATAGACGGGGAACTCCTCGGCCTTGGAACCGTTCTTGGTGAGTGCCGAACCGGGATTGCCCGTGGCCCAGCAGTAGTTGGGACCGGCAGCCGTCTGCTCGTAGAAGACGTGCATCTCGTTGGTACCGCCGAGCATGGTTTTCTCCGTCTGCGTCTCCACCAGCTCGAAGCTGAACTTCTGGGCGGGCAGCGGTGCCTCCTGGAAAATGACGTTATACGTGCGTTTCCACTCGCCGTCCTCAGAGGTGACGGTGTAGACCACCGGACCCTTCGTGAAGTCCTGCACCGAACCGTTGGCGGGCTCGATGGTGGCGCCGTCGGTGATCTTGAAGTGCAAGGGAATCTGCGTCGACAGCGAGAGCAGCGACCGCACGGAGAAGACGATGTCCGTCTCTGCCGAACTGATCGCTTCTTTCCGCATCTCCGTCGTCTGGTAGAAGTAGTCTTCGTACTCCGTACCTTCTATCCATGCACTTTCGATGTCGCACTCCTTGTTCAGGGCCTCGTCCTTGATACACGAAGCCATGCAGCAGCACACACCGATTATAAAAATAATGTACTTGTTCATATCGAATATTTGTTTTGCGGGTGCAAAGGTACATTTTTTTTGTGAATTACAACCGAAAGAATCCCAAAAACATCTATCATAAAGCTATCGGGATGCCTCAGCGAGTGATTCGCGGGGCATCCCGATTTGCGGTTTCTTTAGAGAGAGAGCAGGTCACTTGAACCTGAAAATAAAATCTCGGACATCATCGCTGAGAGGTACGATATCATCATCGGAGAGAATGCCGTCGAGATATAGACCTATCACAGCATCCAGATAATGACCACCCGTCATGCCGTCATAGCGTTCGGCAACGTGGTTGTCATACCTGTCCGTTTTCTTGAATATGTCAATGTATCGCTTGTGCCATGGTCCTTCTACGGACTTTCCGTTTTCTTCCCGGTAAGGTTCGTTGAGCTCTTCCTGGGGAATTGGTCTGCTTGCCAGCTCCAGAATCTCCTTTACAAACTTCTCACATTCGCGCTCCAGCCCTACGTGAATCAGCTCACGGCAGCAGCGTTTGTCGGCTTTTGTCAGATTGTTGTTCCACATATATGATTCGTCTTTACAAGAATTATCAAACTTCACACTAAAGTTCGACGGCAAAGATACGAAGTATTTCAGAGATTTCCAAACAAAGTGGCAGAAATGTTTCGCTTGACGAAGGCAAAGAAAAGGTACAAAAGCCATCGGGATGCCTCAGCGAGTGATTCGCGGGGCATCCCGATGATGATTCTCTGTACTGTTACACAGCCAAGTCAAGCGGTAGGTCACTAATGTCCTTCAGGCGTTTACCACTGATAAGGATCTTGAGCATTTCATTGGCATCCTCGGCATTAGCCTCTTTGACTGTCTCGACGAGTTCGTTGAGGGCGAAGTGATACACGCAATCGATGTCGCCCGTACCTAGAGCGAGGGAGGCTATGCGTGAAGGCATCGGCTCCCCAGTCACGACGACGATGTGTGGGAGATGTCCTTTGCGGTTGCGAATGAGGCCGAGAGCCTCAGTGCGGCTATTCTGAGAACGGTCGCTGCGCATCGTCCACTTGGCTGAAACGGAGGCGTGAAGAATGGGCAAACCGCCGCACGACTTGCGGATGTCAGAAAGGGCACTAACTGATTCGTCGACGATGAACAGTCTCTCATTAATAAACTCGTCGGACTCTGTCTCACGATATACCACCACATCGGGTGCCACCATGTAGTCGTTGCCCATGCTAGCAGCCAGACTCGGGTCGTTCTTTGTCAGTTGCGAAAGGTAGTCCAAGTGTTCGTACTGTGCAAAACTACTCGTTTTGATACTGTTGCGGTTACCCAGTTTGACAATGTGCCACTTGCCAGGACGCAAGTTCTGCAGATGGGGAAATGTGGCCTCGATAAACTCCATGTTCAACTGTTCGAACTTGGCTCCTGTGGTCTGGCCAACAGCCTTTTCCTGCTCACCAGCCATCAGACGGCGAGCGATGCCCTAGGCGATGGTGATGGAAAGGGTCGAAGCACGGTCAGCATTACTCGGCACGCCCTTCGCGTCAATGGTCAGCACACCGTTAGCCAACAGCTCTGCGTGGTATCTCTTGCGTGCTTCTGCTATCAATGCTTGCATAATCTAATACTTGTTTTATTTTTAGTCCTACTTCACGTGCTACAGGTGGTGGGAAAGCGTTACCAATCATGCGGCAAGCTGTAGTCTTGCGGTTGCCGAATTGCCAGTCGTCTGGGAATCCCTGCAGCCTAGCCATCATCCTTGGAGTGAGACGCGGCATTCCGTCAAATTCCGCTGCCGGAGCCTCGTTGCCTACGCCGCGACCATCGATGCCCATCTCTGCCCAAGCCTCACGGGCACGGGTCGGACCGAGGTCGGGACCGCCATGCTTCTTACTGCCGCCCACGAGTGTTGGAGCAATCTTATTGGCCATCTGTCGCCACTGCTCAGCCCCCAGCCATCCGTTGGCCGCCATCAGATCGTAAAGCGCATGACCCACATCCTGCGTCAGTTGCGGTTTAGGTTGAGGGAAGGTGAACATATCGTAGATATCCGTCCGCACGCCGATAATGATAGCACGCGGACGGAGTTGTGGTACGCCATAGTCCGACGCATTCAGCAGCCGTAGATGGACGTTATAGCCGAGCCGGTTCAAGCGAGTAATGATGCTGCCTCGGTAGCTGTCGAACTGCTTGCCGAGGAAGCCGCGGACGTTCTCAATCATCACCACCTTCGGATCGATTTCTTCCACCAGCCGTAGCATTTGCGGAAACAAGTCACGCTCGTCGTCAGCACCAAGCTGCTTGCCAGCGATACTGAACGGCGGACAAGGAACGCCACCCGAAAGCAAGTCAATTTTGTCCCTGTAAGGAAGCCCGTCAAACTTCCGCACGTCCATACACTTCACATTCCATTGCGGACGATTCCTTTTCAGACAATCGCAGTAATCCTTCTCAAATTCCACCAATGCCTGATGGTCAAACCCAGCCATTTCCAGCCCAAGAGCCTGACCGCCAGCACCAGCGCAGATTTCAAGTGAAGTATATGCCATCGTTCATCGCCTATTACAGATTGCAAAGGTACGAAGACTTTCCGACATTTCCAAACAAAGTGGCAGAAATGTTTCGCTGGACGATGGCGAAAAACACGTTGCAAAGGTACAATTAGGTGACCTTCTCGTTTCTAAAGGTCACCTTCTCGTTTCTAAAGGTCATCTTCTCGTCGCTAAAGGTCATCTTCTCGTCGCTAAAGGTCACCTTTTCACGGCTAAAGGTCACCTTTTCACGGCTAAAGGTCACCTTTTCACGGCTAAAGGTCACCTTTTCCAGAGAGATGATTACTATATAGGGAAAACGGAAAACCGCCCACACCCGCCACACCCGCCACACCTAAATTGAGTTAAGAATTTAGAATTTAGAGTTAAGATGTATAGCCTTCGGCGAGTAAGAATTAAGAATTTAGAATTATCGGGGGCGCCGATTGTGTAATAAACGTTAATTTAGGTGTGGCGGGTGTGGCGGGTGCTACCTATTTTCTGTTTTGCCATATATAAGCGCGCGCGAGGACTCCTGAAGGGGTGCGAGATTCACAAATACCATAGACGCGGTATGCGAAATGCCATAATCAGGCGATTGCCGGGGTGCGGAAATCACCGTACCTTTGCACCGTGATTTCGAACTCAAATATTAACGCTTAAAAAGAATTACGATTATGGCAGATTCAAATCTTCAGCGCAGTGTGACCACTGCTACCGCCAGAAGGCTGGCAACCACCACCAAAACCGCCCCGCAGATGGGCTCGATCACTCCGAGACTGTTACTCAAACTCTTGCCCTGGGTGCAGGTCAGCGGCGGCACGTTCCGCGTGAACCGCACGAAGGTCGAACTCCGTAAGAACGACCGCCTGCCGATACAATATGTCAACGGTGTACCTTCGTTCACAGCGAAGAACCTCAAGGCCATCCCCCTGTTCTCTGAGTTCGACGACGAGATACTGAACCGCCTCGTCAGCTCGTTCGAAGCCAAGGAGGTCGACGTTGACAAGCTCTTCGTGGAGGAGGGCAAGGACAAGCAACGCTTCTTCATCGTGGCCAGCGGACAGGCCGAGGTCATCAGCAAAGGCCCTCACGGTGAGGACCTGCGGATAGCCCTGTTGGGCGACGGCGAGTACTTCGGCGAGGCCGACTTGCTCGACGAGCAGGAGTCGACGGTCAGCGTCCGCGCCATCACGCCGACGGTGTTCCTCGGTCTGAAACTGCAGGAACTGATCAAGTTCATCAAGGAGGTGCCCGACTTCCGCGAGACCTTTGAGAAGGCCGTCGACAAGCAACTTCGCCTGAAGGCGTCGGTGAACGACAATGGCGAGAAGCACATCGATCTCGTCAGCGGTCACGAGGAGGACAACATCATCCCCGAGACCTACATTGACTACGAGGAGAATCCTACGGAGTACTCGCTGAACACCCTGCAGACAGTGGTTCGTGTGCACACCCGCGTCAGCGACCTTTATAATAACCCTTACAACCAGCTCGAAGAACAGCTACGCCTCTCCATCGAGAGCATCAAGGAACGTCAGGAGTGGGAACTCATCAACAACAAGAAGTTCGGTCTGCTGTCGGCCGTGAACCCCGCCTACCGCATCACCACGCGTTACGGTTCACCCACGCCCGACGATCTCGACGAGCTGCTGTCGCTGGTCTGGAAGGAGCCGGCCTTCTTCATCGCCCATCCGCGAGCCATCGCCGCCTTCGAGCGAGAATGTACGTGGCGCGGCGTACCGCCTGTGACCACCGACCTCTTCGGTACGCGTGTGATTCTGTGGCGCGGTGTGCCCCTGATTCCTTCAGACAAGGTGGAGGTAGAAGGCCAGTACCTGACAGGCCGAGGCGTCGGCACAACAAAGATTATCCTCGTGCGCGTCGGCGAGAAGAACCAGGGCGTCATCGGTCTGCACCAGAGCGGCATCCCCGGCGAGATTGCCCCGTCGCTCTCAGCCCGTCTGATGGGTCTCGACAAGTTCGGCGTCGCC
>Ga0326511_10005425_pt1 | contig 10074 bp, 3 predicted proteins | sample 0_2496_0518_D_FD_203701 | JGI IMG/M metagenome (GOLD analysis project Ga0326511, IMG submission 203701) | Bovine rumen microbial communities from UC Davis, California, United States - 0_2496_0518 | ecosystem: Host-associated > Mammals > Digestive system > Stomach > Rumen | place: USA: California... | reverse complement strand
CTCTATTTTCTTTTTGATGCTTTGTTCTATTGGGGATAGGATCACCCAACTGTCGGAGGTTGCAAAGTCACAAATAGAGTTCTGTTGCTGCACAAAATCGCTCAAATTCTTTACGCTGTCTTTATTCTGTTTGTTAGTAACAGCGCAGACTGTTTCGTGACGATTGTCTGACTTTGAAAGCAGCAGTATGTTTGTATCGACAGTGGCACTCTCAAAAATCTTCACTCCAGCAAAGTCAATGAGCAATTGCGGGTCTGTCTTTTTGGCAAAGAAATCACGGGTCTTTTCTCCATAACCAGCACGCATCCATTTATTAGATGTAATGTAGCACAAATGGCCATCCTTCTTAAGCAACTGCCATCCACGCTCATAGAACAGACAATAAATGTCTCCAGTTCGAGCAAATGCTGTGTAATTGCAATTCTCGTACAACTTAGCCAATTCTCCACCATTGTTTTGAAGCTGAATATATGGTGGATTGCCTATAGTAATGTCGAAACCATCAGAGATACCGAACATCCATTCAGGATTGAAGTATGATGATGATGAATTTTGGTCAAACATATCCCAATCAGCAAGGAGTTCAGCTTCACTATGACCGACAAAGCCCGTTTCTTCGATTGCTTTGGCAAGTGCTTTGCGAGTTTGCTTAATTTCTTCTTTCAAACGTTGCTTGTCAACGTTGCGTTTCGCAAGAAAAATTCTATGGTTCAGTTCCTTCAACTTGTCCTTATTCTTCCGAACTTCGGGTGCCGACTCAACTAATGTCCCATCATACTTTACAGGTATTAATGTGTTAGCAGCAACAAATTTCGATTCAAGATTGGGTAAAGGACGAATCCCAAAGTTACGAGTAGCATCATTTGTTGGCTTTTGATCCACTACCAAAGAGATGAAAAAACGAAGTTTACTTATCTGAACGGCTATAGGCTGGATGTCCACACCATAGATGCAATGTTCTATCAGATAGAGTTTTCGAGCATAGTCGGGATCGTTTATGGATTTATTGAAGGATTCACCAATATCGTCTAAACGGGCTTTCAACTCCTCGTCCATATTTTCGGCAAAAGCATTTCGTGATTGTTCAGTTGCTTTTTCTTCCATATATTTATGCCACATTTCGTTTGTGGGATCGAGTTTTCGTAGTACATGAACCATCTGCTGTAGTGCTCCCATTGGGAAAGCACCAGAACCACAGGCAGGATCAAGTACTCGGCAGTTGTAAAGAGCTTGAATGACCGTTTGCCGCTGTTCCACTGAAAGAGTAGTTTCTTCTGTAGAATAGCTGAGCAGGGAACGATACTGCGACTCCAAGTCCTCTCCACAGAAACGTTTGAGATGAGCCACCAAACTCTCATCGACCATATACTGCACTATCTCGCGTGGCGTATAGAACGAGCCACTCTGGTTTCTTGCTGTTTCTTTGGTCTCAGGATTATATGCCCCAAGCAGGTTTTCAAAAGCCTTGCCCAACAATTCTGGGTCGAGCGATACTTCTTGGTCAAGTGGTGTATTCTCTTCGATGGTGAAGTTATACTTCTTCAGTATGTCAATGATACCCTGGGCAGACACTTTTTTCTTCTTGGCATCTCCATACCATGCCGACAAGTCAATGCTTTGTCCGATTTCACTCCCAAAGAAGAGCCAGTCTGGCAAATAGAGCTGTTCAAGCGATTCCTTTCGTTCAGAGAAACCATCATAATATAGGTTCTTGGGCTTGTCATCCAAACAATCAAAAAGGCCACCATTCAGAAACGGCACATTGCTGTTGGCAATTTTCAGAAACTCTTCGGCACCACCAGCTTTGTATTCACTCTTATAGCGCATCAGATTATTGACATTATAGTCTGTGCGGAAATACCCTTTCTGACCATCTCCCCTAAACTTGCGATTGTTGGCAGTATTCTTTCCTTCAGGCACGATAGGACGATTAAGCATGGCAAAGAACAGGTTTTGAAGAATCAATCTGTAATAAAGGCTTTTCTCTGGATCATAAAGCAAGTTCTTCTTGTCATGTGGGTTAAACTCTTCTATAAAGTGGTCTCTTATATATCTTTCATCAAAGAACTCTTCTGGGATAAGATGCTTCTGTTTGAGGAACCACACAAAGATAAGACGGGTAATAAGACGTATACAACTCTCATGATTGAACTTCTCATCGTCTGTGCTTGTTGTAAGATCATTGGGGAATCGGGCCACCTGGACAGCCCAAGCATACCAGTCACTAAGTTCACCATAGAACTTTTTGGTGAGCAGCTCGCTGGAAAACACTTCTAACCAATGTTTATACAGTTCTTCATAGTTAGGATATGCTTTGTCGCCAATAGAGTTTAGAATGTCAATGTGACCACGATGCGGATGCTGACAGTTGATGTTGCGAAGCATGCTTACCTTTCCCATTTTCTCTCCATCACGCCATTGTTGGGTGTATTCGGTACGTTCACAAGTGGCTAAAGCCAATCTTTCACCTTGCTTAATGAACAGCACTACAGGTTGAGCAGCAGCTATTCGATTAAAACCACGGGTTAGCATTGCCATTTCTGTTCGATTCAGAGTTTGACCATCGATAATGCTGACAGCGAAAATCATCATTCCCACATATTTGCCTTCTGCAGCCTTTTGGGTTACCTCTTCCCCACTCCGCTTCATTTGCCTGCCCGAAAGGGACGCTTCATCCACTGTTCCTATAAAATAGGTACATTCCACTTTATCCATTATCTCGATTAAGGCTTTAGGAAGAGGGGCTGGATAAAGATTCTCAAATGGTACTTGTGTACGCGTTATTTCATTAAACTTTATATTTAAGTGGCTAAGCATTGCCGCACATGCATTGAACAACGGCTCATCTATGAATTGTTTTAGAATTGATTTCATTGCTTTGTTGTTTTATTTACTAATATACTCCCATGCTATCAAATCGAAGTTCTCACGTCTAAACTTGTCTTCAGGACGTTCGCCGCCCACACCTGTTTTCTTCGCCATACTAATTCCTTTGCGCGACTGTGCTATTTGCAGAATGGCATTCGTGGCTTGCTGGGGTACTTTTTCTTCCATCCAGTTCTGCACAATGCTCTGCAATTTCTGAATCCGTTCTTTCTCCGGTCGTTCTATCCACTCAGGCATATAGCGTTCCTTTTGCCTGTTCTTACGCAAGAAGTCGAGAATCTCAGCACGGTTCATCTCTTTGAACTGTGGAGCTTTTGATTTGTCAGTTGGCTGGCACATCAAGTAAATTTCGCGATAACGATCTGAGGCTGCTTCGCGCTTAGGATAACCAATGACGGCCACAAGGCTCTCTGGTATTCTCTCGAAGAGTGTGTCTTCATTGCGGAAACCGGTGAAGATGCCGTTAGGCATGCGCTCTAACAGCTGTTTGTATTTCTCGAAATAGTCGAGTAAGTCTTGGCGATACACTTCCAGCGAAAAGTCTTTGAGCGAAAGCGTCTGCTGGGACTCAATATCGCTGATACTATTGTTCTGTAGTTCAGCCAATAGGCGGTCAGCATTCTTGTCAATCAGGGGATTGTCCTGTTCCATCTTCATATAGGCATCGTTTAGCTGCTGAGTCTCCGAGCCTACAAGATTCATTGTCACCATGCGGTTCATGATGCGTTTTTCTAAATGCAAATACTCTTCGAAAGAAATTGCCGGCCAAAAGTTGACGCATCTAATCAGCTTGTTAGGTGAACCTATACGGTCTATACGACCAAAACGCTGAATCAGCCGTACAGGATTCCAGTGTATATCATAATTCACCTGAGTATCAGCATCTTGAAGATTCTGACCTTCTGAAAGGCAGTCGGAAGCTATCAATATATCAATTTCATCATCTAACAGATGTTCTACAACTGAATCATTCTGTCTTACAAGTTTCTCCCAAACATCATAAGGTACCCTCCATTGACGTTTTTCGGCATTGAAATATTTTTCTGTATCAAGGTGGGCATCTTCATAAAGTGTGCTCCAATCCCTCTCTTTGTAGAGCTTACTATATGGTGCGAAACTCTGCAGCACCTCTTGAAAGTCTTTGGTACGATGTTGCCCTGACGTATTGATTTCTGTGCCAGACACAGAAGCGATACGAGTGTATCCACGTCTGCGAAGCTCGTCAAAGAGGAACCTGGCAGTATCACTATATGCCGTAAAGATTAATATCTTCTTATTCGCATTTTTCTGTTTCTCCTTAATCAGCGCATCAAGTTTGTCAAGTTTCTCATCTCGTTCAAAGCCTTCTATATAATTTTTCTCAAATGTTTTCAGATTGAGATAAATCTCGTTCAGACATTTCACATTGTGCTGCAATCCTCGCTTGAATCCGCCCAAGTTCTTCATGTCACTTAGGCTGATGGTTCCCTTGCGTAGAGTAAACATATCGTCTTTGTCGAAGTTCTCATCTTCGTCAAAGATATTTACAGTGACAATGTCATTTCTCCTATGTTCTTCAAAATCAAGAACTTTCCGAAGTGTATTTTCATGCACGTCGAGCACTTTCTTCACTGTAAGCATACAAGAATACCAGCTGCTTTCCAAACGCTTCATAAACAGTATGCTCATCATTTTGACTAAGAAGCGTTCACGATTCACGTTATCGTCCCAGTCACTCTTGGCCCCCTTACGTGCTTTCTGCTGTGTGTCAGGTATGAAGAGACTTGGCTGATAAGCAGTCAGTGTTAGTTCCTCGAATGCTTTGTAGATTTCATCTGCCGATTTGTATTTTCCAAAATGATCTACACCTTTATATATATTAAGAGGCTTCTCTTTCTCAGGGAATCCCATATCCTCGCCCAGTGTCTTTTCTATTAGCTTGCGTGTGCGTGCTACTATTAGTTTATCGGTCAGATTAAAAAACTTTGGCGAGAGTTGATTGATGAAACTGCCAATAGTGCGATTGGTATCCTTACACCACTCTGTATATTTGCGCTGTGAATCAGCAAACAGGTTCTTGAGCGATTCCACGCCAAAATCATCTGTATCAAAAGCATCATCGTCCCCCCTTCCAATTAGGTTGAACTGACCTTTTACGTCTTTCAATCCTGTATTGATAGGTGTGGCTGAAAGCATCAGCACTTTCAACTGATGGCCTTCTTTGGCTGATTGAACCTTGATAAGACTTTCCATCAGGTCTATATATCGCCCTGATTTCTCGTTCCGCAGATTATGACTCTCATCAATGACTATCAGCAGTTTTTCGCGTTTCTGCAGATAATCAAGCTTATAGGTATCATAGCTGTTCTGCAACCTTTCATTCTGCAAATCGGTATGGAATCGCACCTGATAATCGAAACGGTCTTTATCGAAACGAGATCCCGCCCCTTTCAGATATTGAATCCAGTTATTCTGCAGTTTCTTGGGACAGAGCAACACTGTGGTGTAGCCTTGAATCTGGAAGAACTTAATAACGGCAAGTGCAGAAAACGTCTTACCAAGACCTACTGCATCTGCTAGGATTGCACCATTGTATTTGCGCAGCATCTTAATCAGTGAGATGACACCCTTTTGCTGATAGTTGAACAACGTGCGCCATATCTCACTGGTCTGTAGCAACGACATGTCCTGCTGATGCTCAATGGACGAGCCTTCCAAGTCAAGATCAGCCTTGAACAGCTCGTAGAGAATCTTATAGTAGATTTCTTCAGGCGAATACTTGCGGAAGTATTCTTCAATCACACGAATAAAGTAATCCTTTACTGTGACAAATCCTAAAGCAGGATTATCAGGGTCTTTTATCTTATCCTTAGCCGTTTTCCATATATCCTCAAACCATCGGCAAACTTCCTTATAATCAGGATTGGCCTTGTTGCACGACTCACCTATGGTCAGCTCCACATTTGAGGTGGGCTTTAATCCAAGTCCAGCATCCGTCAGATTGCTACTGCCCGTTAGGTAGTAACCATTATTCTGAGCAATATTGTTTTTGAACATATATACTTTAGCATGACAGAAAGCATTGGCTATGGCGCGAATCTGAACGGTATTGCGCTCCAGGAAGGCTTTTGCCTCCTCTGCATATTTGTCAAGCTGAAATTGTGTATCAATGGTAAAGTCTCCATTTAACAGATCTTTAATGTCCTCTAACTGCTTCTCTTCGCGTATCATTTCGGAAGAGACAATACGGAATTCGTCCTCGGCTGGCAGTTCTTGATATAGTTTACTAAGAGCTCTAATAGTAAAATAGCCTGTAACGATATCGAGTTTTCCTATTTGATGTGACTGCCGACCTGAGTAAAGGTTGATGAAATCCCACACAGTCTTGATGCCAAGACCTTCATCGGGATAGCGATCCACTTTGTTGTCTATAAGCATAGTAATACGATAGTTTTAGGAGCGAAAGAACTATCTCGGATGATAATGGGTTCTCAACGAAGAACCTCGGGACACAATAAAAGCGTGAACCGCCCTTACCGATGTCCCAAGGTCCTAGCAAAACCCATTATACCAGATAAGTCGTCCACGCTATCGCGTAGACGTTAGCTTATTGATTGGTATAATGTCGTGTGAAGTTGCTAGGTTCAGGGACATCACCGAATATAGCGCTAACGCTATGATTATTACCACGAAAATCATACCACTACCCTGCACTCAGAGATTCAGCCGTAGCTTTCACCGTTTACGGTTCTTCAGTGATACTTGAATGCAAAGATACAACTTTTTTTGAAAAGCGAATAAAAAGGTATCAAAAAAGTTTAGAAAAAGTTGGAAAGCAAAAAGATAAAGATTATCTTTGCAGGGAAAAAACAGACAAGTATGAAGAAAACAGTATTGATAACGGGCGCAACGAGCGGCATAGGACTGGGCTGCGCAAGGAAATTCGCTGAGAATGGTGACAAGCTGATTCTGACAGGACGCAACGAACAGCGACTGGAAGAAATCAGAGAGGAACTGACAGATAAAGGCACACAAGTGCTGACACTTGCCTTCGACGTAAGAGACCGCGAGAAGGCCAAACAATGCATCGACAGCCTTCCTGATGAGTGGCGCGACATAGACGTGCTGGTAAACAATGCCGGACTGGCTCTCGGACTGGAACCTGAATACGAGGGCAACCTGGATGATTGGGAGACCATGATCGACACGAACATCAAGGGGCTGCTCACCATGACACGCCTCATAGTGCCCGGCATGATAGCACGCAACCGAGGCCACATCATCAACGTGGGGTCTGTAGCTGGCGATGCCGCCTATGCTGGCGGCAATGTCTACTGTGCCACGAAAGCTGCGGTGAAGGCACTTACCGACGGACTGCGAATCGACGTGGCTGATACTGCTATCCGCGTGACCAACCTGAAACCCGGCCTCGTAGAGACGAATTTCAGCAACGTCCGCTTCAAGGGCGACACCACTCGCGCCAAGAAGCTCTATACGGGCATTCAGCCCCTGACGGGCGATGATATTGCCGATGTTGCCGTCTATGCAGCCAATGCTCCCGAGCATGTTCAAATAGCCGAGGTGCTCATCCTTGCCACGCATCAGGCCAACGGCAGCGTCATTGTGAGGAAATGACACGTCAGCATCAAATCACGCCGTTTTTTCCGAATCATTTCAAATGATAATCCCGATAACTCCTTACAGAGCTATCGGGATTATCATTTGAGGATTGACTACCGTTTTTAGAAGGCAGCACCGGCAATCCACTCGTAGACGCAGGAGACAACGCCGAGGAGGCAGATGCCTGCTGTGCAAAGGGCGAGGGAGAGCTTGGTGGCTCCGTCCAATGAGAAGGCGGGCAGCGGATTGTCCTCCTTCGTGATGTACATAGCCTTCACGATGAGCAGATAGTAGTAGAGGGAGATGACCGTGTTGACCAAGGCTACCAATACCACGAAGTAGGGCCAGAAGGGTGCTATGTTATGACCATTGGCGGCAGCAAGGAACACGAAGAACTTCGAGAACATACCTGCGAAGGGAGGAATGCCTGCCAGCGAGAACAGGGCCAGTGTCATGAGCAGAGCCAGCTTGGGGTTGGTCTTGTAGAGACCGTTGTAAGCCGACATCTGGGTGGCCTCACCCCCCGCCCTCTCCGAAAGAGAGGGAGCATGCTCAACAGCACTGATGACGGTGAAGACCGCCATGTTGGCAGCCACATAGACCAGCACATAGAACGACAGAGCGGTAGCACCTGCCTGGGCATTGCCGCCAATCACGGCAAGCATGATATAGCCGGCCTGAGAGATTGACGAGAAAGCCATGAAGCGCTTCAGCTCCGACTGACGGATGGCGAAGAGGTTGGCTACGGTGATGGAGAGCATGATGACAATCCACAGCAGCGGATTCCAGTAATCGACCATCGAACCGAACACCTTGGTGAGAATGATGCACAGCGTGAGGGCTGCGGCACCCTTCGACACCACACTCAGGTAGCCCGTGACGGGTGTGGGAGCACCCTGATAGGTATCGGCCGTCCAGAAGTGGAAGGGCACGAGAGAAATCTTGAAGCCCAGTCCGCTGAAGAAGAACACGAGACCCATGACGGGAAGTGAAGAGTGAAGAGTTAAAAGTGAAGAATTGGCCAGTGCCGTAGCCACATTGTCGTAGTAGAGCGAACCCGTAGCGGCATAGATGAACGAGATGCCGAAGAGCATCACGCCGCTTGAGAACGTGGCCACGAGAATGTACTTGGCAGCACCCTCAGCCGAGTTCTTGCGGTTCTTGTCGAAAGCCACCATGCATGCCAGGGGCACTGAGGCCATCTCAAGACCCAGGAAGAACATGAGGAACGAGCCTGACGACATCATCATATACATGCCGAGGAGCGTGCTCAGAATGAGCATGAAGAACTCGCCAGAAAGCTTTTTGTTAGTGTCCAGCCACGTCTTCGACATGACGACCACGATGAGGGTACCCGTGGTAAGGATAATCTTCATCACGTTGACCATCTGCGTGGTGACGTAGATGCCGCCGAAAGCCTCGGCAGGCTCCATTGTGCCGAAGAGCACAGCCGTCTGAAGCACAAGTGTACCCAAGGTGACATACCACAGCTTGCACGTCTTCGACTCACTCTTGGCCAAAGCAAAGTCGGCACAGAAAACGATTAGCAGAAATGCTACCAGCGTAGCTTCTGGAATCATATTTAAGAATTGAGAATAGTTCATATTAACCCACCCCCATCCCCTCCCGAGGGGAGGGGCGTTTATTTACTTTGGGGGTCTCCATTTATTTAGTGTTATACATTATTTACTGTTTAGTTCCACCTACAAGTCTATTCAGACTCCCCTCCCCTCGGGAGGGGTTGGGGGTGGGTTACATTACACCAATTGATTGTAGTATCGAACCGGCACTCGGCGAAATCATGTCGCTGAAGAAGAACGGAGCACAGCCCAGACCTGCCACACAGAAGATGAGGCAGATGACGGCGACGCGCTCGTCCCACGTAGCATCGGTCAGCTCAAGGAAGTGCTTGTTTTCCACCTCGCCATAGAGAATCTTTCCGACCACACGCAGGATATAGACTGCGGTGACAACGATTGACGTACAGGCGATGATGGTGGCCACCATGCGGAACGACGTGTTGGGGTCGCCAGCAAGTGGGTGAGCACCGAAGGCACCTACGAAGATGGTCATCTCGGCAATGAAGCCTGAGAAGCCAGGCAGACCGAGGTTGGCCAGACCGGCAATGACATAACCCACAGCGAGGAACGGCATAATCTTCATCAAACCAGCCAACTCACGGATGTCACGGGTGTGAGTACGACCGTAGATCATACCGATGAGGGCGAAGAAGAGAGCCGTCATCAGACCGTGAGAAAGCATCTGCAGGATGGCACCCGTCACAGCCGTCTGACTCATCATCAAGAGGGCGAAGAGCACGAGGCCGCAGTGAGACACTGACGAGTAGGCATTGATGTACTTCAGGTCGGTCTGCACGCAGGCCGAGAAAGCACCATAGACCACAGAGATGGTGGTGAGGATGAGGAAAATCCAAGAGAGCTGCTGGGCAGCTTCGGGCAGCAGGTACATAGCCACGCGGAAGCATCCATAGCCTCCCAGCTTCATCAGCACACCGGCATGGAGCATCGACACGGCGGTAGGCGCAGAAGCGTGACCGTCGGGAGACCATGTGTGGAAGGGGAACAAGGC
>Ga0326511_10005423_pt1 | contig 10076 bp, 32 predicted proteins | sample 0_2496_0518_D_FD_203701 | JGI IMG/M metagenome (GOLD analysis project Ga0326511, IMG submission 203701) | Bovine rumen microbial communities from UC Davis, California, United States - 0_2496_0518 | ecosystem: Host-associated > Mammals > Digestive system > Stomach > Rumen | place: USA... | reverse complement strand
TATTACACATTGATGAGTATGGCGCCTATAGATTGTGCCATTGCACACAAGTTGAAGAATAAACAGGACTTCAACATGGAAGATTATATTCGTGATTCGCAATAATTACATCTCCTATAATAGAAACGCGGGAGTAGTTCATTTACTGCTCCTTTATTTTTGTTCTCTCTTTTGAGAACTTTTATTTTTTAAAGGAGGTTCAGCATGCCAGAAAAAGAAAAGTTTTTAGCGGTCGTTGAGATTCTGGATATTGCCAAAAAGGTTAAGGATCGTGGCGGAGGAACATACAGATTCTCAGAACCACCAGAACCGGACGATGGCGAAACTAGAATTAGTTATATTCCAAGCGACTGTCGATCCGGAAGTGGAAAGAGGTACACAAAACTGTGATTATATTTTTAAGGAGGTAAGTTATGGGAAGACTTACGAAAAAGGAAATTGAGCTTGAGCTTATGCGGTTTAAAGATCCGTATAGCATTAAGTTGCCTGTCATTGTTCAGGATGAGGCGGACGGTACCATTTACTCTATTGACCGGGTAGGATATTCTATCGTGCTCTCGCGGAACGGTTCCGGCATTGCATATTTTCGCGATGACGAATCGATGCATAGCATTGCATACGCTATTCATGCGTTTCTTGGACAGTGTGGCAAATAGGAGGTGTTCTATGAGTGAGAACATTATGTTAAGTATTCTGGCGCTTAGTCAGATCACAAGGTATGCCTATGATGAACTTGTTTCATCTTGGCAGTTATATTCCGAGAAGTGGTCCTGGGACAAATTCGTGTTGGACACTCTCGGTGAATGTTTGGAGGTGGCATTATGATGAAATATTTACATTCGATACTTACGGCGGTTGCTACGGCAGCCGTCTTTTTTGGTGCATATTTAAGCGCCAGTAATTCGGATCCTGCGCAGTCATTCCGAATTGTTATATTTGCAGGCGTTATTGCGTTTGTCTGTGGCATTGGACTCGGCACTGCACCAGAGACATATTCTCCGAAAGAAAAAGCGGAAGACAACGAACTGCCAGAATCGGAGGATACGAAATGATAATTCTTCTCAACATATATTACACAATTGTGGTTCTTGCATTAACCATTGGGGCAGCGGTCATAACGATCGCTGCTTTTGGTTTAGGAGCCTATTATATTTGGCTTCGATGGGTGCAGAGATTTGTCGTTGAGTTGATCTGGGATGCAAAATGGTATGGAACAGCTTGGCATCCGACAGGCAACCCAAATCCGTACTACACTGGGAGGAACTAATGATAAACAACAAAGAGTACGAACACCTGCCATATTTAAGGTTCGGTGAGTGGGTAGCGATACAGAGGATACGGATCAGACTCGAGCTGCCGGCTAACGAAACAAAAAGTGAACCATGCTGTCAAATCAGACGCGGCCTCGGAGTTATATTTTCCACCAAATGCGGAAACCGAGAATTGAAACAGACGGTATATTTCTCCGATTGGGTTCGTCTTAGAAACAAAAAGAAAGACGAAACTTGGTATGAAGATTTTGTTTCAGACTGGAACACTGGTGGAGGACAGGCATGAGCTCTAAACAATTACATTATTTAAAGGACCTTGTTATATTCTGCGAAGAACATAAGATCAAAACTAACATAAGTCTCAAGGAGGCCGAACTCAAAGTCGATGACGACGTTTTGTTGTCTAAACACATTGCGCGTTGTTGGAATTATATTAACATGGCAAGGTTAACGCAAGAGTTCAAAAAACAGAACCCTTCAGATACATATTTTGTAGGGCTCAGAAACAAGCCGTATTCGGCAAAGCCGGTGCCGTTTGTCAGAAAGAAGGCTAGATTATGAATGAGGCTGCGTTTGTTTTTGGCTTTATATTGTACTTTCTTGCCGAATGGACAATCGTGATGCTCGCATCGCTCATGACCGGCTATATGATCAATTGTGTCATATATAGAAATAGTGAAAGGGCTCAGTTAGATACTGAGCTTATATTTTTCTATTCTTGGCTGACATCAACTTTAGCTTTAACGGTTTTGTTGATTATATTTGGGAGGTAGTATGGAAGATATCGACAAGTTGTTAGACATCGTGAAAAACGGCAACGAAAATGAAGCGTGTAAGGCAATGTATGAACTCAATTCATCGGCTTTACACGAAATGACTAAAGACCCGCATCAGGTCATACAGTACTCACGCATCTTGAGACAAATTCGATATTTGGCGGGCAACCACGCCTACTCCTTCATATTCGAGGCAGGCAAGTTGTGCGGATACGTGGAAGCATTTGAAACAATCGCAAAAAATGAGGAGAAAACATTATGAGAGAAGACCTTAAGAAGGAACTTGCCGATCGTCTCGACGTTATATTTTCTGAAACTATTCGTGACGATCTAATCTCTTATTACAAAAAGAGATCGGAAATCTGTGTCATGATTGGTCTACTTGGTACGGGGATTGTTGGCTCACTGTTATATTTATCGCCAGACCTTGTAATGAGGGCTATATGGTGTTTGACACTAATTTTCATCGTTCCTTTTACGATCATGGAAGCTGTAGAACTCTGGGCCTGGAGTTTCCACGGTGACGAACGCGTAATTGACTACGTGTTTGATGACATATTTAGGAGGTGAAACATGGCATCAAAAAGAAAAGATTCCTTCGGCCGAATTGGCGGCCGTTTGTTACCGGCACCCAGCGTTATGTCTTCGGGCGGAACTTCAGTTCTTGTAGCAGTTGGCGGTGTGATATCAGAAGAATTCATTCAGGGACCAAGCGTATTGGTTGAAACTCCAACAGCGTTACGAGTTACCTCAGAGGTTGACGGCACACATGCTTTTGATTCTCGCGGAGTTATATCTGTCCAGTGGGATCTTGGACCGAACAGAGATCCGAAGAACAAAGAACCTGACGATGCCACATGGACATGTCCGTATTGTGGCGATTTAAAGCATGTATTTTTATCAGACTATACATGCAAATGCGGTTGCCGGATTATAGCCCCGACTGTTCAGAAAGGAGATTAATGATATGTCAGATTGCTGTGATCGCTGTTCGTTTTGCGTTACCGATCCGCGGGAGAACCCCTTTCAGGGTTATTACTGTGTAAACGAAGAATCTTTATTTTTCGGCAAAGTTGTGCGCGAAACTAATTCCGGCGGACCTGGATGTCACAACAAAAGAGTTTATGATCCGAAAAAGATCGCGGATATTGGTCTTAAAGACGCTTTGATTCGGTTAATTCAGCCGGATGAAGTAAGGACCATTCACAAATTCAGGTTTGACAAGGACGACGATGTTTTTGTAGCGTTGTTTTTTAAATCGAACAAAGATTATATTCTTTGGCGTGATGCCTTGGAGCGATGCTTCGTAGAGTATTTAAACTTGTCAAAAGAGGAAAAAGAACGCGGGAATAAGAGAGTAGGTGAGCTGGATGAGAATTATATCACAGAATAAAATGACGGACATATCTTATGACGCGGCGGTTATTTACATCTATGCGAGAACAGACAATCATAAGATATATATCCGTGCTCATGTTTCCGACGACGATTTTCCGATTGGAACATACAACACCAACGAAGATGCGGTATATGTGATGTCACTTATTCAGAAAACATTTATGTGCAACCATAAATACTTTTATATGCCGAAACCCGAAGAGGTTTCTGTGATTAAAAAAAAGATGGAGAAATGTGAGCAGGATGATTAACGGAATTATGCGGAAGTTCGGATTTATCAGCGAAAAAGAACTGATAAATGTGGCAGTAGAGGTATATGAGAGAAATGACGAGAGCCGGCAGGATTCCTGCGAGGGTTTTTATTATTGCTGCGGAAACGCAAATGCGGTCGGTTATATCCTGAGCAGATTTGGGATAGACATCGCAAGCGTAATCAAGGATCGAAAAAAGAAAGCGGTAGGTGAGCAAGAATAAAAATGACTACTGTTATATGCTGGGTATACGTTGTAGTATTTATTATTTTCTTTAGTTTCGCGGCAGGGTTATTACTCGTAGACCCCGAACCGATGTGTATAGCTGGCGCTATTATTATAATCCTTATTGGTGTTCTTACTACAATAAATCTCGTTTTGACAATGCCAGTATAGGAAGGTGGTGATTGTTATGAAACCTGCGGCATTTGTTTCGATTGTTATATTCTTGTTCGTCTGCATTGTAGGTTTTTTCTATTCTATATGGTTTGACGATGGCAAGTATGCGATCGGATACGCACTTGGCCTTTTTAGTGGGTTGTTACTAGCCGCGTTAAGAGTGGTTTTGTAAAGTTATATTTCAAGAAAGGAGTTACTATGGGAGCTGTTGGACGATTTATATTTAGAACCGGTACCACACTAGCCTTCGCTGCTGCTGGATACATGGCGGCAAAAACGTGTTATAACGTTGGCAAGATTGAGCGTGGATATTGGGCGAGTCGCGCTAAGGATTTAAACCTTAGCTTTGATGAAGCGGTTAAGTACAAAGAGGACCACGAGAAAATGTCTAAAATTATATTAGGAGGTGGCATGGCTCTCCTCGTTCTGGCCGCGATGTCTGTTCCGGCGCATGAAGCCACTAAGCTTCGCCATGTCCTGGCCTGGCAGAACGAGCATACAATTAGAGTACATATTTAGGAGGTGTTAACATGTGTGTTAATAGCGGCGAGAACTTGGCAGTCAGTAAAATTTTAGGGACTCAGTATTATCGATTCGATCTTCTCCCGCTTGATATTTGCGGAGAGACCCTTGGATGCTCTTACGACAGAGAGCTTTTGTCTGCATTGAATACATATTTAGCGGAAGAAGAAAATCATCCGGATTATTACATCCATAAAGTACTTGAGTCGTTTTCGGCTCAGCATTACGGAAGCCTCGAAACGGCATATATTGCTGCTTCTAGGTTTATTACTAAACGGGAGAGAGGACTTCCGTGTCATGTTTATATTAATGATGCGGTTTATCGATTTTTCGAGTCTAACGATGGCGGCAGCGATAAGAATATTAATTACGCTTTGTTCGTTGTGGACCTGCTCCTGTGCTTGGATTCCCATAGACGATACGGCTGGAATGGAAAGGAGGAAACAAAGTGATATTAACCGGCCAAGCATTTCACGAGTATCAAATGGATATTCGTGCAGTAATTTACGCTCTCCGTGGGCGATTCCCAGATCTTCAGATTTCGTATCAGATCCTCGGTCCAGACAAGAAATTCAAATCCGAGTATGATCACGATGAATTCGGAGGAATTCATTCGATTAAGATGAAGTCTGTCGACCGTGATATTGTCGTAAAGCCAAGAGCCCTGATGCAGGGATTGGATACGGACCACGAAGAGTGGAGAGACATATTCTTTAGAGATTGCGTAACCGCCTGGATGAATGGTAGACCTAAGAACTCTATCATGAAACGAATCCGTGGCGGTTATATTTCTGATGAGGCCCTCGCCGAGTTGTTCTTGTCGAGGGTTGATGGTAAGTGGTTGGCTAAGGACGGCAATCGTTATATTTCAAAGGACGTCGCCATTAAAGCCAATCTTGACTGGTTGAACGACGAAGAATAAAGGAGTTATATTTATGGCAGTAAAGTCAACGCTTGCGAAAGTTGAAAAAATAAAAATTATATTTACAAAGGATGCTTCTGAGAATGAAGCACTTTGTAGAAACCCGACGATATTTGAAAACGTTGAAGTCGCTATGGATGAGCACCGGCTTGTGGTGGATCTTTCGGGCGAAGATTATGACGTAGTTGCGTTCCCACTGTCCAACATTGTGGCGGTATATTTTAAAGATCTTAAGGTATAGAAAGGAGCAGACATGATCGAGTTAACGAATCCCAAGTGGGTTGATCGGCCAAAGTCTAATTTGGTGAATTGGCTTTTAAAGAATTCAGATGCTAAGCGGGAAGAATTGGCGATGTTGCTTGGCATTACCCGTTTTGGTTTTGATAATAAAATGACTAGAAACAGTTTTTCTGTTGAAGATATTTTACTCATCGCCGATGTGTGCAACTTTTCAATTGCAGTGGTGTCAAAGAAAGATCATTCTGTTCATGAATTAAACTTCCGAGATTTTGTCGGTGATATTTCTGAACAGTCTGAGAAATTCCTCTCGTTGAAACGAGCAGAATACGACCGGCTTAAAGAAAAAGCCAGGAGACTTGAAGAAGAGTTTGGGTTTGAGTAAAGGAGGATTATATTTATGGCTAAGTATTACGAGCAGTACAGAAACGTCGACGGTGATATTTCGGACAAGGTAATCGTCGATGAGCATGGCGCGGAAGTAACAGAGTTCGAAGATGGTGATATTCTTGTGCTGGCAGCAATGCCTTACGACTGGCACGATTCCGAGAACCAGTGGCACCACGCTACCGGCGAGGCCGAACACCACGGCGGCAAGTGGTACAACATATTCCAATAAGTAAGGAGGATTCGATGGTTATTAAAATAATAGTAGTTTGCGCTTTGCTTTTCCTTATTGCGAAAACTGTTGAACACGACAAGGATATTCAGTCCATGGACGACAGAGTCTTCAGTCATAAGAAGAAGTTTGATCATAAGATCGATGATCTCTGGGACGCTTATATTGTCTTGCGACGTGAGATAAAAGAACTGAGGTCTCAGATCGAAACCAAGGACAATAAAGATGATTGATATTTGAAAGGATGTGTAAACATGCTATTTGGAGGAAACAAGGAACGGGCTAAGGAATGGCTCGAACATATATCGCGGCAGTTTGGTACCACCGCAATGGATCACTGGACCGCCACGGATGCCCTCGAATTTCGCAACGCTATCGCGATTATTACCGACAAAGATTATGCCTGGTCAACCGAGATACCAGCCGAATCTTGTATGGCTTGGAAATGTATTATCAGCCGGCATAGTGATCATTACATGAAGGCCGAAACTTTTTTGGCGGACGTGACTAGATTTGATCCCTATGGATTGAGCGTCAGAACGTCTAAAGAACCGATATTTCGCGAATTCCACTACCTTACTGAAGAAGAGGAAGGATTCTGGCCAAAAGAACTCATGAGTTTCTACAAGGTTATAGAATCCCCATACACAAACATGCAGGCTCTCATCCAGAAAGTAAAGGAGAAAGAAGAATGACGAAAACCGTTTATATTTGGTTTGCGGAGCCGGAAATATTCAGAGATTCCGATTACCCAAGCGGTATGGAGGAACACGTTTTCATCTCCGAAACGATTGTTGATGGTGAGAAAGAGTTCGCCAAAAGATATTCTGACTTCTCAGTCAAAGACTATACGTACACAAACGACACCAAGGATCGTATGTATTGCTGGGCTGATGAATGTGAATTGCTTGTAAAGGAGGAGAATGATGATTGAAAAGATAGCAATTATATTTTTAGCTTTGGCGCTTTTGATGCTCTACTGGTCGTGTGCGAATCTGGATAAAAGCGTTGATAATCTTCAGGACGCCTATATTCGTATCAGTCGTGCTTATGAAGAGCAAGAAAAAAGAATGAAAATATTACAAACCGCTGTTAGAGATATTTTAAAAGATGTTAATTCTTAATAGGAGATACTATGATTGAAAGCATCGCAATTATTTCTTTAATTATATTTTCTGTCGTGTCTGCCATACGGGCATATAAAAATGAACGTAAGATTGAAGGGCAAATGTTATTTTTCAAAAAAGAACGCGATCGTAAGATTGACGACCTCTGGGGTGAAAACATTACGTTTAGAAAAGAGTTAGAAGATTTAAAAAAACAGATTAGTGATCGAACTTATACAGGAGGAAGAATAATGCCAGACAAAATTTACAATAAAATGATAATTACAAAAGTCGGATACTCGTCTATTCCGGTAGCGCTTACGGACAACGAGGTAAAGGTGCTCGAATCGTTCATTAGCTGGGCGGATCTTGGAGATGAGTATCTGATCGAATCAGCCAACGAATGTTCTTACGAAGAATGGGGGGAATAAAAATGGCTGAATTAAAGGACAGCGGTAACCGCCAGGAATTCTCAACCGGTGCGGTTCGTGATATTCAGGAAGGAAAGGGCCGGTGTGATCTGTTACCATTGGATACCATCAGTGAGTATTATATTTACGTCGATCTTCCTGTAGCCGGTAAGATACTCAAAAAACTAAGCGAGTATCAATTGACACACGAATCTTCGTATGTTTTTGATGCGATCAGGGCCTTTGACGAATGGGCGTGGGAAGACGACAATCCCGAAACGATGATTCTTGATATTTCTAAGCACTTCGAAGATGGTGCTAAGAAGTATGGAGAAAACAACTGGCGCAAGGGAATACCTTGTAAAAGATATTTGGATAGCGCCGTTCGGCATTTCCTCAAACACGAACGAGGAGATTGCGATGAACCGCATGATCGGGCATTCGTATGGAACCTTTTGTGTTGTGAATGGACAAACCAGCATTATGGCTGGGACGGCATTCAAGAACCGGTCGATGAATCAATCGTGAACCGAGTTACCGAACTCCATAAGGAGGTCGATGCGCTATTAAATAACGGTGGCGTTATGAGAGGTATAAAATGAAGATGAACTTTATATTTGAAGGACTTGATCTTTCCTATGAAGATATTAAGCTTGCGGTTAAGGCAAAAGAGGTTAGGATCTGGGACAATTGGACGCATAGACAGCTCCCGCTTGTCTTTAATGATATTATTGCAATTGAAACAGATCATAAACTTTATATTCTTCGAAATAGACCGGACGGAGAAAAAGTTATAACAACCTTCTGGTCGAGAAGGATTGACCGGTGCGAATTCACAGATCCGGTTGGATTGGTAGAGGAAGCTGGATCACAAAATCGATGTGATTTTTCTGAAATCTCAGAATATTTCGCAAAAGGATTATCGGCCGGTTTGAACGGTGAGGTATAAAGATGAATGCGATATTTACAGGCATTATCATTTCTGACGAGAAGGATATTAAGCTTGCGATTAAAGCCAAAGAGATTAGAATTTGGGACCGCTGGGAACACCGGAGAGATCCTCTTATATTTGATGATGTATATGTCCTGGAAACGGGCCATAACTTGCACATTATTCGAACTAGACCGGACGGAGGATGTGCTATTACTTCCTTCCGGTCTAAAAAACTGATGCGGCATGAGTTTGTCGATCCAGTGAGGGTTCGTATGGCTTGTGGCGATGAAGGAGTTATATTTTATGGAACCATTGAATTCATTTGACTCAAAGATTACCAACCAAGATATTTACAAAAAGTTTTGTGAATATTTCGGTTCGTCGTTGGCTACGGATTACAGACCTTTTGATTTGGATTTTGCAAAAGGTATGGTCGGGATTACCGTATGGTTAAAAAACGGTGATCTTGTTTTTTATTTTACAAAGGAATGATATTCATGCAGTTAATGTTCGGTAAATGGTTGAGCGATAGAATTTCTGAAAAAGGATATTCTAAATACAAAGTGTGTAAAATGCTCGATGTGAAAAGCAACTCATATTCTGTTTATTGCTATTGTGACGGCAAAAAGATTCCATGCGATAAAACTTTGAAAAAACTTTTTGATATTTTGGAAGTGGAAGATTCTGAACAGGAAGAAGTAAAATGTCTCGCTGAGATGGACAGAACTGTTAAAAAGTATGAAATGCTAAAAGAACGGCTGGCCAAAATGGGTATATTTGTTTAGGAGGAACCGATGGAAGTATATTTAAACAGCATTCACGGCATTGACGATGCAATGGTGTCGATGCTTATGTCCAAGCGCTCCTGGACACGCGAGAAAGAGATGGATATTCGTGCTCTTTGCGAACGTGTAACCGATAGGAACGGATTCCCGAATTGGACCGCGGCAGACTCAAAAGACGTCGCTAAGTTTAATGATCAGCTTGATATTCTGGTCAAGTGGGGGAAGAAGCACACAACGCTTCTTCGCTTCGTAGACATATCTGTAACAGTCAAAGGCTTACATCGCGCTGGCCAGGATGACTGGGATTCACACGCTAAACGGTTTGATAATCGTATTATTAGAAATAGCACCCGTATCAAGGGAGTCGATTTTGGATACGAAATGTCGGATTACTACACGGGAAAAATTCTACCGACCGATCTTGCGTTGAAAGAGTTGGGGGTGGA
>Ga0326511_10005421_pt1 | contig 10081 bp, 13 predicted proteins | sample 0_2496_0518_D_FD_203701 | JGI IMG/M metagenome (GOLD analysis project Ga0326511, IMG submission 203701) | Bovine rumen microbial communities from UC Davis, California, United States - 0_2496_0518 | ecosystem: Host-associated > Mammals > Digestive system > Stomach > Rumen | place: USA... | reverse complement strand
GCTGGGATGGCTGGCGCGACGCCGAACTCTACGTTTACGAAGCGATTGTATTTTAAACAACGGATTTAACGGATTACACGGATTCATAAATGAACAAGGAGAAGTTAACTCAAAAAAAAACCGTAAAATCCGTGTAATCCGTTGTTCAAAAATATACGTTGAGAATGGAATGTCGGTACTATCAGAAGTTGGATAACGGACGGGTGGAGTGTACGCTCTGTCCGCACCATTGCCGTATGGCTGAGGGCAAGACGGGTGTGTGCCGGAGTCGGAGAAATCAGGGTGGGGTACTCGTGAGTGAGGTGTATGGCAAACCGTGTGCGCTGGCCATCGACCCCATCGAGAAGAAGCCGCTGTACCACTTCCATCCGGGCACGACGTGCCTGTCGCTGGCCTGTACGGGTTGTAACTTCCGCTGTCTGAACTGTCAGAACCACGATATCTCGCAGGTCGCGCCCTCGGATGTCAATCATTATGAGCTCTCACCAGAGGACGTCGTCGCGCTCTGCCAGAAACACCATTGTCCGGGCATTGCTTACACCTATACCGAGCCGCTGACATACCTCGAGTACATCGTCGACTGTGCCCGACTGGCGCATGAGGCTGGTCTCTGGAACATCCTCGTCACGGCGGGCTACGTCTGTCAGGAGCCGCTACGTGACCTCCTGCCGTACCTCGATGCCGCCAACGTCGACCTCAAGTCGTTCAGCGATGACATATATAATAAGGTGAGCGGCGGCCACCTGAAGCCCGTCCTCGACACAATCCTCGCCATGAAGCAGGCGGGCGTTTGGGTGGAAATCACCAACCTCGTCATTCCTGGTGTGAATGACGAGATGCAGATGATTCGCCAGATGTGCCGCTGGCTGAACGAAAAGGGTCTCGCTGAGGCTCCGCTCCATTTCAGCCGTTTCTTTCCCCGCTACAAGATGCAGGACACGCCGCCCACGCCCATCGCGACGCTGAAGGCTGCCAAGCGCATCGCCGAGGAAGAGGGTATCAGGTATGTGTATTTAGGCAATGTATAGCGGTAAAGATGCGGCCTGACTGAATGCCCAGCCGACGGGCGGAGAAGAAGGTGTCAGACTGCTTGACAGTGCAGATGTCGGCAACGGAGATGTTGGCCTCAGGCACGCCAGCGGCAACGAGCTGCAGACGATTGCACTCGGGCAGGTTGATGTGCCACTTGCTTCCGCCATCATTTGTCGGGTATCTTTTGCTGATTTGTTCCATCGGGAACCCCTCGCGGGCGAAGGCGTCGTAGACCTCGTCGCCCACCTCGAAGCTGTCGATACTGATGCCGGGACCAATCTGTACACGCAAGTCCGCCGGTCGCGAACCGTATGCCGCCGACATATCGGCAAGGGCCTGCTGCGCGATGCGCTGGACGGTGCCGCGCCAGCCGGCATGGATGGCTGCCGCAGCGTGATGTCGGGGGTCGTAGACGAGTAACGGGATGCAGTCGGCTGTGCTCACTCCGATGCATACGTCCGTGAGATTGGTCATCACGGCATCGATGCCCTCTAAGCGTGTCTGCCTGTCTTCTTCCGACAGCGCAAAGAACGTCTCGTCGATGCGTGCCGACTGCGCCAGATGCACCTGATGGGGCATGACAAGACGCTCGTCGCTGATACCTATCTGTTGGCACAGCAAGGCGCGGTTCCTGCGGATGGCCTCGGCATCGTCGCCACAGTAGCGATTGATGTTGAACTCGCCATGCGCTCCGATGCTGAATCCCCCGCGTCGCGTCGTACTAAACGCCACAACGTCCTGATGCAGGTCGTAATAAAGTAATGCTGGCTGTATCATAGCACTTTCTTTCAATCGTTTCATGTATTTCGTGCAAAAGTACAATATTTCCCGAAGATATTTGCCAATTTCCAAAAAATAATGTAAGTTTGCAGTCGTTATGCTGACAGAGAAGACGATGGAGAAGCTGCGGATACTCGCAGAGTCGGCGAAGTACGACGTGTCGTGCTCGTCGAGTGGCACCGTGCGCAAGGGTAAGCAGGGCATGGTGGGCTCGACGGTGGGCGGCGTGGGCATCTGCCACTCGTTTGCCGACGACGGCCGCTGCATCTCGCTGCTGAAGGTGATGCTGACGAACTACTGTATGTACGACTGTGCGTATTGCATCAACCGCCGCTCCAACGACATCAAGCGGGCGACGCTCTCCGTCAGCGAACTGGAGGAGATCACAATGGAGTTCTATCGTAGGAACTACATCGAGGGCTTGTTCCTGTCGAGCGGTGTCGTGCGCAATCCTGACTACACGATGGAGCGGCTCGCCGCCATTGCCCGCGACCTCAGGACAGTCCATCGCTTCAATGGCTACATCCACCTGAAGAGCATCCCCGGCTGTTCGCAGGAACTGCTCAACGAGGCCGGTCGCTATGCCGACCGCATGAGCGTGAACATCGAGATTCCCAAGGAGGAGTCGCTCAAACTGCTGGCGCCCGAGAAGGACCATAAGAGCGTATTCCAGCCGATGAAGCTCATCCAGCAGGGCGTGCTGGAGAACAAGGAGGACCGCAAGAAGTACCGCTATGCGCCGCGGTTTGTACCGGCCGGACAGTCGACGCAGATGATTGTCGGTGCGACGAAGGAGACCGACAAGGACATCCTCCAGATGTCGTCGATGCTCTACGGTCAGCCGACGATGCGGCGCGTGTATTACTCCGGCTATGTGAGCGTGAACACCTACGACCCGCGACTGCCCGTGCTCAAGCAGCCGCCGTTGGTGCGCGAGAACCGGCTGTATCAGGCCGATTGGCTGCTCAGGTTCTATCATTTCAGCGTCGACGAGATCGTCGACGAGATGCACGCGAACCTCGACTTGGAGGTAGACCCGAAGCTGGCGTGGGCGCTGCGGCACCCGGAGGCGTTTCCGGTGGACATCAATACGGCGGACTACGAGCAGCTGCTCCGTGTCCCAGGACTGGGCACTAAGTCCGCTTGGCTCATCGTCAACAGCCGTCGCTTCAACCGCCTGACATCATTCGACCTGAAGAAGATGGGCGTGGTGATGAAGAAGGCGAAGTACTTCATCACCTGCAATGAACTGTCCTCGCAGTTCTCCCAGCCCATCATCGGCATCAACGAACTGCGCCCAGAGCGGCTGCGCCCGTTGCTGATTTCGAAAGCGCAGCAGAAACGGGCGGCGGCAGAACAACAACTGCAATTGGACTTCGGAGATTTTTGAAACCACGAATTACACGAATTTCACGAATTGAACGGATTATATAAACAACGAATTAAAACGAATTTCACGAATTGAACGGCTATTACGATGACGGTATACGTGTTTGACGGAACGATGGACGGGCTGCTGACGGCGGTGTTCGACGCCTTCCTTTTTAAGGAGCAGCCGGAGCAGTTGCTCGCGGAGGGCGACGCGCTGCCGTTGTTCTGCGAGCGAACCTACCACGTGACGACCGACGAGGAGAAGGCACGGCGGGTATGGACGGGGCTGGAGAAACGGCTGAGTCGCGAGGCCCTGCGGCTGATTTCCGTCAGCTGGCTGTCAGAACTGCGGGAGCTGAACACGCCGCTGTTCCTATATATATGTAAGGTGTTCTTGGACAAGCCAAGCGGCAGAGCCGAGCGCCTGCAGGGGGACATATCGCGGAACTTTGCCGACCCTGACGTGCTCGCCGTGACGAACATCGCCCGTCGGGTGCTGCACGAACAGCTGCGCATGAAGCAGTTCATCCGTTTCCAGAAGGCGAAGGACGGCACGTATCTCGCCGTCGTCTCGCCCGACCATGACGTGCTCCCCATCATCATCGACCACTTCCAGGACCGCTTCAACGACCAGCCGTGGCTGATATACGATGCGAAGCGGCACTACGGTTACTATTATGACGGCAAAACCGTCATCCGCGTGACCTTCGAGGACGAAGCCGCCGTGCCGTTCGATTTGTCGAACGGAAAGCTCGACGCCGCCGTGCTGAGCGACAACGACCAGCTGTTCCAGGACCTCTGGCGTACCTACTTCAAGGCCATCTGCATCCGCGAGCGCATGAACCCCCGCAAGCAGCTGCAGGACATGCCGCGACGCTATTGGAAATACATGACGGAGAAGAATGGGCGACCAACGGAAGGAGCGAAATGAAAACTGTTAATTAATTGGAAAAACGGCTGACATATATCGGAACAACGGACAAAAAGGCTTACCTTTGTGGCTTCAATCAATAAAACCATAACAATGAAGACTTTAACAATGAAGACAATCCAGCTGTGGCTGGTGGCCCTCAGCCGAGCAGATAGTGGCTTTACAGTAATGTCAGGCGAACGCACCTTTTCAGTTGAAGTAAAACGATAAATCCGTAACGACAATGAATAAAACAAAACATATACAGTATCAGACTCACGGCACCTGTTCGAAGCTCATCGACGTGACGGCCGATGAGCACGACGTCATCCAGCAGGTGTTCTTCCTCGGGGGATGTCACGGAAATCTCCAGGGCATCAGCCAGTTGGTGAGAGGTCAGAAGATCGACGATGTGATTTCCCGGCTCGATGGCATCCGCTGTGGCACGAAAGGGACGTCTTGTCCCGACCAGCTGTGCCGTGCACTCGAACAACTGAAACAGGCACCACTCACATAACTGGTTCCACAAATGAGCGAACAACAGCTGAGCCATGACACAGAAATACGCATTATTCTTCGACATCGACGGCACGCTGGTGAGCTTCCAGACGCACGAAATCCCGCCGTCGACCATCCTCGCGCTGACGCAGGCCAAGGCCAACGGCTCGCGGGTGTATATCGCCACGGGCCGTCCGCCGCTCATCATCACCAACCTCGGGGCTATTGAGCACCTCATCGACGGCTACATCACCACCAACGGCGCCCTGTGCTATGTGGGCGACGAGATGGTGACGTGCCAGCCCATCGCCAAGGCGGACGTGATGACCTGCGTGGAGGACTGCCAGGAGCGAGGCAACAGCCTCATTGTGGTGGGCCGTCAGGACGTGGCGGTGCTCGACCCCAAGGGCGACGTCGACCGCATCTTCCGCCAGATGCTCGCCGTGAAGAACCTCGACAAGGCCTCGCCGCTCGACGTCGTGCTCCAGCAGGATATCCTGCAGTTGACGCCCTTCTTCCCCGCCGACTACGAACCCGAGCTGATGGCCCGTATGCCGCAATGCGTCTCGGGCCGCTGGCATCCGGAGTTTACCGACATCACCGCCAACGGTGCCGACAAAGGCAAGGGTATCCTGGCCATGGCCCGCCACGAGGGTTTTGACGTCAGTCGTACGATAGCCTTCGGCGACGGCGGCAACGACACCTCGATGATCCTCCAGGCTGGTATCGGCGTGGCGATGGGCAACGCCATCGATGCCTTGAAGCAAGAGGCCGACTACGTCACCACCTCCGTCGACGACGATGGCATCCTCAACGCCCTGCGACACTTTAACGTCATATAATGATCAATTAACGACGACAATATGAATCCCAAAACCTTATTGGCCACGATGCTTGCGGCCATCTTCTTCGCACAATTGGCAGCGCAGCCGTTCCAACGCGAGAGCTTCCCTGATGGGTCGTACTCTCCAGTAACCAACATCAACGGCAGTGGCTATCCGCGCGTGCTCAGCGATGGCAGCGTGATGTTCCGTGTGCAGGCTCCGCAGTCCCAACAGGTACAGATTGACCTGTGCGGCACGAAGTATAACATGACGAAGGGCGAAGGCGGCACATGGACGGTGACCACCAAACCGCAGGTGCCAGGGTTCCACTATTATTCGCTAGTGGTCGATGGCGTGTCAACGGCCGACCCCGCCAGTCAGTCGTTCTTCGGATGCAGCCGCTGGTCAAGCGCCATAGAGATCAAGGAGACGGGTTGCGACGACTTCGAGGTTCAGGATGTGCCGCACGGCGAGGTGCGCTTCAACTCCTATCCCGGCGACCACGAATGGCAGGTGTGGCGCAAGTCGCTCCACGAGTTCGCACAGTATCTGTTTAAGTAAGCAAGAATCATCATCATGATACGATTGGAAAAATTTAGGGTTTGGTTATTATTAGCCGTCCTTACCATTTGCGGCGCTCGACCTTTGGTCGCTTGCACACTTGCAAGAACGGCCAGTTTCGCCTCATGCTCTTCAAATGAGGATAACGCTACAGAGATTCCCACCGATGGCAAGGTTGCGGAGATCCTGAATCGAGGAACTATCCTCTTTGGTACTACAGGCGACTACCGCCCGTTATCCTTCAGAGAGGCAGATGGGACTTATTGGGGCTTTGGCATCGAGGTCGCAAAGGAAATAGCGAATAAGTTGGGGGTAGCACCAGAGTTCAGAAAGACCTCATGGCCTACGCTGACCGCCGATGTACTGACGGAGCCTCAGTTGTTTGACCTCGCCATTGGCGGCATCACCATCACCGATGCCCGCCGTGAGACGATGCTCATGAGCGACGGCTATCTGGCTAATGGCAAGACCATCCTTTGCCGTGCTTCGGATGCCGACCGCTACAAGTCGTTGGCCGACATCGACAAGCCTGAAGTCCGTGTGATGGTGAATCCCGGTGGACTGAATGAGAAGTTTGCCAACGAGAACCTGACTCATGCCACCATCATCGTCCACCCCAAGAACGAGGAGATCCCAACACTCATAGCCAAGAGCGAGGCCGACGTGATGATAACGGAGATAACAGAGGCTCCCTACTATGTGCAGACCGACAACCGTCTTGCAGCCCCATTGTTGAACAAGCCTTTCAATCACGGTGAGATAGGTGTGCTCATGCAGAAAGGGCAGGAGGATCTGTTGCAGATGGTGAACAATGTCATCCGTCAGATGAAGTCAGACGGCTCACTTCGTAAACTACACGAAAAGTATGGGCTTGTATATGCCTACTAAGAACGTTAAAACTTATCACTTTTTCCGTGCGAATGCATCTAATTTCAGAAAAAGTTGTATCTTTGCACACATAATTCTAATTGAAACGCATATGAGTTACTCAGAAAAGGCACAACTTGAACTGATGAACGCGGCAGCCAACGTCACCTCGCAGGAAGACCTTGACGCGCTGCGGCTCACCCTCTCGCTATTCTTCGCTGAGAGGGCACAAAAGGCTATCGACAAGATGTGGGACGAAGGAACCTTCGACCAGAAGAAACTCGACGAACTGCGCGGCCAGCACCTGCGTACACCATATAAATAATCTGAATAGACGATGCGCCTCATAGTCCTCGACACTAACGCCCTCATTCAGGCTCTGCCCTCGCGCAGCCAGTATCATCGCATCCAGTACATCAAAGGCATCACCTTCCAATACGCCTTCTGCACCCAGCGGGCTATTGACAAACTCCAGAAAATCTTATGAAACGACGAACGAAGCAAGGGCAGAGCGAAGCTTGCTTCAGCTATGCCTTGCAAGAAGGAGTAACATTTAATTGAAAATAAAATGAACGTATCGCAGGCTGAATTCCAGAATATGAAGGAGGAGATTGTGAAGGACCTCATCGCCCGTCTGATGGACGAGTGCGGCCTCACGATGCAGCAGGCCTTCGATGCCGTCTACACCTCGCGCCTCTTCGAGAAGCTCAGCGACCCCAAGACCGGCCTCTACTTCCAAAGCTCTGGTTACGTCTATAGTTTCCTCGAAAGCGAGTTGGAGAAAGAGTGACTCGTATTTCCGACTATTATTGAATCTCTTTCTTTAGCGCGGCCACAACCTCTTTCTTGAAGTCGCCAATCATTTTGAAAAAGGGGCTGCCGAATCTGCTTTCGATACAGACGGGACGGATGAAACGTATCGTCTCGGCATCCCAGCTGTGCAGGCAGAAGTCCTCTTCGTTCTGACATTCCACATGTTCGCCTGTAATGAGATAATAGCCCTCTATCTCATTCCCGTGAACAAAGAGCATTATGTCGTCCTTCCGCACGTTCTTATAGAAGCTCCATACTGCCAGGATCCGCATGTCCTGAACATCGTCATCCAGCAGTTCCTTCCGCTCAGCCTTATATGCCTGAATGAACGTCTTGTAATTGTACTGCTCTATGTTCATGATGGCTTCCAGCGAGAAGGGCGTTTCCTGCGCCACGGGGTCGTAGGAGTACAAGACCTCGGCCTTGCCTTCGGACATTGCCTTCAAAGGGCAGTATTTGCGGTTAAGAATCCAGAAGTGCCGTTTGTCAGGATTCGTGAGGATGTATAGCAGTCTCTCCATAGTGTTGATAATTGTAATAGCGACTTATTGTACGATGGCCTTCTTGCCGCCGATGATATTGATACCCTTGGCTGGCTCCGTCAACCTTCTACCGTTAAGGTCATAAACTGGGGCATTTGAATCCTTATCTAGTGTAATGTCTTGGATGCCTGACGGATCATACACTACGATATTCTTGAAATTCTTCCATGGCTCTACTGACTTGTATGCTTCAATAGATGTTGACGGCACATGAAGTGTGGCATAATCAATATAAGAATTCTGAAAAGCATTCGGTGCTGTAGATGGCACCACCTCAGCATTACAATAAACATCTGTCAATTCGGGACAGTCAGAGAACGCTCTATCCGCAATGTTGGTCACGGAGTTGGGAATAATGACGGTTGTTAGGCCACTACAATATCCGAAAGCATAATAATCAATGCTGGTCACGGAGTTGGGGATGGTGATACTTTTCAGGCCGCTACAATTCATGAATGCAAGATTCTCGATAAATGTCACAGAGTTTGGGATGGTAATGTTCGTCAGACCGCTACAGTCTCGAAACAATTCAGACGAAATGCTGGTCAATGAGTTGGGTATGGTGATGTTCGTCAGACTGCTACAATAAGCAAACGTATAATTCCCGATGAAAGTCACGGAGTTGGGGATAATGATGCTTGTCAGACCACTACAATAAGCAAACACACCAGACCATATACTGGTCACAGAGTTGGGGATAGTGATGCTCTTTATACCACTACAGCTTGCGAACGCACCATGCTCGATATTGGTCACGGAGTTGGGAATAGAGATGGTCATCAGGCTGCTACAGCCAGCAAAGGCTGCCTCCCTGATATTGGTTACGGAGTTGGGAATAACTAAGTCTATAACTTCTTCTCCATTCATATACAAATGATGCGCATAGGAAAGAGGATTCGAATTCGTATCAAACTTTATATTACACCATGCCGCCAAATCAGAAATATGTACTTCGGTCAGGCTGTTACATTTGTCAAATGCATACTCTCCGATGCTTGTCACAGAGTTGGGGATGGTGATGCTCTTCAGGTTACTACAATAATAGAAAGCATAAATCCCGATGCTTGTCATGGAGTTTGGGATGGAGATGCTCTTCAGACCATTACAGCCAGCAAACGCATATTCACCGATAGTTGTCACAGAGTTGGGGATGGTGATGTTCGTCAGGTTGCGGCATCCTGAGAATGCACTAGAACCAATGCTTGTCACATGATATGTGACATCATTATATGTGACGGATTCTGGAATAGTGACTACTCCCGTATACTTGTTCGGGTTATTTGTCACCTCAGCAGACTTTATCTTGTTGACAAGATTGTAATAGATACCATCAATCTCCACAGACTCTGCGCTCGCCACTATCGGCAGGAGCATCAATATCGCAACAAGAACTTTCTTCATAGTGTTGTTTTTAAGTTTATCCAACTAAAATGCGCAGGCCATTTCTACGCATTCCCGGCTCACCACAAGCCATTGCAACCGTTGAAACGCCTGCGCACTATGCGCCGACGCTCTTTGTTGCAATTTGGCTCCGTATGTCCGAGGTGGTGAATGGGAATGATAGAGCCTAATATGTCGATATGTTCCGAAGAACGCTGCAAATTTACACAAAAAACTTCAAATTCGATCCCTCAAGAAGCAAAAATCACATAAAATGGAGTGAATTTACACACTTTATCGTTTTCGCATACTAAAAGTAGTCCTGGGAATAGTTGCTAAAGGCCATGGAAAAGTATCTGAAGGGCCGTCCTAAAGGGTGCGAGAGGCCGTCCGGAAGTTAAAACGTCGTCGATGTTTGTTAAAACGACGTCGAAGTTTATTAAAACTGCGACAATGTTTGATAAAACTGCGGCATCGCTTTGGCTTTTCCTAAATAATATTTG
>Ga0326511_10005420_pt1 | contig 10083 bp, 8 predicted proteins | sample 0_2496_0518_D_FD_203701 | JGI IMG/M metagenome (GOLD analysis project Ga0326511, IMG submission 203701) | Bovine rumen microbial communities from UC Davis, California, United States - 0_2496_0518 | ecosystem: Host-associated > Mammals > Digestive system > Stomach > Rumen | place: USA: California... | reverse complement strand
TACACCGGCACCGTCTATGAGACCACCCTGCTGGATCACCCGGAGATCGGCTCCGTCTGCTCCGGCGGCCGGTACGACAACCTGGCCGAGTACTACACCGACAAGCAACTGCCCGGCGTGGGCATCTCCATCGGTCTGACCCGCCTGTTCTACGTGCTGGGCGAGCAGGGCATGCTGAATCCCGACCTGCCCACCGCCCCCGCCGACGTGCTGGTGCTGCCCATGACCAACGATCTGGCCCCCGCCATCGCCCTGTCCACGGCGCTCCGCGCCGCTGGCATCCGCACCCAGCTCTACACCGAGGCGAAGAAGTTCAAGGCCAAGATGAACTATGCCGACAAGCTGGGCGTGCCCTATGCGATCTTTCTGGGTGACGACGAGATCGCCCAGAGCCTGGTCAGCTGCAAGGACATGACCTCCGGCGAGCAGACCAAGCTGGGCTTCGACGAGACCCTGGCGCGGATCCGCACCGGTCTGGCGGAGAAAAACGCCGGCGCCGTCATTTTGGAAAAGTAATTCCAATTCGTATAATTTAACCGAACCATTACAATCTGCTATCATGTAGATTAATACGGTCCGCAATATTTCGATAAAATAATACTATATTCAATCATTTTCCGAAAAGGAGAGAGACGAACATGATGCAAATGCGTACCCATACCTGCAACGAGCTGCGTCTTGGCGACGCGGGCAAGCGGGTGAAGCTGGTGGGCTGGATGGAAAACGTCCGCACCGTTGGCAGCAACTTCGCCTTCGTGGTGCTACGGGACTTTTACGGTACCACCCAGGTGGTGGTGGAGTCCGAGGACATGATGGCCGCCATCCGCGGGATCAACAAGGAGTCCACCATCTCCGTGGAGGGCGTGGTCCGGGAGCGCTCCAGCAAGAACCCCAAACAGCCCACCGGCGAGATTGAGGTGGTCCCCGACAAGATTGAGGTCCTGGGCCGCTGCCGCTACAACAGCCTGCCCTTTGAGATCAACCGCAGCCGGGAGGCCGACGAAACCGCCCGCCTGAAGTACCGCTATCTGGACCTGCGCAACCCGGCGGTGAAGAACAACATCATCCTCCGCTGCCAGGTGGTGTCCGCCCTGCGTGCCGCCATGACCGACCACGGTTTCCTGGAGATCACCACTCCCATCCTCACCGCCAGCTCCCCCGAGGGCGCCCGGGACTATCTGGTACCCGCCCGGAAGCATCCCGGCAAGTTCTATGCCCTGCCCCAGGCTCCCCAGCAGTTCAAGCAGCTGCTGATGACCTCCGGCTTCGATCGCTATTTCCAGATTGCCCCCTGCTTCCGAGATGAGGACGCCCGCGGCGATCGCTCACCCGGTGAGTTCTATCAGCTGGATATGGAAATGGCCTTCGCCACCCAGGACGACGTGTTCGCCGTGTTGGAGGATGTGCTGCCCCCCATTTTCGCCAAGTACGGCACCTACAACGTTGCCTCCGACGCCCCCTTCCGCCGCATCGCCTACAACGACGCCATGGAGACCTACGGCTCCGACAAGCCCGACCTGCGCATCGACCTGATCTGTCAGGATATCAGCCAGGAGGTCCAGGGATGTGGCTTCGAGCCCATCGACGGCCAGGTAGTCAAGGCCGTGGTGGTCAAGGACTGCAAGCTAGCCCGCAAGGCCATCGACAAACTCTGCACCGAGGTGGAGGTCCAGACCGCCAACAAGCCCTTCTGGTTCAAGCTGGATGAGAACGGCGAGCTCTCCGGCGGCATCGCCAAGTTCCTAAGCGGCTGCAAGGAGCAGCTTGTGGAGAAACTTGGTCTGGTGCCCGGCGCCTTCGTGGGTGTCGCCGCCGGCAAGAAGGAACTGGCCCAGAAGACCGCTGGCGTGCTGCGCAACAAGTTAGGCGCCGCCTGTGAGGGCCACATGGACGCCGAGCGCTATGAGTTCTGCTGGATCGTGGACTTCCCTATGTACGAAATCGGTGAGGAGTCCGGTGAGCTGGAGTTTTGCCACAACCCGTTCTCCATGCCCAGCGGCGGCCTGGAGACCCTGCTGAAGGCCGAACGCGGCGAGATCGACCCCCTGGACATCTACGCCAACCAGTATGACCTGGTGTGCAACGGCGTGGAGCTGAGTTCCGGTGCCGTCCGTAACCATGATCCGGAGATCATGATCAAGGCCTTCGAGATGGTCCGGTTGGGCGAGGAGGACGTGAAAAAGAAGTTCCCCGCCATGTATAACGCTTTCTGCTATGGTGCGCCTCCCCATGCGGGCATCGCCCCGGGCGTGGACCGCATGGTCATGCTGCTGGCCGGAGAGAGCTCCATCCGTGAGATCATCCCCTTCCCGATGAATAAAAACGCCCAGGACGTGATGATGGGCGCCCCCTCCACCGTGGAGCAGAAGCAGCTGGATGAGCTGCACATCGCTATCGTGGGCGACGTGGAGGAATAACACAGGGGGTACGTCCCATGGATGAAGGTAACCGTGTCAACCCCGCCCGCCCGGACTACAACAGGCCTGTGAAGCTTTACACCATCGAGCACATCCCCGGTGTCCAGCTGGAGGTTCTGGGTCTGGTTCAGGGCTCCGTGGTGCAGAGCAAGCACACAGGCTGGGATCCGATGGCCGGATTCAAGACCCTCATCGGCGGCGAGATCGTCGGCTACACGGAGATGCTGAACGAAGCCCGCACCATTGCCACGGCGCGCATGGCCCGGCAGGCCTAGGCGCTGGGCGCCGATGCCGTGATCGGCGTGCGCTACGGTAGCAGCGCTGTCATGGATGGCGCCGCCGAGGTGCTGTCTTACGGCACCGCCGTGCGCATCAAGTAAAAAAAGTAAAATGGGCAGCGCAGCGCTGCCCATTTTACCCATCAGCAAGGAGACGGATATGGAGACCATCAAGCTGTATTATGAGGACGCTTTTTTGCGGCAGTTCGACGCCATTGTGTCCTCCTGCGAGCAAGTCAAGAAGGGCTGGTCCGTGGTGCTAGACCGTACCGCCTTCTACCCCGAGGGCGGCGGTCAGCCCGCCGACCACGGCACACTGGGGGGTGTAAGGGTTCTGGACGTCCACGAAAAGGGCGGCGTAATCACCCACATCTGCGACGGCCCCCTCCCCGCAGGTCAGGCCGTCCGCGGCGAGATCGACTGGGCGCGACGTTTCGACCACATGCAGCAACACTCTGGCGAGCACATTGTCAGCGGCATGCTGTGCACCACCTACCACTGCGACAACACCGGCTTCCACCTAGGGGCCGACACCGTCATCATCGACTACAACGCAGACATCCCTTGGGAGGGTGTGCTGGACATCGAGCGGCGGGCCAATCAGTACATCTGGGAGAACCACGACCTTCAGATCACCTGGCCCACGGCGGAGGAGCTGCAGGTCCTGCCCTACCGTAGCAAGAAAGAGTTGACCGGCGCCGTGCGAATCGTATCCTTCCCAGGCGCGGATATGTGCGCCTGCTGCGGTACCCACGTGCAGCGCAGCGGCCAGGTGGGGCTGGTGAAGTTCCTCTCCTGCCAGAAGTTCCGGGACGGTGTCCGGTTGGAGCTTCTATGTGGCAGGCGGGCGGTGGACTATCTGTCCTCCTGCTGGGAGCAGAGCGTGAAGATCGGTCAAGCCCTGTCCGTCAAGCCGGTGGCTGCCGCGGCCGCCGTGGAGCGCCTCCAGAAGGAGCTGGGCGAGACTCGCGCCAGATGCGCTGCTCTGGAAGAGAATGTGTTCGCCCATATCGCCGAGGAAAACCGGGGCCGAGGCGACGTGCTACTGATGGAGGGTCCCATGTCCTCCGATGCCGTACGGAAACTCTCCGATGCCGTTAGCGGCACCTGCGGCGGGCGGTGCGCCGTCTTTTCTGGTGAGGGCTCCGCTTACAAATACGCCGTCATCCACCCGGGGCAAGACATCCGGGATCTGGTAAAGTCTCTCAACGCCGCGCTCCGGGGCCGGGGCGGCGGCCGGGACGGCTTCGCCCAGGGCAGCGTACAGGCCGACGAGGCGGAGATCCGGGCGTTCTTCGCTGCGCTGTGAGGACCTTTCTGGTTTTTTTGTTAGCGTCGGGAGTTTGCAGCCAAATTATGTCGGGAGTAACGAACCAATAATTGTCGGAAAACACAGAGCCAAATTTGAAACTGCCAACACCCCAATAACTGTTGTTTTGTAGGTTAGACCTCTTTAGTACTTGGCGGCTCTACGCCTCGCACCATGCCAGTCTGCAAAGAGATGGTCTCCAACTTCTTGCCGCGGAAACTCTCCCCAGTAAACTTGAAAACTGTGGCATCATCAAAGACCCGGTCCAGCAGGCAGAGCAGAGTAGCATCCTCGTCGAAATTCTCATGCCACAATGCAGGATTCTTGTTGCTGGTAAAGACCATATTGTAGTTGCCCTCTTTTTGGTAACGCCGGTCAATCAGATCGAAGAAAAGCGTTGTGTTTTCGCGGTCAAAGGTGCAGTGCCCAATCTCATCTACAATCAGGCAACTTGGACGAACCAGAGTTCTAAGGCAGGAGTCTGTTTTGCCGGAACGTCTTGCCAGCATAAGGCGGTCATTCAATTCCGTAGCCTTAATGAAATAGGCCTTCATACCGTGCTGACAACAGGCATAGCCGAAAGCTTGCGCCAAATGAGTCTTTCCAGTACCGGGAGGGCCAATAAAGGCCAGGTTTTTGTGAGAATAGATCGGCGCTAATGTCGACAACGCTTTCAGACGTTCAACGTCCTTCCCCTTCAGCAGGGAGAAGTCAAAGTTCTCAAAGGTTTTTGGTACCTTCGTTGGCAAGCGACTCATCTTCAACAAGGTCGCAATTGTGGTTTGTAGCTTTCTCTCTTCAAGGTGGGAGAATACAGAACAGACTGCGTTAATCGACTCTTCAGACAAGCTGTGTTCTTGTGCAAACATTGCAAATTCCGCTGAGGAGAAGTCCAGCTTCAGTACTGACGCTGCCTGAGCAATGGTCTCAAAGGGAGTTCTGCTCATTCCGACACCTCCCTGTCAAAGTCAAACTTGGCAAAGGAGAGGCCGCTCGGCGACTTGGGAAGCTGAAGAATCTGCGTCTTAACTCGTGTTGTCGGGAACTCCTCCGGCTGGGGACGCTCCTCATACTGCCCCTCGCAGAAGCTGTCCTTGCGGCTCCAAGTCACATTGTGGGTGACAAGCAGGATACGCAAATCGAGTGAATAGATGTACAGCGTATCACCGTTGCGGGAGATCCTTGCTGTCGAGCCTGGATAGCTAAAGGGTACTCCGAAGCGTCGTCCCTCATAGTTGACAAAGCCGTCAAAGGAAATCTTCCGCTCCGGAAAGAGATAGAACCTTATTGCATCCGTCTGCGGCAGTTCACGCAACTCCACGGCACAGGACCCCGTATGGATCTGCTGTGGGACACCGTCAATCGCTCTGTGGTAGATGGTGTTTTGGAGGTTGCACCAGTCCAGCGCTTGCCAGTTCAGGTCAGTAACATTACTGAACACCCGGTCAACGAGGAAGTTCTCCTTAACAAAGCGGATGAGCCGCTCGACCTTACCCTTGGTAAATGGATGTCTGGGCTTGCAGAGCTTCGTTTCAAAGCCCACGGTCTTCATGAAGGACTCATAGTCCTTCTGCCAGACAGGGTGTCCCTCCAGATCCCGGTGCAGAACAACGCTTTTCATGTTGTCCGTCAGAATGAATCTGGGGATCCCCATATACTGAAACGCGTGGACCATTCCAATGAAGAGGTTCTCCTGCCTGGCATTGGGGAAGAACTCGATATAGCGTTGCCCACAGTGGTGACATATCATGGCAAAGCACGCCACACGGAAAGTGCGCCCGCCATAATCCAGAACGTCGGTGAAGCCCCAATCCATTTGGAACGCTTCGCCGGGTTCAGTCACATACCGTCGCCCCCGGTTCCCTTGCGGCGCAACCTGTTGCCGCTTTGCCGGGATGAGGTACTTATGTGCTCCAATGTATTCCTTTACAATGGTTGCACCGCCCTCATAGCCAGCGGCCTGCAGCCGCTCAAGAATGATAGACGAGTTCTTAATCCCTTGCATCAACAGGCTGTCAATGACACCGGTGTATCCGCTAAGCTTGGTAACCTTATGCTTGTGCCCGCTTGTACTGCGTGGAACGTCTTTAAAGCCGTTCCGCTTAAGGCGGCGAAGCCTTCCGCGCGAAATACCGCATCGACGTTCCAGTTCTGCCAGATTGATACGGTCCAGAGAAAAAGATTCTCCCTGCTCCGTCTTCATTTCTTCAATGGCTTGTGATATACTTACCGCAAAGCCATTACTTTTTAACTCTTTCATCGTGCTCCTTTCTACTGGGGTGTTGGCGCTTTCCAGTATACAGGGCGCGAAAGGGTTACGGTAGTGGCTTTTTCTTTTCCGACTACTTTTGGTCGTTATCTCCCGACATTTTGCGGTTAGTTACTCCCGACCCGAACATTTCACATTTATTCACAAAAAAGGCGTCGAAAAGCGGAAAATTCCGGCTTTTCGGCGCTTTTCTTTTTTCGCGTTACGTGTTAGAATAGCCTCCTGTGAATCCCAAGTAAAGGAACGATATCATGCAGCAGAACAAACTGGGCGTCATGCCCATTTCCAAACTCATCTGGAATATGTCCCTGCCCATCATCGCCTCCATGCTGGTGCAGGCCTTGTACAACATCGTGGACAGCGTATTCGTGTCCATGGTCAGCGAGCAATCCCTGACCGCCGTTTCCTTGGCTTTTCCCGCCCAACAGCTGATGATTGGTCTGGCCACCGGCACCGCCGTAGGCGTTAACGCCCTGATGGGCCGGGCCCTGGGCGCCGGGGAGCAGGAGCGGGCTGATGCGGTGGCCATCAATGGCGTGTTCCTGGCCTTCGTGGGTTTCGTTATCACGGCGTCTCTGGGTCTCTCCCTCAGCAACGCATTCTTCCATGCCCAGACCCAGGTGCAGGACATCATCGTCCTGGGCAACAGCTATCTGCGTATCGTTACCGGCGGCTCGCTGGCGGTGTTCGGCCAGGTCATGTTTGAGCGGCTCCTCCAGGGCACGGGCCGCTCCCTGTACTCCATGTATACCCAGGGCTTGGGCGCCATCATCAACGTGATTCTGGATCCGGTATTCATCTTCGTGTTTGACATGGGCGTGGCCGGCGCTGCCGTGGCTACTCTCATCGGTCAATGCTGCGGCTGTGCCCTGGCCATCTACTTCAACCTCACCAAAAACCACGATATCCACCTGCGCTTCCGGACGTTCCGTCCCGACTGGCACATCATCGGCGGCATCTACGCCATCGGTCTGCCCTCCGTAATCATGATGGCGGTGGGCTCGGTGATGACCTTCCTGATGAATAAGATCCTCATCACCTATCACGCCGCTCACGAAACCGCCGCCACCGCCTTTGGCATCTACTTCAAGATCAACAGCTTCATCTTCATGCCCGTGTTCGGCATGAACAACGGCGTGGTCCCCATTGTGGCCTACAATTACGGTGCCCGAAACCGCTCTCGACTCACCGAGACCATCCGCCGCAGTGTGATCTATGCCTCCTGCATCATGGCCGTGGGCATGGCCGTCTTCCTTTCAGTGCCCCATCTGCTACTGAAGATCTTCAACGCCTCGGACACCATGCTGACGGTGGGCACCCCCTGCCTCAGGATCATCTCCCTGAGCTTCTCCTTCGCTGGCGCCTGCATCGCCCTAGGCAGTACCTTCCAGGCCCTGGGCAAGTCCGTCTACTCCATGATCAACTCCATCGTCCGGCAACTGATTTTCCTGATTCCTGCGGCCTACGTGCTAGCCCGGTACGGCGTCACTGTGAGCAACAGCGACCTGGTGTGGTGGTCCTATCCCATCGCCGAGGTGGCATCGCTGATCATGACCGCCATCTTCTACCGCCGAATCTACCGGACGCTGATTGCGCCTCTGCCACTGTACGGCGGAGAGAGATAATAGAGGAAACCGAAGGAAGCGCTTTGTAAGGAAGCGCTTTCTTTCGCCTCAAAAGCAAGATGATTGACTACACCGGGCAGCAATAGTATATTGACTAAACAAATTGGGAACTGTGAGGAGAGAGAAAATGATCAAAATACACGTTGAACGAGACAGTGTATGTATGGGTGATGATGCTACTGCTCCTAATGCAGAGTCTTTCTTTTTCGCGCCAAACGAGCCAATCGATGTTTTGATGCAATCCCTTTGCGGCTATGTACCACAGATGAAGAATGTTGTCTGGGAAATCTTCTGTAGCAACACAGCCATTGGGTATATATTATCTGATGATACTGGGAGATATCAATATGAGATATTGGGATCCGTCCGGATCATTTCAGAATTGCCTACAGGCAAGATATTCTGCAAGTACCATTACGAAAACCTTGAAGATTTCATAGAGGGATTCAGCACGGTGAATGGTAAACGTTAAGGGAAAAACTCTGCAATTTGACAAATTCCTGTCTGCCGGGCAGGTCATTTGTTGCCCACAGTTATGACGAGCATCGGATTTATGCCCCCAAAATTCAGAGTACAGTAAAGGATACTGCGTTTAGCCCTGCCATCGCGAGGAGCGAAGCGACGTGGCAATCCGTGCTCTCCATTCGGAAAGTTGATTAAACGGATTCCGACGTCACCAGTGTGCGCACTGGCTCCTCGGAATGACAGGGTTGCTCAATACTGTGCTTTGAGACAGGGTATCTCCTCAAACAGAAACCCAAGGGCACCTTCCTTACGGAGGGTTCCCTTGGGTTTCTTCTCTTATTTCATCAAAATGCGCCGATTGTCTTGAACAAGAAGGACCACAGGAACAGCGTCACCACACACAGGGCGCTGGTGGAAACCACGATATAACCCGCCAGCTCGTCATCGCCGCCCATTTGCTGGACCATGGTGAAGGAGGCCACGGCGGTAGCCGAGCCGAAGATGCCGACCATGCCGGCAAATACCACGCCCCGGATCCCCGCCAGCCAGGCCGCCGACAACGCCAGGCCTGGGATCACCACCAGCCGGGCTATGCAGACCTGGACCAGATCCTTCCAGTATCTGGAGAGCCCGTCGAACCGGAAAAACGCGCCTAGCAGGAACAGCATCAGCGGGGTGGAAATCCCGGAGATTTGCTCCACAGTACTCTCCAGAACGTGGGGCAGCCGCAGGCCTGTCAGCAAAAACACCAGACCCACCGCCGTGCCCAGAATCAGCGGATTCTTGATGATGCCCAGCAGGAGGTGGCCAACGTTAGCATGTTTACCCTGAAATACATCCAACGTCACCACCGCCAGCACGTTGAAGAGGGGTACCACTACCGCCACCAGCAGCACTACCGGCCCCAGGTCCGCACCCTCCACCAGGGCGGAGGCCAAGGGGAGACCGATGAGCACGAAGTTGCTGCGGTACATGCCCTGGATCTTCACGCCCCGCTTTTGGGGATCCTTTTCCGTCAACAGCACGAACGCCACGCAGGCACCGTACACCACCGCCACGCTGCACACGGAGAAGGTCAGCGTCTTCGGCTGGGCAATCTGGGACACATCGGAGTGGTAAATGCTGTTGAACATGGTAACGGACATGAAGTAGCGAAACGCCAACTTGTTCAGCCGGGGCACATCCTCACGGGTGATGGCGCCTGTCCGCTGGGCCACGTAGCCCAGAGCCATCATGAGGAAGATCGGGGCTACCGCCCGGAAACAAACCAGAAAACTCCCCATAATTCTCTGTCGGCCAGTCTCAGAAGGTCAGACGCTCCCGCAGATACTCCCGCAGCTGGCTGATGGGCAGGCGGACCTGCTCCATGGAGTCCCTCTCGCGGACGGTAACGCAGTTGTCGCCGGCCTTCTCCCCATCGCCCACGGTGTCGAAGTCCACGGTGACGCAGAAGGGGGTGCCGATCTCATCCTGACGGCGATAGCGCTTTCCAATGGAGCCGGTCTCATCGTAGTCGGTCATGAACTCACCGGCCAGCTGATCCCGCAGCTCCAGGGCCTTCTCCCCCAGCTTCTTGCTCAGGGGCAGCACGGCCACCTTGATGGGGGCCACGGCCGGGTGCAGGTGCAGCACCACGCGGGTGTCGTTCTTGGCAGCGTCTACCACCTCTTCATCGTAGGCCTGGCACAGCAGAGCCAGGACGGTGCGGTCCAGGCCGTAG
>Ga0326511_10005419_pt1 | contig 10085 bp, 5 predicted proteins | sample 0_2496_0518_D_FD_203701 | JGI IMG/M metagenome (GOLD analysis project Ga0326511, IMG submission 203701) | Bovine rumen microbial communities from UC Davis, California, United States - 0_2496_0518 | ecosystem: Host-associated > Mammals > Digestive system > Stomach > Rumen | place: USA: California... | reverse complement strand
TCTTCACTTTTCACTCTTCATTTAAAGAATGGCTTGCCTCAGAGAAGCGCATCCTGCTGCATGCCGGCGGCATGAGCAAGCGACTGCCGGGCTACGCCACGTCAGGTAAGATACTGACTCCTATCCCTGTGATGCGATGGGAACGGGGTCAACGACTGTCGCAAGACCTGCTGTCGTTGCAGTTGCCGCTCTATGAGCGTATCATGGCAGCAGCCCCTGATTCGTTGCACACCATGGTGGTGAGTGGCGATGTGCTGATACGTGCTGCTCAGGCGTTGCCTGAGATTCCAGAGGCCGATGTGGTGTGCTTCGGCTTGTGGCTCGACGCTTCTGTGGCGAAGAACCACGGCGTGTTCGTTATGGATCGGCGCAGTCCGCAGACACTCAAGCAGATGTTGCAGAAACCATCGGTAGAGACACTGAACGACCTGCAGCGCCAGCATTACTACCTGACGGACATCGGTGTGTGGATGCTGAGCGACAAGGCAGTGGAGCTGTTGATGAAAAAAAGCCTCACCCCCAGCCCCTCTCGCAAGGAGAGGGGAGTATATAGTACTGAAGAATTTTTGGGAAAAGAGGTATTGGTGAGACCCTATGATCTTTACTCTGAGTTTGGTTGCTCGCTTGGTACAGACCCAACGATTGAGGATGCCGAGTTGAACGCGCTGACAGTGGCGGTGCTGCCGTTGCCAGGTGGCGAGTTCTACCATTTCGGCACCAGTCGCGACCTTATCGGCTCTACGCTGAGGCTGCAGAATCTGGTGAGCGACCAGCGTGAGATTATGCATCACGACCGCAAGCCCCATCCCAGCATCTTCGTGCAGAATGCCATTACGAGGATACCCTTTACACAGGAAAACACAAATATCTGGATTGAGAACAGCTACGTGGGCGAGAAGTGGCGGCTCACTCATGACAATGTGGTGACGGGCGTACCTGAGAACGACTGGGAGATCACGTTGGAGCCGGGCGAGTGTATCGATGTGGTGCCCGTAGGCGAGCAGGACTATGAGGTGCGACGCTATCGTATCGACGAGCCAGTGAACAGTCTGGAAATGCAAGACAAAGCTCGTCTGGACCGCCTCTTTGCCCAGCGCGAAGCCTATCGTCGGCAGAACTGGAGCGCATTGGCTCAGAACTGGGAGCACTCTGTGTTCTATCAGCTTGACCTCGACGATGCTGCCCGTCAGTTTGAAAAATACGATATCCCCATGCCGGCACCGCTGCCTGATGATGCCCCGCTGATGACGCGCATTCATGATGCCATGTTCCGTGGGGAAGGGGAGAGGGCGTTCGAGCTGTTGAGGGGAAGCCTCACCCAGCAGACTCATACCCAGCCCCTCGCTGTGAGGGAGGGGATAGGGGAGAGCCTCTGTTTCGACCAGATTGTCTGGGCCCGCTCTCCTGTCCGCATCGATATTGCAGGCGGATGGACGGACACACCGCCGTACTGCCTGTTGGAAGGCGGCAATGTGGTGAACCTGGCCATTGAACTGAACGGTCAGCAACCCATACAGACCTACGTAAAGCCCTCGAAGGAGCTGAAGATTGTGCTGCGCAGCATCGATTTGGGTGCTCGCGAAGAGATTGATACCTGGGAACAGCTGGCACAATATAATAAGGTGGGTTCGCCCTTCTCCATTCCCAAGGCTGCATTGACCTTGGCAGGATTCGGAGCCAATGTCTCCTTTAAAGACTTGCGCCAACAACTCGAGGCTTTCGGCTGTGGCATTGAAATCACCTTGCTCTCAGCAATTCCTGCAGGCAGTGGATTGGGCACCAGTTCCGTGCTGGCAGCCACGGTCTTGGGCGCGTTGAGCGACTTCTGCGGACTGGGCTGGGACAAGAACGAGATAGGACGGCAAACGCTGATGTTGGAACAGCTGCTCACGACGGGTGGCGGTTGGCAGGATCAGTTCGGTGGCGTGCTGGGTGGCGTGAAGCTACTGCAGACTGAGCGCGGCTTCAATCAGAACCCGCTGGTGCGCTGGTTGCCTACTGACCTCTATACCCAACCCGAATATCAGCAGTGTCACCTGTTATATTATACAGGTATCACCCGGACTGCTAAGCAGATACTGGCCGAGATTGTGCGCCGCATGTTCCTCAATCAGGGAGAACAGTTGCGTCTGCTCCGTGAGATGAAGCAGCAGGCACTCGACATGTATGATGCCATTCAGCGGCAGGACTTCCGCCGTATGGGCCAGCTGGTGCGCAAGACGTGGCTGCAGAATCAGCAGTTAGATAGTGGAACCAATCCTGCTGAGGTGCAGCGCATCAGCAGTCTCGTCGATGACCTCTGTTTAGGCTATAAACTGCCTGGTGCAGGTGGTGGCGGCTATCTATACATGGTGGCCAAGGATCCTGAGGCGGCAGCGCGTATCAAGAATGTGCTGACAGAGAATCGCCAGCATGCGAATGCCCGTTTCGTGGATATGACGCTTTCGAACAAGGGCCTGCAGGTAAGCCGCAGCTGAACGTATCCGTAAAATAAATACTAATAATAATAACCTTAAAAACTGTAAGTATTATGACACTAATGATTATTCAGCTCCTCATCGTCTTGGGAGCATTGTGGGTAGGCTCACGCTATGGTAGCCTTGCCCTGGGTGCAATTTCCGGTATCGGTCTGGCACTGTTGGTGTTTGGCTTTGGCCTGAAACCCGGTACACCTCCTACCGATGTTATCTACATCATCATCGCAGCCGTGACCTGTGCTGGCATGTTGCAGGCATCAGGTGGCATGGACTGGATGATTCAGATCGCAGAGAAGATGTTGCGCAAGCATCCGGATCGCATCACGTTCCTTGCCCCGCTCTGCACCTTCTTCCTCACGGTGCTCGTAGGCACGGGCCATGTGGTCTATACGCTGATGCCTATCATCTGCGACATCGCTCTGAAGAAAGGCATTCGCCCCGAGCGTCCCTGCGGTGTGGCTTCGATTGCTTCGCAGGTAGGCATTACCTGCTCGCCTATTGCAGCAGCCGTGGTAGCGTTTGTCAGCATCTCCAACACCAATGGATTTAATATCACCATTCCTGACGTGCTGATGATTTCCATTCCAGCCTGTCTTTGCGGACTGATAGCTGCTTCGGCTGCTTCGTACCACCGGGGACTGGACTTGGACAAAGACCCTGAATTCCAAAGAAAGATAGCCGACCCGGTACAGCGTGCGTATATCTATGGCTCGAACGCCACCACACTCGATAAGGCAATATCACCATCGGCCAAGAAAGCTGTTTTCATATTCTTGGCTGCGCTGGCTGTCATTGTGTTCTTCGCTGTTTTCCAGGATGCGCTGCCTACTTACAAGACCTTGCGTGCCGTTCACCATTCTGATGCCCTCTATATAACGCCTGACTTGTCTGTTTCGGGCGACCAGCTGGTAAAGGCGAACGTCTACTTGAAAGGTACCACTGAATGGTACGATAAAACGCTGCCCATGAACATCGTCATTCAGGTTGTTATGATTTCTGCTGCCGCTTTGATGATCATCTTCTGTAAGGCTACCCCGAAGAAAGCCGTTGCAGGCCCTGTGTGGCAGTCGGGTATGGTGGCTGTGGTCGCTATTTATGGCATTGCCTGGCTGGCCGACACCTATTTTGGCAACTATATGAATGAGATGAAGCTGATGTTGGCTGGTATCGTGAAGGAATATCCGTGGAGCATCGCACTGGTGTTCTTTGTCGTGTCGGTGCTCATCAACTCGCAGGGAGCCGTCGTCGTGGCCATGCTGCCACTGGCCTATTCGCTGGGCATTGCAGGCCCTGTACTGTTAGGCGTGCTGCCGTCGGTCTATGGCTATTTCTTCATTCCCAACTATCCTTCTGATATTGCCACAGTGAACTTCGACCGTTCAGGCACCACCGTCATCGGCAAGTACCTGCTGAATCACTCGTTCATGATGCCTGGACTCGTATGTGTCTTCACCTCTACCATCGTGGCCTATCTCCTTGCCATGCTGATCTATTGATGGTGACATATCACTTTCTTGGTATCACTATTGGCCTGCTTGATGATGAGCAGGCCTTTTATAAATAAAAAAACGTAGATTTATGGAGTTCAGAACGCCTGTACAGATAGCCAGACCCTCGTTTCAGATTGAGCCGTTGGAAGAGATTCTTTTCGTAGGCTCGTGCTTTGCCGACAGCATTGGCCAGCGTTTTCGTGAGGAGCATTTTCCCGTCATCGTCAATCCCTTCGGCACGATGTATAATCCCGTCTCGGTGTTGCATAGCATTGAGCGACACCTTTCCGATAGAGAAAGGGAGGCTCCCCGCATCGTTTTCATCACACTGGGCACCAACCATGTCTATCGCTTGAAGGAGACAGGCGAGATAGTCGATAACTGCCAGAAACGGCCTGCACGGCTGTTTCAGGAAGAGATGCTGACCGTCAGTGAGTGTACTGAATACCTGCGTCAGATTGTCGACACGCTTCGCAGTCGCCGTCCTGACGTGCAGGTGGTTTTCACCGTCAGCCCTATCCGCTATCAGAAGTACGGGTTCCATGAGAGTCAGCTATCGAAGGCCACCCTGCTGCTGGCACTCTCCTCTCTCCTCTCTCCACTCTCCTCTCTCCACTACTTCCCCGCCTACGAAATCCTCCTCGACGAGCTGCGCGACTACCGTTTCTACAAGGACGACATGATTCACCCTTCGGCACAGGCGGTAGAGTATATCTGGCAACAGCTGGTAGAACACTATTTCTCGCCCCGTGCCAAGCAGTTCCTGCAGGAGTGGAAACCCATCAAGGAGGCTTTCGGTCATCGCCCCTTCCATCCTGAGAGCGAGGAGTACAAGCGATTCTTGGATGCGAATCAGCAAAAAGAGGTAGAATTATTGGCTCGATTCGGAAAAACTTTGTAATTTTGCATCTTATTAGATCGTTAATCGAAAATAACTATGACATACAGCATTGAAAAGGTGGCGACGCTCATCGGGGCTCGCCGTTTGGGTGAGACAGATACCACGATTGCCTGGCTGCTCACCGATAGCCGTTCGCTTTGTTTCCCTGAGCAGACATTGTTCTTCGCCCTTCGTACTGGGCGTAACGACGGACATAAATATATTCCTGAACTCTATCGTCGAGGTGTGAGAGCCTTCGTGGTGGAACAGGCTCCTACTGTATCAGACTATCCCGATGCCAATTTCCTGGTAGTATCCTCTACGCTGGCTGCCCTGCAACGCCTGGCCGAACGTCATCGCGACGAGTTCGATATTCCCATCGTGGGCATTACGGGGTCGAATGGCAAGACGATGGTCAAGGAATGGCTCTACCAGATTCTGTCGCCCTCGATCAGGGTGACTCGTTCGCCCAAGAGCTACAACTCGCAGATTGGCGTACCTTTGTCGGTATGGCTGCTGAACGAGCAGACCAAGGTGGCTCTGTTCGAGGCAGGCATCAGCGAGCCGGGCGAGATGCTGGCACTCCATGACATTATCCAGCCTACGATTGGCGTGCTGACCTCGATAGGTAGTGCCCATCAGGAGAACTTCCGTAATATGGACGAGAAATGTATGGAGAAGCTCCAGCTTTTCCGTGATACAGAGGTGATGATTTATCCCTCGGATGATGATACCGTGAGCCGTTGCGTGCGTCGTTCGCAATATCAAGGTGAGCGTATCGGCTGGTCGCGCTACAACGATCAGGCTCCCATGTATGTCAAGACCGAGGGTAATCATATCTCCTATATATATAAAGGTAAAAAAGGAAGTTTTGATATTCCTTTTATCGATGAGGCCAGTATCGGGAACTCCATCACTTGTGCTACAGTAGCACTGACGTTGGGCTTGACACCAGAGCAGTTGGCTGAACGCATGCCGTTGTTGCAGCCAGTGGCCATGCGACTGGAGGTGAAGCAGGGACAGCGCGGGCTGGTGCTTGTCAACGACTCGTACAATAACGATATCCAGTCGCTCGACATTGCCCTCGACTTCATGAACAGAAGAGGAGAGAGAAGAGTGGAGAATGGAGAGAGAAGAGAGGCGCTCGACCTTGGGTCGCTTGCTACCGAAGGGACGCAAGAAAGTGGAGAGAGGAGAACTTTGATTCTCAGTGATATCTATCAAAGCGGTGAGTCGCCAGTCTCGCTCTATCGTCAGGTGTCGGAGCTGTGTGTGAAGCGCGGTGTCGACAAGTTGATTGGCATTGGCCATGAGATTACGGCGCAGGCCGACCTGTTGCAGGTGAAAGAGAAGTATTTCTTCCCGAATGTGGAGCAGTTCCTTGAGAGCAAGGTGTGTCGTGAACTGCATGATGAGATTGTATTGCTGAAAGGCTCGCGAGCCTTCGGCTTTGAGCATATCACCGAGCAGTTGGAGCAGAAGGTGCATGAGACCATCCTGGAGGTGAACCTGCAGGCAGTTGTTGACAACCTGAACCATTTCCGCTCGTTCCTCCGCCCTGATACTAAGATGGTATGCATGGTCAAGGCCGATGCCTACGGTGCAGGAGCCGTAGAGATTGCCAAGACGCTGCAGGATCATCGCGTGGACTATCTCGCCGTGGCAGTGGCAGATGAAGGTGTGGCACTGCGCAAGGCAGGCATTACTGCCAATATCATGGTGATGAATCCTGAGATGACCTCGTTCAAGACCCTCTTCGATTATGACCTGGAGCCGGAAGTCTACTCCTTCCGCCTGTTGGATGCGCTCATCAAGGCAGCCCGTAAGGAGGGCATCACCAACTGGCCTGTGCATATCAAGCTCGATACAGGCATGCACCGCCTGGGATTCAATGTGTTGGACGATTCTGTTATTTCACGATTGGACGATTGCACCGGCAATAGTGAAATAAAAAAATCGTCAAATAGTGAAATAGATAAGCTTATCGATGTCTTGAAACATCAGCAGGCTGTGATTCCCCGTTCTGTATTCTCTCATTTCGTAGGTAGCGACAGCGATGACTTCGATACTTTCTCTGCCCGTCAGTTCCAGCTCTTCGATGAGGGCAGCCGCAAGTTGCAGGCCGCCTTCTCGCACAAGATTCTGCGTCATATAGACAATTCGGCAGGCATCGAGCATTTCCCTGAGCGTCAGCTGGACATGTGCCGACTGGGCATCGGGCTGTATGGGGTGGAACCTTTAAGTGAAAAGTTAAGAGTGAAGAGTGAAAAGTTAAGAGTGAAGAGTGAAGAATTAAGAGTGAAGAGTGAAGAATTTGCTGCCGCTGTCCATGAAGGCAAGGGAAGTGCGGTAGCAAACTCTACACTTTCAGTTCTTCACTCTAAACTAAAGTGTGTCTCCACCCTCAAGACCACTATCCTGCAGCTGCGCCATGTCAAGGCAGGCGATTCGATAGGCTATAGCCGGCGGACGGTCTTAGAGCGTGACAGCCTGATAGGAGCCATCCCCATAGGCTATGCCGATGGGCTGAACCGCCGGCTGGGCAACCGTCACGGCTACTGCCTGGTCAACGGACAGAAGGCTGAGTATGTGGGCAATATCTGCATGGACGTGGCAATGATCGATGTGACGGGCATTGACTGTAAGGAGGGCGATATGGTCGAGATATTCGGCGAGCATCTGCCAGTCACCACGCTTAGCGACATTCTTGAAACGATTCCCTACGAAGTGCTGACAAGCGTGAGCAACCGTGTGAAGCGCGTCTATTATCAAGATTGAAAAAACGAGAGTCGACATTCCTTTTTTGTCGATTCTCGTCTTTTTTACGACTTTTCGTAAGCGTTTTAGTAAAGTTTTTGCTCAATCGTGTGGGTAATTGAGAGATAATGATTAATTTTGCAGCACAACTGCGCTAAAACAAACAATTATTATCGATAACAATGGAACAAGTTTTTGCTTACATTATCAGTCTGGGTGCATCGGTCATGATGCCCATCCTCTTTACCATTATCGGCCTTTGTATAGGCATGAAGTTCGGAAAGTCGCTCAAGAGCGGTCTCTACGTAGGTGTCGGTTTCGTGGGTCTGGGTATTGTTACCTCCCTGTTGACAAGTAATTTCGACAGTCCTCTGAAAGCCATCTCTGAACTCTACGACCTCCAGCTCAAGGTTTTTGATATGGGCTGGCCCGCTGCTGCAGCCGTAGCATACGGAACGGCTGTCGGTGCGCTGATTATCCCCATTTGTCTGGGTGTCAACCTGCTCATGCTGCTTACGAAATGTACGCGAACCATTAATATTGATTTGTGGAACTACTGGCACTTCGCTTTCATCGGTGCCGTAGCCTTCTTTGTGATGGACGAGAGCCTGCTGTGGGGCTACTTTGCCGCCATCGTCTGCTACATCATCACCTTGGTCATGGCCGACCTGACAGCTGAGAAATTCCAGGAGCATTACGACTTGCAGGGCATCTCCATTCCGCAGCCTTTCTGTCAGAGCTTCACGGTGTTTGCTGTAGGCATCAACTGGTTGCTCGACCGTATTCCCGGCTTCTCCAAGCTCGACATCGATGCCGAGGGACTCAAGAAGAAGTTCGGTGTCTTAGGTGAACCCCTTGTCCTGGGTGTCATCGTGGGTGCCCTCATTGGCTGGGCTGCCCAGTTGGACATCAAGAAAGTGCTGTTCCTCGGTGTGACGATGGGAGCCGTCATGGAACTTATTCCCCGCATCACCTCGCTCTTCATTGACGGCCTGAAGCCTATTGCTGAGAAAACCCAGGAGGTAGCCAAGAAGCGTTTCGGTGGTATGAAGGTGCATATCGGCATGTCGCCTGCTCTGGTCATTGGCCATCCTACTACGCTGGTATGCTCCGTCATTCTCATTCCTGTTATTCTGGCCATCGCCGTCTTCCTGCCTGGCAATCAGTTCCTGCCTCTCGCTTCGCTCGCAGGCATGTTCTACCTGTTCCCCATGATTCTTCCTTATACCAAGGGTAATGTGGTGAAGAGTCTGATCATCGGTCTCGTAGCCCTCATCGTAGGTCTCTATTTCGTCACCGACATGGCTTCGGCCTTCACGCTGGCTGCCAACGAGGTCTATAAGACCGACCCCACGGCCTCTGCCGCCAAGATACCCGAAGGCTTTGAGGGTGGTGCCCTCGACTTCGCTTCTTCACTCTTTGGCTATATCATCTATGCCTGTGTGAAATACCTCCAGTGGGTAGGCATGGGCATCCTCTCGCTCATCACCCTCGCGATGCTGGCATGGAACCGCCGTCGCATCGTGGCCGAGGAAAAGCAGGCTCAATAAGTGCTTGGTTTACTGATTATTACGTTCGAGATAGAGCGAAAGGAACAGTTCTTCTACGAATTGGCGCAGGTCTTCCTGCGCCATTTTCGTGCCACCACGTTCGATGGCTCCTTAATGATGCTATCGGGCTTGTCTATGCCCGACATGTGGGCAAAACAGAGCATATCGTCTTGTGTGATAATACTTTTACGATGTTATTTCGCATGTCTTACTCTTTTACGTTTCCCTTATTGTATTTATGCGTTTATTTTTGAACGCATAAATGGTTTTTTGTGACTCTTTGCCTTGCTTTCATAGAAAAATTGCTTCGATTCATATTGTTTTTGGAAAATAATTCGTACTTTTGCAAGCAATTACATACTAAAACAAACAAAATATGAAAAGAAAATTGATTCCCTTAGCACTGCTGGCCGTGGCTATGTCGGTTTCGGCACAGCAGACGGTGAACTTCCAGACGGCTTGCCATCCGGAAGACGTGAAGCACTACGACACGAAGACCCTCAGGGAGCGCTTCGTGATGGAGAAGGTCATGGAGGCCGACAAGATTAATCTGACTTATTCGCATTACGACCGCTTCATCTTCGGCGGTGCGATGCCCGTCAACAAGACGCTGAAGCTGGAGAACTTCCGTGAACTCGGACTCGATGTCGATCCGGGCATCAAGGAGAAGTATTTCCTCTACAACCGTGAGATTGGCATCGTGAACTGTGGCGAAGGCGACGGTGTGGTCATCGTCGACGGCAAGGAGTATGCCCTCTCGCCTAAGGAGGCCCTCTACGTAGGTCGCGGACATATCGGCAAGGATAAGGACGTGAACAAAGAAGTGCTGTTCCGTTCGAAGGATGCCCAGAAGCCAGCCAAGTTCTACCTGAATTCGGCTACTGCCCATCAGCATTACAAGACGCAGTGGATTACCCTCGATGGCCGAAAA
>Ga0326511_10005417_pt1 | contig 10087 bp, 8 predicted proteins | sample 0_2496_0518_D_FD_203701 | JGI IMG/M metagenome (GOLD analysis project Ga0326511, IMG submission 203701) | Bovine rumen microbial communities from UC Davis, California, United States - 0_2496_0518 | ecosystem: Host-associated > Mammals > Digestive system > Stomach > Rumen | place: USA: California... | reverse complement strand
AGGTAGTACCTGCCAGCGCACCGCTTCCGAGCGGACAGTAGTTCATTCTCTTTGCAGTATCGTCAAGTCTTTCAATGTCACGGAGCAACATAAACACATAAGCCATAAGGTGGTGTGCAAAGGTAATGGGCTGGGCTCTTTGAAGGTGAGTATAGCCGGGCATTATCGTTTCAGTATGGTTTACTGCAATATTTACAAGCGTTACTGCAAGCTCCTTTACAAGACTGCGTATTTCCTTTATCTCGTCACGGAGGTAAAGTCTTATGTCTACTGCTACCTGGTCGTTTCTCGAACGGCTTGTATGCAGTCTTTTTCCTACGTCACCGAGACGTTTTGTAAGTTCAGCCTCAATGAACATATGAATATCCTCTGCTGTGGGGTCAATTTCGAGTTTTCCCGAATCAATGTCACTGAGTATTTCTTTTAGTCCGCCTATTATTTCAAGGCTGTCCTCCTTTGGGATTATATTGCAGTCGCCGAGCATAGTAGCGTGTGCAATACTTCCCTGTATATCGTGTCTGTACATACGGGCATCAAAGGCTATTGAGGAGTTGAAGGCATTTACCTTGTCATCTACCTGCTTTGAAAATCTTCCTGCCCACATCATGTCAGCCATAGTTTTTACTCCTTTACGGTTTTATCATCTGTTTGATTTATAAACTCTTTAATAATGGTTATCTGTTCGCATTGATTTGTAGCTTGCGGTCGAATACAATTCGCCCCTGCAATATGCCGTTTGCTGAATTGACCTGCGGACGGCACTGCAAATTGAATTCTCAAATAATTACGCATTAAAGCATTACAGGCAGGAACTACTGACCTGCCTGCAAGATTTATTATATTATAGTAATAAAGAGTGCCAGCCAGCCTGCAAGTGCTACGACAAGACCGACAACATTGTATTTCAGGTCAGTTTTTGAGAAATCAGAGTTATTTTCACCTGCTTTATACAGTTCCCTGAGTATGCGGAATCCGAACAGAAATACTATGATTCCTGCAAAAACCAGCATTATAAAGCTCATTTATTACTTGTTGTTTCTTTTCTGGTCGAGTTTAGCCTTAACGTGGATAGGAAGTCCAAAGAGGTTGATAAATCCTGTTGCATCAGCCTGATTGTAAACTTCGTCCTCATCGAAAGTAGCAACTTCCTCATCATAGAGTGTATAGGGTGAAGTTACGCCTGCATTGATGATATTGCCCTTGTAGAGTTTGAGTTTTACGTCACCTGTAACAGTTTTCTGTGTTTCGGTTACGAATGCACTCATAGCCTCACGGAGAGGAGTAAACCACTGACCGTTGTAAACGATGTCAGCGAACTTGATTCCGAGGTACTGTTTAACTCTTGCAGTTTCCTTGTCAAGTGTGATTGTTTCGAGAACTTCGTGAGCGTGGTAGAGGATAGAACCGCCGGGTGTTTCGTATACGCCTCTTGACTTCATTCCTACAAGACGGTTTTCTACGAGGTCAGCAAGTCCGATACCGTTTTCACCGCCGAGCTTGTTAAGTGTTGAAACGAGTTCAACGCCGTTCATTTCCTTGCCGTCGATTGCAGTAGGAATACCCTTTTCAAAGTGGATTGTAACATAGGTGGGCTTGTCGGGAGCGTTTATGGGAGATACTCCGAGTTCAAGGAAGCCTTCCTTTTCGTACTGGGGTTCATTTGCAGGGTTTTCGAGGTCAAGACCCTCATGTGACAAGTGCCAGATGTTCTTGTCTTTTGAGTAATTTGTTTCCCTGTTTATTTTAAGAGGAATATCATGAGCCTCTGCGTAGTCGATTTCCTGGTCTCTTGACTTGATGTCCCATTCTCTCCAAGGAGCGATAATAGCCATATCGGGAGCGAATGCCTTTATAGCGAGTTCAAATCTTACCTGGTCGTTGCCCTTGCCTGTACAGCCGTGGCAGATAGCGTCAGCACCCTCAGCTATTGCGATTTCAGCGATTCTCTTTGCAATTATAGGGCGTGCAAAGGAAGTACCGAGAAGGTATCTGTTTTCGTATACTGCACCTGCCTGAACAGTGGGGTAAACGTAATCCTGAATAAATTCCTCTTTGAGGTCAGCAACGATGAGTTTTGAAGCGCCTGTCTTTTTAGCTTTTTCTTCAAGTCCGTCAAGTTCAGTACCCTGTCCTACGTCAGCAGAAACAGCGATAACTTCGCAGTTGTTGTAATTTTCTTTGAGCCACGGAATGATAATAGACGTATCAAGTCCGCCTGAGTAAGCGAGAACTACTTTTTTTATTTCCTTAGCCATGATATTTAACCTCCTGTATGACAAAAAATTGTCTTTGATAATTCTATTATACACCTAATATTTATATTGTCAAGTGTTTTCGTATAAATATTCTTATTTTTCTTAAATATTCACATTATTCAGAATATTATACAATTATTTCCGATTTATATTATTACAATTTAATTTTGTATGGGCGACGGAACGCCCCTGCACATGACACAACGGTGAAAATATCCCAAGCCCCTGAAATAATTACGAATTTTAATTTACGCACTGAACATTGCATATAGTACAGGAGGGGTAATAGTGTTCAATAATATCCCGCCAGTTTTTGCCCTCCTCAGCCATTGCATTTGCCCCGTACTGGCTCATTCCTACACCGTGTCCGAATCCGTGGGTAGTAAATACCGCTGTTTCTCCGCTGTACTCCACCGTAAAACAGGCTGAACGCAGTGAAAGTGCTGACCTTATATCATTTCCGCTTACTTTCAGGTCACCTGCCATTGCAGTGAGTACCGTTCCCGAATCAGATACACTGTTTACCGTTACCCAGTCCTCAATGTTTTCACTGAGATTTACTGACGGAAATGCCGTTTCCAGCTTATACTTCAAAACATCTTTTTCATAGGTCACTGTATCCTCGTACTTAGGGGCTGACCTGTCATAACTGCTGTCAACGGATACAAGGTAGTCCACTGACGTTCCCCATGCATTTTCTGCACTTTCAGTTTTTCCTGACGACATTGAGTGAAAAGCCGATATTATAGGCTCTTCATCGTAGGTTATTATGCAGTCTATTACCTCGTCCACCGCCTTGCTTACCTTTTTGTAATTCTCACCGAAATTCTCCCCGTAATACTGCTTTGCCTGCTTTTCGGTAAAGTACCCCTGATACTTCGATGTATCATTTGAAAAATAAGCACCGCAGAGTTCAGGAGTAGGATTTTTAAGTTCCTTTGACTTCTGTCTTTCAGCGTATGTGTGAGCAGCAACAGCCTGAGCTTTAAGAGCCTCCTCCTCAAAGGTAGCAGGCATTTCCACACATACCGCCCCTATTACATACTCCCTTACGGGTACTTCAAGTACCTCCCCCGTAGGTACGTCAAGCACCTTGTATACACCATCGTTACTGTACTCCGCCGTAAAATTTTCGGCAGAAACACTGTTTTTTCCTAAGAATACGGGAAGTGCAGGGACAAGTGCAGTAAAAACAGCAGTAACCAGTGCAGAGACAATATATTTCTTCATTAATGTTCTCCTTTCCTTGTAATTCGTAATGCGAAATTATGCGGTGAGGAACATGAGGAACACTGCGGAACATGATGTTCCGACAAATTCAAGGCTGTTTTAAGCCATTTGTGAGTACTGCGGAACTGCGGAACAAAAATATCATATAGTATAGAAAAATTTTCAATAACAGGTGAAGAAAAAATAAAATATATAAGGTATGTACGGGGAAAATGTTCCGCAGTTCCTCACTGCCTGTAATTCGGTGAAAACAGTGCTTTTTATGTTCCTCACCTGTTCCTCATTTGTTCCTCATGGACAATCTTTTTTGTATAATACTGTGTTTTGCGGGCGAACACTGTTCGCCCCTATACATGACACAACGGTGAAAATATCCCAAGCCCCTGAAATAATTGCAAATTACGAATTACGAATTACGCATTAGTATTTGACACCGAATAAAATATGGTGTATAATAAATTGTATACATATTAAGGAGTGTGATTATATGTCATCTTTCAATTCAGGTGTCAATATTAAAAATTTATGCGGTGAACTTACAAATAATTCCGTTATAGAACAGCCTTTATACGAAAAATACCATGTAAAAAGGGGCCTCAGAAACAGTGACGGCACAGGCGTAGTAGCAGGCATAACCAATATATGCAACGTTCACGGCTATGTAATGAACGAGGGTGAAAGAGAACCCATTCACGGTCAGCTTATTTACAGAGGCTACAATATCAATGACCTTGTAAACAATGTTGAGGAGGAAAACAGGTACGGCTACGAGGAAACAGTATTCCTCCTTATTTTCGGACACCTCCCCTCAAAAAACGAACTTGACAGCTTTACTCGCTATATCTCCGAAAACCGTGAGCTTCCCAGCGGATTTGCAGAAGATATGATTATGAAAGCTCCCTCAAAGAATATTATGAACAAACTCGCCCGTTCAGTACTCGCACTCTACTCATACGATGACAACTGTGAGTCAAAGGGTATCGAAAACGAAATGAGAATAGCAGTAAGCCTCATTGCAAAACTGCCTGTCATAATGACTAACGCATATCAGGTAAAAAGACGTGTTTTCGACAACAAAAGCATGATTATGCACCCCATAAGACCTGAGGAGAATACTGCTCAGTGCATACTTTCACTTCTCCGCCCCGACAGGCATTACACTGAGGACGAAGCTCAGATGCTCGACAGACTGCTTATGTTGCATGCTGAACACGGCGGTGGAAACAACTCCACTTTTACCTGCCGTGTACTCACCTCATCAGGCACTGACCCCTACTCCGCTTACTCATCTGCTATATGCTCCCTTAAAGGTCCAAGACACGGCGGTGCAAACTTGCAGGTAATAAATATGCTCGACAACTTCAAGGCTAATATCAAAAACTGGGAGGACGAGGGCGAAGTAGCTGACTACATTCAAAAGACCATAAACAAAGAAACTAATGACGGTTCAGGTCTTATCTACGGAATGGGTCACGCTGTTTACACCATTTCCGACCCCCGTGCAGTAATTTTAAAGAAAAAGGCTTTTGAACTCGCAAAAGGCAAGGAAATAGAAGCTGAATTTAAACTGCTCGACACAATCGAAAGGCTTACCCCTGAAATCTTTAAGGAAGTAAAGGGAAATACAAAAACTATGTGTGCAAACGTAGATATGTATTCGGGTCTTGTTTACAGAATGCTGGGAATCCCTGACGAACTCTTTACACCTCTTTTTGCAATCGCAAGAATGGCCGGCTGGTCAGCTCACAGAATGGAAGAAGTCCTCACAGGAAACAGAATTATCCGTCCTGCTTACAAGGCTATTGCAAAGGAAAAAGATTACATAAAGCTGAGTGACAGAAAGTAATCCGCAGTACAGAATGAAAATTACACGACTGATTACGGCAGTAGTCCCTGTACTCCTGCTCACAGGCTGTACTTTCGGTTCAAGCATAGACAGTCTTATGACTCCCCCTAAGCTCAGTGTGGAACAACAGCAGATTTATAATGCACTTACTGATGCAACAGGTACTTCAATCAGCCTCAAATACCCCAAATCAGGAAAGTACCTCTCCGCTTTCATAATCGACGATATTGACGGTGACGGTGGAAACGAGGCTGTCGTATTCTACGAAAAAAACAGTATAGCAGTAGAAGAAAATACCCTTAGAATAAATATTCTCGACAGCTCCGGCGGAAACTGGCGTTCAGTATGCGATACTCCCGCAAAAGGCTCTGAAATAGAAAAGGTAATGATTTCACAGCTCGGTTCTAACGAAAGAGTAAACCTCATTATAGGCAGCAGCCTTATTAACCGCTCAGAAAAAAATGTATCATTCTATACTTACAGCAACGGCAAAATCGAAGAAACTTTTTCAAGCTCCTACTCATTCATGGACGTTACTGACCTCGACGGCGACAGTCAAAATGAATTTCTGTTCCTCGAAGGCTCATCTATGGGCAGTTTCGCAAAGGCAAATGCTCTAAGGCTCGACAGTGACGACAAATTCCATACGTTCGTCTGCCCTCTTGATGGCAATTTTACTGAGTTCGACAGCGTAAGCTACGGCACTATCCCAAACGGCAGAACTGCTATGTACATCGACGCTTTTTCAGGTACCGGACTTATTCAGACTGATGTCCTCTATATGGACGAAATGGGACTGCAAAAAGTATTCCCCGACCAGTCAGAATCGTTTTCTACTGTCAGGTCTGCGGGCTGTTCTTCATTCGATATTGACGGTGACGGAACTATTGAAATCCCTGTTCAGACCGTTGCACCGGGATACGAGGAAATACCTGAAAGCGAACAGCTTAAAATTACAGAGTGGAAAACAATAAACAATGACAATGTGCTTGAAAAAAAGTACTCCTCTTATTACAGCATAAATGCAGGCTATATATTCGTATTCCCTGAAAAGTGGCAGAACAGCGTAACGCTCAGGCGTGACCCCATAAACGATGAAATCGTATTCTACGCTTACTCAGACGGCTCGTTACAGCGTGAACTGCTGCGCATATACTACGCTGAGGACGAAATTTCAAGAGATGACAGAATAACAAGCGGTTATATGCTGCTCCATACCAAAGGCGAATCCTCCTGCCTCGCTCTTATCCCTGACGACAGCAGTCAAAATACAGACGGTCTTTCACTCAGTGCAGGCGATACCGCTATATGTTTCAGATTCAGAGAATAACAAATGCGCAATTATTATATTGATATAACTTGTAGGGTCGCCCCATTGCGGGCGACCACAAAAACAATATAATTTTTTATAACCCATGGACAACCGCAAGGGTTGCCCCTGCAAAAATTTTGTTCAATATTACAAACATATATAAATAAGGAGATGAAAAACTTGAAACGTATTCTTATATGCGAAGATGAAGACTCTATCCGTGAATTTGAGGTAATAAACCTTAAACGTGCAGGATATGATGTAGTTGACGTAAACTGCGGTGAATCCGCACTCCGTACATTCGAGTCGGAACACGGCAATTTCGATATTGTAATTCTCGATATTATGATGCCGGGCATCGACGGCTTTACAGTATGCAAGAAAATCCGTGAAAAAAGTTCAACAATAGGAATAATAATGCTTACCGCAAGAACTCAGGAAATGGACAAGGTAAGCGGTCTTATGATAGGTGCGGACGACTATATTACAAAACCCTTTTCCCCCTCCGAACTTACCGCCCGTGTTGACGCTATTTACAGACGTGTCTGCATGAGCTTCATAAAAAATGAAAAACAGTCGGTAATCGAGTCAGGTCCTTTTGTACTCAACCTCAAAAGCCGTACAGTAACAAAAAACGGTACTCCTATCGAACTCACTCAGGTTGAATACCAGATTCTCGAATTTTTCATGAACAACAAAAATACTGCCCTCGACCGTGCAAGTATACTCAACCATATATGGGGTGAAAGCTACTACGGCGACGACAAGATAGTAGACGTAAATATAAGAAGAATCCGTATGAAAATAGAGGAAGAACCTTCAAGCCCAAAGTACATAATCACTATATGGGGCTACGGCTACAAATGGAATGATATGCAGTAATGGCAAAAAAAAGTATCACTAAACGCTGGATTGTAAACAATCTCGGAGTAGTAGTCCTCGGACTTTTCGTCTTTGACATGATTTTTATATACTCCGTCCAGAATTACTACTACAATTCCGCAAAACAGTACCTTATTTCTAAAATAAACGCTGTTACAAGCGTACTAAGCATACACTCTCAGGACAGTTCCGCAAATTTTTCGTCAGAAATGAGAAATATGCTCGAAACTTTCAACGAAAAAGACAAAATCGAACTCATGGCTATAAACTCAAAAGGCAGAGTGGTACTCACCTCCTCAGGCTTCTCCCCTGACGAAAATACCCTCATGCCCGACTACGAGGAGGCTATGGAAAAAGGTGAGGGGTCTTATACGGGAAAACTCCCCAGCGGTGAAAAAATACTTGCGGTGTCAATCGCAATATCCTCTTTCAACAGCGAGTACAATTCAGTAAGAATGGTAACTTCACTTACCGAAATCGACAGCACTATACAAACGTACATAATAACAGTCTCTCTCATATGTATAGCAATAATCGCCATTATAATCGCTACGGGTCTTTACTTCGCCGGTTCAATAGTAAAGCCTATCAGACAGATAAGTGCAACCGCAAGAAACTTCGCTATGGGTGACTTCTCCGAACGTATAGAAAATAACAGCAATGACGAAATAGGTGACCTCTGCACCGCCATAAACCACATGGCTGACGAACTTTCTACTGCCGAAGCTATGAAAAATGAATTTATTTCATCAGTTTCCCACGAACTCCGTACCCCTCTTACCGCAATAAAGGGGTGGGCTGAAACTCTTATGCTCAACGGTGAGGAAAATTCCGATACCATGAAAAAGGGTATAAAAGTAATAGTAGCAGAAACTGAGAGACTTTCCCAGATGGTTGAGGAACTGCTCGACTTCTCCCGTATGCAGAGCGGTCACTTTACACTCCAAAACGCTACTATGGATATACTCGCTGAACTCGGTGAAGCGGTACTTATGTACAGTGAAAAGGCAAGGCGTGAAAACGTAGAGATAGTATACAATGAACCCGAAATGCTTCCTTTTGTATTCGGTGACAAAAACCGCATAAGACAGGTATTCATAAACGTAATAGACAATGCAATCAAATACTCCTCCAAAGAGGGCGGTACTGTAACCGTAAAAGCATACCAAAAAGACGAAATGGTAGTAGTTTCGGTTACTGACACGGGCGTAGGCATAAAAGAGTCCGACCTTGCAAAAGTAAAGACTAAATTCTACAAGGCTAACCACACAAGGCGTGGCTCAGGAATAGGTCTTGCCGTAGCTGACGAAATAGTAGGTATGCACGGCGGAACTCTCGATATAACAAGCAAGGGCGAGGGTAAAGGTACTACCGTTACAATCTCGCTTCCTGCAAAAAAGTAGGGTCGCACCCGTGTGTGTGACCCTGCATGGAAATACGGCAAATCTGAATATATTTTGACATGATTTGCAGAGCCGTACATATATGCACAACAGTTCACAAACCTCAAATTATACGGGCAGACCATCAGTCAGCCCCTACTTTACAGCTTACAGGAGATAATAAATGGAAAATAAACCTTCAAGTGAAAAATTCAAGTCAAAAATAGGCGGACAGGCTCTGATTGAGGGAATAATGATGCTCGGTCCGCATAAAGGTGCTATGGCGTGCCGTCTGCCTGACGGTACTGTTGACCTTGAAACTTGGGAGGAAAATAACGGCAAAAATGCACCTTGGTACAAAAAAGTTCCGCTTGTAAGAGGGTGTACAAACTTCGTACTCTCACTCGCAAGAGGCTACAAATACATGATGAAGTCAGCAGAAAAGCAGATGACTGACGAGGAACAGAAGGAAAGCGAGTCGGGACTTAACGGTGTGATGATGTACATAGGTGCATTTATGGGATTCGTTCTCGCAATAGGTCTTTTCGCAGTACTCCCTAAGATTCTCGTAGGTCTTATACCGTCAATCCAAAGTCACCGCATGATTCGCTCGGTACTCGAAGGAATTGTAAAGATAGTAATTTTCGTGGCGTATATGTACCTTATAAGCAAAACTAAGGACATAAGCCGTCAGTACGAGTACCACGGTGCGGAACACAAAACTATTGCCTGCCACGAGGCTGAACTCCCTCTTACTGTCGAAAATGTAAGAAAACAAACCAGATTCCACAAAAGATGCGGTACGAGCTTTATATTTATCGTTCTGATAATCAGTATCCTTGCAATGTGCTTCGTACCCTTTACTGTAACGTGGCAGAGAGTTACTGCAAGCCTTGTACTCCTCCCTGTTGTGGTGGGAGTGTCTTACGAGTGCATAAGAATTGCAGGAAACTATGACAACATATTTACTAAAATACTCTCCGCCCCCGGTCTTGCAATGCAGAGAATTACTACCAAAGAACCCGATGACAGTATGATTGAAATAGCTATAACTGCTCTTAAAGTATGTATTCCCGATGATAAGGAGGAGGACAGGTGGTAAGCAGACGACAGCTTTTCGACCGCTGTGTTTCAATGCTCACTCAAAACGGCATTGATTCTGCGGACTTCGATACACTTT
>Ga0326511_10005415_pt1 | contig 10089 bp, 12 predicted proteins | sample 0_2496_0518_D_FD_203701 | JGI IMG/M metagenome (GOLD analysis project Ga0326511, IMG submission 203701) | Bovine rumen microbial communities from UC Davis, California, United States - 0_2496_0518 | ecosystem: Host-associated > Mammals > Digestive system > Stomach > Rumen | place: USA... | reverse complement strand
TTAAATGATATGTCCAACTTGTATTTATCGTCTTTAATCTTGCCTGTCATTAAGGCAGACGAGTTTCTTCGCGTATTTTCAGACCATATCAATTCATCATCATATTTGATCTTTTGTATATATTGTGGGTACATTGAAACCCCGTCTACATTAAAAACAAAAGCCATTCCTACACCTCATTACGCAAATTGCGGTTTTCCTGTTGATCTGTTCATTTGACGTATGTATTTCACGTTATTTTCGGCTATTTGCTTGCCATCAAGGTAAACCTTAATATCTTGTCCACCACCATTATTAGCCTCGCTTATAGCCTGTTTAACAGCTGAATACATAGCCGGGGCAAGCGTCTGTGTGATAGACTTCGCAAAGCCTTCTGAAATTTGCTCGTTATTCGCTACAACAGACTTTCCATTGTTGAATTTGCCAGCCATTTCACCTTGATTCATCGTAAATACGCCATCTTCGATAAAACCGCCTTGTGCAAAGCGTGTAACTTTGATCTTTGCTGCTTTCAAGGCTTTTACCAAATCGGAATACATACCTTTCTTTACCTTTACAGAGCCATCCTTATTTACCTTGACATAACCGTTCTTTTCAGCAATACTTGCCGGAGTTGCGCCACCAAGAACACTCTCGATTAACGATCTTGTTGATTGTTTATTAACCGTATTTCCTTGTCCTAAAACGACGGTTTGCATTTTAACTTTAACATTTATATCTTTCTTTAATGCGTTAAGTCGCTTTTTAACATCACCAATGTTCGGTGTTTTTATATTTACATTGACAGTTTTCTTTTTAGGTATCTTTGCAATTTCCTTGTTGAGTTTGTTTACGTCACCCTTGCTATTCTTAACAATTTTCTGATAATCTTCAAGAGAAATGCGACCATCAGAAATTGCATCTTTTAACTTTTTCAAAATGCCCTTTTGTTGCTCATAAGGCACATTCGCTTTTGTCATAGCATCTGTAAGTTTCCGTGTAGATGCTTTGTATGCGTCTGTTTTTGTGATTGCAAGACCGAACAACTCATTTGCTTTGCCAGCATTATCATTTACGGCTTTTTGTGCTTTCGCATATTCATACCATGTAATCTTGCCTTTTTCTGCAAGTTTGCGTAAGCGTTTCAACGCACTCTCACGATATTTATCAACCTTTTTCTCGTTCTTCTCGATAGATTGCCTTCGTGCAGTTGTGTATTGGTCGTTCAGATTCTTGATCCGTGCTTCTTCTTTTGTAATCTGATCTTCAAGATACTGTAAGTTCTCTCCTTTACCCATGAACGTATATTGGATCGGATGATCAGCCGCCCATTTTACTCCCTCGGAATATCTCTTTTTGAGGCTATCAAGGTTTGACTTTGCGTTTTTTGTACTATCGTTAAGTATCTGAATATCTTTTTTGCCGTTCGCTCTACCTACCGCAAAATCAGCCGTTGCTTTGGATTTCCCGGCATTTTTCGCAGCCGTGTTCGCTTGCTCACGTTCATCGTAATAGTCGTTTATCAGGTCTGTTCCGATTTTCCCAGCGACAATAGCCGCCGCACCAAGTATTCCTGTTCCAAGTGCCGTACTAATTGTTGAAGCGGTTAATGCACCTTTTATTCCGGCGAGTAATGAACCGCCAAAACTTGTACCACCCTTTGTGAATACATCAAGAATCTTTTTATCGTTAAACGCCGCCCTAAATGATGCTGCTATACCGCTACCAGCACTTTTGATAGACTTGAATACTTTTCCGAACAATCCTCCGACAAGACCCGTACCCCCGGATGTTCCAACCGTTCCAACAGCACTTGCAATTCCAGACGATGTTACAGCCCCTTTTAAACCAAGTCCAAAAACCTTGCCAAACCCGGCTTTAATCACCCCGACAAGTCCTTTAAGTTTGCCAAATGCGAATAAACCACCTAAAACAGTTATAATCGCACCGCCAACACCCAACGGATCGTTTGCAAAAGCCTTAACAGCGGTTTTGATTGCTGTCCAAAGAGCCTTTACAATTACTTTCCCAAGTCGAGTAAGAACGCCAACCCAATCAATAGCACCAAGAAAATCTGCTATTGCATTTGCTACGGCATCCCAATCAACCTTATCAAGCACTTCAAGGATTGTATCGAGAATCCCTTTTGCACCATCTCCGATTGTCTTTCCAAGTTCTGCCCACCCGGACAAACCAGTTCTTGCGTCGATTTTTCCCATATCGGCAAGAAAAGAGTTGATTGCGGTTGAAATCTTTGTGCCAATCTGCTTGAAATCAACTTTCGTGATAAATCCAAACGCAAATTGGATCATTCCACGCAATCTTGTTCCGAGCAAACTACCAAACTTCCTCCAATCGAAGTTTCGTATAACACTATTTACGCCCGTTGCAAGACGATTTCCAAGATCGAGCCAATCAATCGTGTTCCACCAAGTATACATAGCGTCAATAACTGTGTTTAACGCTTGTGCAACAGTATTTCCAATGGTGTTCCAATTAGCACCCTTAAATGCACCATTAAGGAATGTAGCCACAGAACGAACAATCTTATTGATTTTCTGCCTGATCGTGTTCCACGGAATTTTATCAAGGCTATCTGTCAACCATTTTCCGAAGTCAAGACCAAGTTTGGTAAAATCACCGCCGTTGTTCCACCCCTCGATAAGTGCTTCCTTGATCTGTTTTGCAATTCTTGACGCTTTATCAGCAAATTTGCCCTCCCATTTCTTGTTTAGTTGGTTAAGCAAATCTTGAATGTCTTTCGATAAATCAATATCGCCAAGACCACCACTACCACCTTTACCACCTCCGTTGCCGGATGTGTCGTTATCGGCTTGTAGTTTATTGATTTCATCAAATCCCTGAATGTTGTCATTCAGTTTCTTTGCGTTCTTTGCGGCTTTTCCTGTATTGTCTGCTAATTCTCCGGCATCTTCTGCTGGTGTTTCAATGTCAGGCATAGAAAGAGCGCTTGACATATCCGGCATTTTTACTCCGGCAAGTTTCGCAAGCCAACCAAAAAACTCTTGCAATACCATGACAATAGCATTAAGAACAGGATATACCACGTTCAAAAGTGGTAAGAAAAGACTTCCTATCGTTCTTGCAAGGTTAGCGAAACCGCTTTGTAGCCTACGAAGTTGGTTCGCTGGCTGATCTAACGTGCGGTTTAGGTCGCCCCATGCCACTTTGGATTGCTCCAACATACCGATAAGACGAAGTTGCTGTTTTGATGCCATAGAGAGTTTGGCAACCGATTCATTTACTCCGTGATTATATGCGATCTGTTGTAAACTTGCGCTTGTCAAGTTAATGCCGTACTTGTATACGGCTCTCGTCTGTCCATTTAAGGCACTCATAAAGTTCTCTTGAACCTGTACCAAATCGGTATTTGTCAAAGAACTCATATCGGCAGCAAGCATTGACATAGACTTTGCCGCCATGATGGATACTTCGCCTAATTGCCCGGTCGAGTTGGTAATCTGCGCAATTTGCGCTTGATATTCCATTACATCTTTGATGTTTAGACCGAGGTTTCTATCTCCTGTAAACTTCAAATCACCTGTCTGGGAATTAACATCATATCCCGTCATGGTCTTTTGAAGTTCTTTAAATCTATCCTGAAAACTCTCTGCGTATTCATCGGCACTTTCATAGCCGAAACGCTTGAATTGATCCTTGCTATCGTCACCAATCTTCTGTAATGCTACGTTAAAGTAGTTGAACGCCTCGATATAGTCCTGCGCCGCGCCTGTTGCCTTTCCAACACCACGAATAAGGCGCATAAGCATCCAAAACTTCGCATAAAGAAGTCCTATACTACTTGCTAACCCTTTTGATTGGCTCTTAACTTTACCAAGTTTATCTCCAAACGAATTTAACGGATTGATAACCCGTAATGCTACCGATCCAACCTTTTTAAGTCCATTTCCAAGATTTGTCGCTTGATAGGTGGTTTGTTGCATAAACCCACCTATCTTCATGCCGCCTTGTGCAAGATTGCCAAGTCCACTAATCGTTTGAGCAAGATTGCCATTGATGTTCCCAACACCTTGTAATTTTTTCACAAGACGAACTACGGCATCACCAAATTGGTCGAGGCTACCTGTAACCTCTCCGGCTTTCTTCCCGGCGTTTGCAAGTGAACTTATAGCGGTAACAAGGTCTGCGGTCGATTTCTGTACTGTGCCAGCACTTGCCAAATCTTTTACAAGTTGAGTAAGCCTACGACCAAACTTTGGAAACTCGTTTGTAGCGATTTTCATTCTCGATCCGCTATCCGCGAGTTTCGCTACGCCGTTCACAAGACGTACAATACCATTATCAACATCACCAACGCCTGACATTGTTCTCGTAAAATTAGAAAGTGATGTAGCCATCTGTGAGAACTTATTTGCGTCAAAACCGCCAATTTTAGCGTTAGAAAGTCGTGCGAGTGAGTTTACAAGGCGATTTAAACCTTCTGTATTTGTCGCGGTATTGGTAAGATTGATAATAGATTTAGATAAAGAATCCAAGCCGCCAACATTCGTTGCCTTGATTTCAGACAAACGATGAAGTGCGTTGGCAAAATTCTTTATATCGTTGGTTTTTACGACTTTAAGAGCATTTGCAAACGACTTCACATTGTAGGCGGTTGTTTGAAGATTATTCGTGTTTACGCGATGGGATATAGTGGCAAGATTATCCAACGCATCCGAGAAACGCTTTAATTTCGCCTCATTCTTAACTTGCGTTGTAATCTCTATTGCTAACCGATCTATTACTTGCGCGTCAGCCATTTTCGCCACCCTCTGATTCTTTCTTCTTGTTGAATCCTTCTACCGCACCTGACATAGCGTTTTCAATCACTTGCATAAGAACACGCTCTTTTTCGTCAGGCGGTAAAGCGTCAAATTCTTCTTTCGTCATTTCGCGAGTTTCATTTTGCTGCATAAACGGAATTTCTGGATATGCTGCCGACTTATCGCCTTGTCTATAACTTTTCTTGCCAAAAGCCTGTGCAAGCACAGAACCGAACGCAACGTATGTGTATCGCCCAAACATCCATGCTTTCACATCGGTTTGCTCAACCTCATGCTGATATGCTTTTTCATAAAACTCCATTTCTTTCGGACAAGATTGGTCTATGTCGGCAATCGAAAAGCCATATCCTTTTGTGATAAACAAGCAAAACGGGATAACTTCTTCTTCGTAATATTCCCAACTCCACTCGCTTTGTTTCTTTACATCTACGGAAGATACATAGACGTTTGATGTTACTCGCTCTGCTCTGTCCGTAGAAGTTGTCTTAAAAAACCATTGTTCTCCAATTCTTCCGAAAGATCGGCAATCAGAGCCATTGGATCATTTTCTTCATCCTCAAAATACTTGTCAAGCAACTCGTCAACCTTTTCGAGTGCTTCATCGTGTCCGTTCCCGGTACGAACGCTATACCCAAACTCGTTTGAGTGGTGTTTCTGTAAAGCCGCTAAAAGCAACTCGTCAAGCGTTCCCATGATCGTTTCAATAACGCCAGAAAGTTCGCTTTCCGCGCCATCCATCATGTCTTGCATCTCAATAAGGCTTTTAACAATGCCGCCTTTTGCTACTACGGCATAGCCATATTGAAGTTTGTACTTCTTATTTCCTACCTTGATCTCTTTCATTTTGTGTCCTCCCGTAAATCAAAAAATAAATGGGGGCATCCGAAGATAACCCCCATAGTGTTTATCAAACGCTCGGCGTAACCTTTGTCTGCCAGCCGAATACATCAACAAGCGTCAATGTAAGTTCGATAGTTTTCAGTTCGTTCTGTCCAAACTCGCCAGACGCGATAACAGGCGGTACAGATGCGCGTACCCAGAACGCTTTTGTCAAATCCGGTGCATAAATCTCAAACACCTTCTTTGTACCTTTGATCGCTTCCCATTCAGTAATGGTAGCATCCGTTGCATTGATGGTAACTGTCCAATCACCACCGGGGTCTTGTCTGCCAGCGATATACTTCGTAATCGAATCTTCTAATGCCGAAGCGTCGATCTCCTGTGTGTCAAGAGCAACCGCCCCAGCCTGATTGATACGGGTAAGAAGTGTCATAGCCGAAGCCTCCGGCGCAACAAATGTGTCCATATCAGCACAATATGCCAAACGAACACCAACAGTTGAGATACCGGGTACAGTAGTTACTGTTTCTGCCATTTTTCAATACCTCCTTATGGAATTTGTATATTGTTGCAACAAAAAAACTCCCATAAGGAAGTTTTCTGTCTTATATATTGCAAACAGGGCGAAATTCGCCCCGATTTTGCCCCTATTTTAGAGTTTATCGCCAGCACCTATTACTCGTCTACATCTTGCTGAATAACGATGTATACCGCCGATATTCGCGTGAATAGGAATGGCTACCAATTCGAACAGCAAATCTTTCTTGAAATGGCTGATTACTTCTTCCATTACATCTCTTGCGATTTGCTTTGATTTCTCTGAATATACATTTACTTGAAATGTCGAACGATACCCACAAACTGTATCGCCCTCTAATGTTTGTCCTTGCTCTAAACCCTCTAATTCCCTGATCTCCACACAAGGAAATTTCGAAGGTGCTTGCGATACTTCCTCGGAAGTAAAGTTTATATCCTTATATTTGGACAGGTATTCAGCCGATTTCTTTTTAATTCTGTCGAAAACTATGCTTTCAACTTTCATATACCAAAACTCATCCATCACCAAATACCTCTTTTGCTATGTTAATTACCTGACTTGCCATTTCGCGATAGGAATTATACACAGGCATAGCCGCTTGCGTACCAAATGAATGATGCCTTCTGATTCCATCCCAATACCACCAACCTTCATCATCGAAAGCGTGTGTCTGACCGGGATATGTACCTACACCATAACCAAGTTCTTTTGCTTGTGGGTGCGATTCTCCTTTATTAAAGTGAATACCAGCACCAAACTCGATAAAAAGAATATCCTCATTCTCGACAATGAACTTTCCGTATGCGTAACCCTCGCTACGATGTATCTCAAAATAGTAGTTAAAAGCGTGTGAACTATCTCCATCAAACCCTTGCATATTGGCTTCGACAACAGGGATTCCGACAGAAATCAACCGCTCGACCATCATATCGCACTTATAATCAAGCGTTCCGACATACGATTTGAAGTCCTTTGCCAACCTTGTAAGGCTCGATGCCGACAAATCTGCCTTGAATTTACGCATTTTTCACAATCCTTTTAAGCAAGTATACAACCATGTTAAGTGATGGTTGCACCTTGACAACGGAAAAATCAGCACTATCGCGTACCAAATTATCTTTATCATCATATTCTGGTACGCTATCTTTGAAAATTAGTGACGTTTCATCAATAGGCAACTCGCCAATACTCATTATCAACGTGCTATCGTAATCTCCTACCGAAATTCCATAAGCCTCGCCATCAGCCTCGCCGGAACGAAATGCAATATTGCCAAAAAACGAAATAGGTTTTTCATAAAGATCGCATACGGAAGAACTGTCATATACATAGTTTCCATCATCATCAAACATGGGATTTCCATCCCGGTCTGTCACAATTTCTGGCTCTGCAACACCCTTATACAAGGCATACATAAGTCTTTGCTTGTTCTTCCTACACGTTCTCATTAGTTGTATTCCTCTCGTATAAACACCAAATGCTCAATGATATGTGCAAGTTTGTCGTTTACTTGTTTTCTGAATTGCTCTGACGATAACTTCTTATGAGATACGTTAGTCTGAATGATACTCCAAATAATATCTTGCTTGTTCTCGATGTAACTGTTCTTCGTTTCTATATGATTGAAGTAAATCCACTTAACTAACTCGTCATAGCACAATTCGATGATGTATTTTGCTTGAAACTCGTCAAATCCATCAAATCGAGGTACTTCGTTTATAAACCCGGTACACATCCGATAAGCATACTCTATCTGGTTTTTGAGGATTGCACGTTCTCTTTCGCCGAAGTCCTTGCCAATCATCACTTTCTCTGTCTTGACTTTCATATAGCCTTGACGGATTGCAAAGATTACAAGTGCAATAATAATGAGAACAAACCATCCTTTCCCGGACGCAACAAGGCGTTCAACTGATTCCCACATACTTTCACCCCCATCCTACTACGCTTTTACTTTGCAAACGGTATTACGCCTCGGAATAAGGTGTTTCTATCAACAAATGTGCGGTTTTCGCCGTTCTCCGAGGATGCGGATTGACCTTCAATGCCAATCTGGTTATAGTCATAAAGCGCAATATTCTTGATATTTGGGTATAAATCCCATAAATCTCGATTTATCACTTCTTCTGTGTAGAAAAATGGATAACGTCTTGCTCTTTTGACTTCGCGAATCGCATTATCCACCTTTACACTTAACATTTCTTCTGAAAAAGACGGATCATTTGACAATTCAATGCGAAGTTCGTCCATTATGGCATATTTCAGTTCCTCAATGCTCATGTTCAATCCTCGTCCTTGTATTCACGGCGCGGCTTAACTTCCTCGATAACCGCGAGTTGTCTTGCGTTAAACGGCGTAGAAAGTTCCTTGATTCTTTCTTCGGATGGCATATAACCCTCTCTCGGATATTTGTCACCCTTTACATACGGATAATCATTGTCTTGTGCATCCGTAAAGTATTCTATCGCTTTGTATTCTTTCATAGTTATCACAATCCTAACTTTTCAATGATAAGTTTTTTCAACTCACTACCCGTTTTATCTTCCGCATCCTCGATCCCAACTTCACTTGCGATCTCTTTCAGGGTTGCTGTGCTTGCTCTGTTAATGTCAGACTTTGTATAGGTTACACTCTCGTCTTTTACTTCATCAACAGGTTCTACAACTTCTTCCTTAACCTCCGGCTTTTCCGCTTTCGGTTGTACTCGTTTGGCATTAGAGGATTTAAGGGAGGCAAGATACCTCGCCTCCCTTTCTCGTCTATGCCTATGTGTCATCATTCCCATAGGTCTTATCCTCCATTATTGATTACAGAAGATTCAACTTCACGATCTTCGTCTGGTCGTACAGATACGGCGCGAAAATATCAGAGCCGAATACGAAGTTGGTCTGTGTCTGCTTGTCACGATCAAACTCAACAAGCGTCTGACGTTTGCGAACAAGGCGAAGTGCGCCCGGCTTAACGATGAACGCTGACTTTCCAACAACGCTCTCACGGGTATAATAGGTCTTTGCCGGATCAATAGCAACGTCTGTGGTCTTTGTATACTTTGCAAACATATCCTTTTCGTAGTATGTGCCAATGTCTGCAACGGCTGGCTCTGCAACCTCGGTGTACTTATACAGACCATTCAGGCGGTTAGAGATAACAACCTGACATCCGGCGATACTTCCCTGTGATCCACGAATAAGAATATCTGCACCCGTATCGGTGTTTGCGATCCAATCCCCAGATTTAACGATACGACCATAAAGGTCTGTCGGAACAACGAGTACCTTTTCACCATCCAAATCTTCGCCAAATTGCATAACACCGTCGATGATAGCGTTTGCTACGCTTCCGTTGCTCGGAACGTCGGAAGAAACGCTTGCGGTTGCCATTTCTGCGAGGAACTTGTTATCTACGCCATCAGCAATAGATGTGATGATCTGATTGGTTGCTTCCTCTGCGATATTGTTGTTGTGTCCAGAAAGAAGCGCCTCGTCGGTGTAGGAAATACCCATTCCGATCTTTGAAACCTTTACTTTCTTTACGTCAGTTGTGAGTTTGCGAATCGGGATCGCGCCTGCTTCGGCTACATCCTCGGCTGCCCCAACATATCCATAGTAAGGCATACTGATTTCATCACCATCACGACCAACAAGCGTATCGTCAATGGTTGCCAGCGGTGCAAAACGCACCTTGTCGATAAGTTTCAGGTTGATCTCGTCAGCCATTACTTGCGGATCAATCAAGTCCGACAGCATTGTAATATTGGTATCTGCCATTTCTTTTTACCTCCTTAATGGTAATAGTGAATTGTTTATGCTTTGCGTCCAATAAAACGCTCATACGCTTCTGGATCGCTTGCGCGTAATTTAGATTTCTCGACCAAACTCATTTGATCGAACTTTTCTTTGGTAACTACATCTGAACCACTCCCGGCAT
>Ga0326511_10005414_pt1 | contig 10089 bp, 7 predicted proteins | sample 0_2496_0518_D_FD_203701 | JGI IMG/M metagenome (GOLD analysis project Ga0326511, IMG submission 203701) | Bovine rumen microbial communities from UC Davis, California, United States - 0_2496_0518 | ecosystem: Host-associated > Mammals > Digestive system > Stomach > Rumen | place: USA: California... | reverse complement strand
TGAGAATAGCGTTAGCATAAACCACAAAACAGAACCGTGGGACACACGGGGTTAGCTCGTTGATACTGTATGGGTTACCATACTTGAGCGAGAAGCCCCCACCTCTATAGGTGGGGGAGTATGTCACTTGCGAGGAATTATCATAGTTTCCTGAAAGGCAGTGGCATCAACTTAATGAAAAAGCCTGTAATTCTGAGGTGTGCCCGTAGGAAATGCCCTTGGGGCACGTAGCGACCAAGAATCTTTTTAAAGATCCTTAGCTTCGTTTTGGATGACAGCACCTATACTTTTGCAGCAAAGTAAGCTTCAAGTGCCACTAATTGTCAAATATACACTTCACAAATATAAGCATTTGACATCAGTCCTGACTTATACTATATTATATAGTGAATATTGTAAAAATAACTTCATTGAAATGCAGGGTGATATAATTGCCGTCAAAAAAACAAAAAAAAATTGCAGCGATAAATGATTTTTCGGGGTTCGGCAGATGTTCTCTGACCGTATCAATACCTATAATATCAGCTGCCGGAATACAGTGCTGTCCGCTGCCAACTGCCATACTGTCTAATCATACGGGATACAATGATTATTATTTTGATGATTATACGGACAGAATGAAACCGTACTATAAGAAATGGGAAAAGTTAGGACTTCATTTTGATGCGATATATTCGGGTTTTCTCGGATCAGAAAGACAGATAGGGATAGTGACTGATTTCATAGAAAAATTTTCCGATGAAGAAACGATAATAATAATTGACCCTGTTATGGGAGATAACGGAAGAATGTATGACACACTTACAGGTGAACTTTGCCGAAGCCTGAAAAAACTTACCGCCCATGCAGATATACTTACTCCTAATGTGACAGAAGCCTGTATACTTACAGATACCCCGTATACATCAGCTCCCGATGAAAGTACACTGAATGAAATATGCGAAAAACTTCTGTCCTACGGATGTAAAAATGTTGTAATTACCGGTATCGTTACAGATAATAAAATAGGAAACCTGATATGCAGAACCAGTGGAGAAAAAACACTTGTCACCTCTCCGCTTATAGGCAGCAGCCGTGCAGGAACAGGAGATGTATTTGCATCCGTACTTGCTGCCGATACAGTAAACGGTATGTCACTTGAAGACTCTGTACGCAGGGCAGCTGATTTCGTTTCAAAGGCAATACTTCTTTCAGATGATCAGCAGCTGCCTTCTCAGGACGGACTTTGTTTTGAACTTATTTTGGGAGATATGATACCACCAATACAATAAATAATAGTAAATATTAACATTAAATACAGAGTATATGTTATTTATGTTGTAATTTCGCAGAAAAATTAAAATTATATTGTAAAATGCCTGTTATTTGTGTTAACATAATATACGGAAAAATTTATCCGAAAGGATCAGTGAATATGAAAAGAAAAAATACTGTTGCTTTAGCAGCAGTGATATGTGTATTGATCGCTTTGCTGATACCCTCTGCATCGGTGACCGCAATGGTATATGAAGAGGAATCGTATTACGAACCTGAAGTTTCATATGAAGAACCATCTTATGATGAAGAACCTTCCTATAATGAAGAACCATCTTATGATGAAGAACCTTCCTATGACGAAGAACCATCTTATGATGAAGAGCCTTCCTATAATGAAGAACCATCTTATGACGAAGAACCTTCATATTATGAAGAGCCTTCTTATGAAGAGCCTCCCTATGAAGAGCCTTCCTACGAAGAACCGTCATATTATGAAGAACCTTCCTATTACGAAGAATCATATGATTATGAACCGGCATATGAAGAAACAAGCTTTTTCAATCAGCCTGAAGAAACCAGCACTGAGGAACCTTCTGTCGATGAATCGGTTGTAAGTGAAACTTCGATTGAAAACTCCCTGCTGACCTCAGAAGACTGGGATAATATGCAGAAGAGTATGAATTCAGATTCCTCAACTGGCAATAACAATAAAAGTCAGGACTTCGATGATATAAAGGATAATAAAGATGATGGTAAATCTGATAATAATACATGGATATATCTTGTAGTAGGTCTGCCGCTGATACTTGCAGGTGCAGCAATAATTGCAGGGGTTATCATCTTCAATGTAAGAGCTAATAAAGCAGCTGCGTCAACTGAAACAACAGAGCCTGCCGAGCCTGTTATTTCCGAAAAAGAAACTCCTATGGATGATAACGAACAGGTCTTTTCGACATCGGCATTCATGGCAGCAAAAGCCGCAAAAGAAGCAAATAATGAAAATACTGCCAAATCGGACAAATTTGATACTCTTTAAGCAACGGTATATTTTGATAAACCTGATAATAATTAATCGACTATAATTTTTATTTCCTAAAAAGAAATAAAATATTTTCATCATATGCTATAATGTAGCTGAAAATAATCGGCATGACAGCCGAAAGAATCGGAGGAAAAGGAACAGAATGGATAAGTCAGAACTTCTGGAACTCAAAAAAACAGCCTGTAATGTCAGACTGTGGACAATCGAGGGCGTTTTCAATGCCAAATCCGGTCATCCGGGCGGATCACTTTCCGCTGCCGATATGATGACATATCTCTACTTCAAGGAAATGAATGTAGACCCAAAAAATCCGAAAGATCCGAAACGTGATCGTTTTGTACTTTCAAAGGGTCACTGCTGCCCCGCACTTTATGCAGCACTGGCACTCAAAGGATTTTTCCCCACAGATGAGATAAAATCTCTCCGCCATATCGGAGCAATGCTTCAGGGACACCCCGATATGAAACACACTCCCGGCATAGATATGAGTTCAGGCTCTCTCGGTCAGGGAATCTCCGCTGCCTGTGGTATGGCTCTTGCAGCAAAGCTTAACGGCGAAAGCTACCGTGTATATGCAATGCTCGGAGATGGTGAATGTGAAGAAGGTCAGGTATGGGAAGCTGCTATGTTTGCTTCTCACATGAAGCTTGATAACCTTACCGTTATGGTTGACTTCAACGGTCTTCAGATCGACGGAACAGTAGCAGACGTTGCCGGTTTGGATAAGCTTGACGAGAAATTCACTTCTTTCGGCTTTGAAGTAATAAAAATAGACGGACATGATTTTGAGCAGATCGAAGCTGCACTTGCAAAAGCTAAGACTGTAAAGAATAAGCCCACAGCAATTATTGCAGCTACTGTAAAAGGTAAGGGCGTTTCCTATATGGAAAATAAGGTCGGCTGGCACGGAAAAGCTCCGAACGCAGACGAATATCAGACAGCTATGGACGAACTCAGGGCACAGCTTAAAGCAATGGAGGCATAATCATGGCAGAGAGTAAAAAAATTGCAACAAGAGAAAGCTTTGGTATGGCTCTCTGTGAGCTTGCTAAGGATCACAAAGATATAGTAGTTCTTGACGCAGATCTTGCGGCAGCTACAAAAACAGAAATTTTCAAAAAGGCTTATCCGGAAAGATTTTTTGACTGTGGTATAGCAGAAGGAAATATGATAGGTGTAGCAGCAGGTCTTGCAGCAGCAGGAATGGTTCCCTTTGCAGCATCCTTCGCAATGTTTGCTACAGGAAGGGCATATGAACAAGTTCGTAACTCTGTAGGTTACCCACACCTGAATGTAAAGATCGCAGGTTCTCATGCAGGCATTTCAGTAGGCGAAGACGGTGCTACACACCAGTGCTGCGAAGATCTTGCTCTTATGCGTACCATCCCCGGAATGGTAGTTCTCAATCCGGCAGATCATTATGAAATGATAGAAGCTGTAAAGGCTGCATATGCATATAATGGCCCTGTATATATCCGTTTGGGCAGACTTGCTATAGAAAGCTTTAATGATCCCGATAATTATAGCTTTGAGATAGGCAAAGGCATCACACTTGAAGAGGGAGATGATGTAACTGTTATTGCAACAGGTCTTGTTGTTTACGAGGCACTTAAGGCAGTACGTTCTCTCAAAGAAAAGGGTGTAAATGCCCGTCTTATCAATATGCACACAATCAAGCCTATCGACAAGGATATAATCATTAAGGCGGCTAAGGAAACAGGCAAGATAATCACTGTTGAGGAGCATAATATCATCGGCGGACTTGGCGAAGCTGTTGCTGCCGTAACTTCCGAAAACTGTCCTGTACCTGTATACAGAATAGGCGTTGAAGATGTATTCGGTCACAGCGGCCCTGCTGTAGGACTTCTTGCTGAATTCGGTCTTGATGCCGCAGGAATTGAAAAGAAAATTTCAGAACTTCTTTGATTAGTATTCAGAATAAAATTAAGTCTGTTGTATCGTTTTGGTACAACAGACTTTTTTGTATTATTTACTTATTTCAGTACGGCAAAGAAAGTCATAAACATAAGCTTAATATCATAAAAAAAGTTGAATTTTTGCAGATATTCAAGATTATATTTCATCTTTTGGGGCAAAACTTCATTCACATAAACATTATCAACATCTTTAGCCCCATCAAGCAGCTTTTCTTCATCCTTGTATTTTATACTTGCAAGTGAGGTTATACCGGCGGGCATAAGAAGTGTTGCCATCATCTCATCAGTATATCTGTCAACATACCTTTCGACTTCTGGTCTTGTGCCTACGAAACTCATATCCCCTTTAAGTACATTGAATATCTGAGGAAGTTCATCCAGACGGCACTTCCTAAGGAATTTTCCTGCACCTGTCACACGGCTGTCATTGCTTACAGTTACCTGAGTACCCTTCTTTTCCGCATCGGAAATCATGGTACGGAATTTGAATATATAAAAAACTTTCCCGTATGTTGTGACACGTCTTTGTCTGAAAAATACTGTACCCTTTGAATCGCATTTTATCCATACAGCAATTATACACATCAAAGGTAAAAGTATGACTGTCATTATCAGTGCAGTGATAAAATCAAATATTCTTTTTACTGCAAGACTTATACCTCTTTTTTTGAGACTGTCATAATAAGGTCTTACAGATTCATTTTTAAATCTGTCGGGAAGCATTTCCCATTTTTTCAAACCTATCACTCCCGTTAAAGACAAAAACTTTTGTTGTTTATTATAAATATATCAAAAACCCTTTTCACGAAGGCTGCTTACAAGTCCGACATAAAATTCCCTTATATCCAAATCGGGTTTATCATGCCGCATAAGATCTATAACATCGGCATGAGAAACACCATCGGGTGCTTTTGAACTCAGAACAATAAAATTCTCTCCCCACTGGGCAGATGTGATAGTTACAAGCCCGTCGTTAGGCCCGTCAAATCTTCCTGCAAGCAGGTGCGAAAAATTCAGGGGGAAAACACTTGTAAGTGCCTTATTTATTTTGCTTCCCACACTCTGATAATATACATTCGGAGAATCGGGAACATCCTCGTTGAATTTTGTACAGACAGATGCTTTCAGATCCGACACTGCTCCGAGAAAATCAGGTTTTTTGTCACCTACAAGCATAAATGCACCGTTATATTTTCTTGCGACCTGTTCCTGAAACGATACGGGCATGGTATCAAGCAGCCATTCGGCAAATACACAGCCTCTGTGCGGTGTATTTACTGTGGTGAGAGAGGCAACATATTTATCCATTCCGAGTTTTGTAATAGCATACCTGCTGTCGAGACCGCCTTTTGAATGTGCGATTATATTTATCTTCTCTGCACCTGTCTTTTTTATTATTTCTTCTATCTTCTGAGCCAGCTGATCTGCACTTTCCTTTATGCTGAGTGCAGATTCCTGTTCACCGTAATAAAGTTCTGCACCGTTGTTTGTAAGCTCTGCCGGTATTCTGCCCCAATAATTAAATTTTTCCAGATCTCTGAAAAATACACCGTGAACAAGAAGTATAGGATATTTTGTCCTGCATACTTTCAGATCTTTACGTTCCTTATTGCGTTTTATACGGGCTTTTTCCATATTGGTTTCGGCATTGGTAATGTTTATTATTCTGCAGAGAACTATTATATTTGCTATCGGTATCATGCCGCAGATAAGACCGAGTATTCTCCATTTGCCTCCTATCATCGAAGCACAGATATAAACTCTTATTATGCCGTTCCAGAAAATTATAAGTTCGGAAAGGAATATTATAAGTGCCTGATACCAGAATATTTCGGAAAACATACCGAATTGTATCGCACCCGAAACTATACCGTAAACCGTTTCCGGAATAAGCAGTATAAGAAATACCGAAAGCAGATCATTTCCGTCTGCCATTGATTTAAGCTTTAGTCCCATATCAAATCCGCTGAACGTGGGGCATATATTGACAATAACAAAAACCACTATTGCCGGAGCAAGACACCATAATGGCATCGCTCCGGCTGATGAAAGGCATGAAACAATGGTCACTCCCCCAAGAACAAGGGTAAGAACTGATAACCGCAGAAAATTTTTCATATCATTCACTCTTTTCAAGCTGTTCTTTAGCCACAGCAAGCATAAGCTTAATACGGTTTTCCTGATTTACCTTAGGTGCACCGGGGTCATAATCTATAGCAACGATATTTGCTCTTTCATCGAGCATTTTTATCGGACGTATCATACCCTTGCCGTTGATATGGTTCGGCAGACATCCGAAAGGCTGAGTACATACTATATTTTCAAAACCTGTTTCTATAAGCTCAAGCATTTCTCCTGTAAGCAGCCACCCCTCACCCATTTTACTTCCATAGCCGACCATACCTTTAACAAGTTCTTTTGTATGTGCATATGTACCTATGGGGCGAAATCCGAATTTCTTCTGACTTGATATGATAAGCCCTTCAAGACCTATAAGGTAGTCAAAAAGTCTTTTTACTACTATATATTTTGCTACGCTTCCTCCGTACAGCTTATAATCTTCCATACGGTTATCAACCTTAAATAAGGCAAATCCGAGTATACCCGGCAGATTGACTTCACATCCCTGATCGTATAAAAACTGTTCAAGATCGTTATTTCCAAGTGCCGAATATTTTACATATATCTCTCCGACGATTCCGACTTTTACCTTCGGAATACGGTTTACTTTTACTTTTGAAAAATCTTCGGCTATACTGTCAAGATTTTCGGCAAGTTCTTTTTTGGTGAAACCGTGACCGTCTGCCATTGTTTCGGTAAGTTTTGCTACCCATTTGTCAACAAGCTTCTGACTGTCACCCTTATTTATTTCATACGGCTTTGTCTGATTATCGAGTGCCATTATCATATCGCCGTAAATAAGACCTGCCGCAATACGTCTTATCATCGGTATTGTTATGCTGAAACCGCTGTTTTTTTCAAGACCCGAAATATTAAGGGAAATTACCGGAACATTTTCAAACCCTGCTTTGACAAGGGCTTTTCTGAGCAGATGAATATAATTCGATGCACGGCATCCGCCGCCTGTCTGAGTTATCATAAGTGCAGTTTTGTTTGTATCATACTTACCGCTCTGAAGTGCATGGATAAGCTGACCTATTACAAGGAGTGCCGGATAACAGGTATCATTATGAACATATTTAAGTCCTACCTGAGCTATTTCGGGACCTTCTGTATTAAGCAGAACACAATTATACCCGTAATGCACAAATACATTTTTCATTATTTCAAAATGTATTTTTGCCATCATAGGAATTAAAATAGTATAATTCTCCTTACGCATTTCTTTTGTAAAAAGCAGTCTGCCGTTTTCATCATATACTAATTTTGCCATGTTTTTCCTCCTTATGCACTGCACCCTTTTCAGTTCTTTTTATTATTTGTGGCAGCCAAAAGACTTCTGAGCCTTATCTTTACAGCACCGAGATTTGTTATTTCATCTATTTTTATCTGAGTATATATCCTTCCGTTGCGTTCAAGTATCGCACGTACTTCGTCTGTTGTTATTGCATCAACACCACAGCCGAACGAAACAAGCTGAACAAGGTTCATATCGGGATTATGACTTACATATTCCGCTGCTGCATACATTCTTGAATGGTATGTCCATTGATTTAGTACGCCTGTTTTTACTTTCTTTGCTTCCTTGTTGCTGACTATATCCTCGGAAACTATTGCTACATCAAAGCTTGTTATAAGCTTGTCTATACCATGATTTATTTCAGGGTCTGCATGATATGGCCTGCCTGCAAGAACGATTATTTCCTTGCCTGCATCCCTTGCTCTGCTTATTATATCATTACCGTAATCTCTTATTTTCTTTATATAATCCTCATATTCTTTATATGCCGCCTTTGAAGCCTCTTTTACTTCTCTTAAAGTAATATCGTTGTAAAGTTTTGCAAGTTCGGCATGGATCTTTTTCGGAAAATCCTTTGGTCTGTGTATACCTACAAATTCATGGAAGAATTTAATATCCTCGATACCTCTGATATTTGCGTGTATTACCTCCGGATAATATGCAACAACGGGGCAGTTATAATGATTGTCACCCAAATGTTCATCAAAATTATATGACATACACGGATAGAATATCTGTTTTATATCATGGTCAAGCAGCCACTGAACATGACCATGCATAAGCTTTGCAGGGAAACATACTGTATCCGAGGGAATTGTCTGCTGACCATGCAGATACAGTTTTCTATCGGAGAAAGGAGTAGCGATCACTTCAAAATCGAGTTTTGTCAGGAAGGTATGCCAGAAAGGAAGAAGTTCAAACATATTAAGTCCCATCGGGATACCTATTTTACCTCTTTTTGCTCCTTCTTTCGGCTGATATTCTCTGAGGAGCTTGAGTTTATACTGATAAATATTAAAACTGTCATCAGGAGATTTTTTAGTAACAGGTTTTTCGCAGCGGTTTCCTGCAATGAATTTTCTGCCGTCACCGAATGTATTCACTGTCAGTCGGCAGTTATTGCTGCATCCACCGCAATTTACGGCTTTGATTGTGTGAACGAATGACTGAAGTTTTTTCATATCAAGTATAGTAGACTTGTAGTCCTTTGTACATTTTGACTGAGCATATAAAGCTGCACCGTATGCCCCCATAAGACCTGATATATCCGGTCTTATAACATCTACTCCCATTTCCTGTTCAAATGCTCTAAGCACAGCATCATTAAGGAAAGTTCCTCCCTGAACAACTATTTTTTTGCCGAGTTCTCTGGGGCTTGATACACGGATTACTTTATACAGTGCATTTTTAACAACACTAAGACAAAGACCTGAAGAAATATCCTCAATAGTAGCACCGTCTTTTTGTGCCTGTTTTACAGAGGAATTCATAAATACAGTACAGCGTGAGCCGAGGTCAACAGGGTGTTTTGCCAGAAGTCCGAGTTTTGAAAATTCTTCAGAGCTGTAGCCGAGGGCATTTGCGAATGTCTGCAAAAATGATCCGCAGCCCGAGGAGCAGGCTTCATTAAGGAATATGTTGTCAATAGTGCCTCCTCTGATCTTAAAGCATTTTATATCCTGACCGCCTATATCTATTATAAATTCAACATCGGGCATGAATTTTTTTGCTGCTGTCATATGTGCAATGGTTTCGACCACACCAATATCAACACCGAAAGCATTTTTGATTATCTCCTCACCGTAGCCTGTAACAGCGGAGCTTTTTATATGAATATCTGGACATATCTCATAAATATTTTCAAGGAATTTTTTTACTATCGGAACAGGATTTCCGCTGTTTGAAAGGTATTCGGAATAAAGAAGAGTACCTTTATCATCTGTAACAACACCCTTAACAGTAGTTGAGCCCGCATCTATTCCTACAAATGCATCTCCCTTGCAGCCTTTGAGTTCTCCCTTTTCCACTTTAGCGGAAGCGTGTCTTTTACGGAACTCTGCAAGTTCATCTTCATTATTGAAAAGAGGTTTATTAAAAGCAAAATTTCCTGTTCCCCTGTATTTTTCTATTTTCTTTTCAGCCGCATCGAAATCTATTGTTTTTTCCGCACAAAGTGCCGCACCGAGAGAAACGTAATACAATGAATTTTCCGGACATATACCCTTTGTATTCAAAGCCTTGTCAAAGCCCTGTCTCAACTGGGGGATAAAAGTAAGCGGACCGCCAAGATAAACTATCTTTCCCTTTATTTCTCTTCCCTGTGCAAGACCTGCTATTGTCTGGTTTACTACCGCCATAAATATGCTTGCTGCTACATCTTCTTTTTTAGCACCCTGATTAAGAAGCGGCTGTATATCTGTTTTTGCGAAAAC
>Ga0326511_10005413_pt1 | contig 10091 bp, 7 predicted proteins | sample 0_2496_0518_D_FD_203701 | JGI IMG/M metagenome (GOLD analysis project Ga0326511, IMG submission 203701) | Bovine rumen microbial communities from UC Davis, California, United States - 0_2496_0518 | ecosystem: Host-associated > Mammals > Digestive system > Stomach > Rumen | place: USA: California... | reverse complement strand
CGCCGATCCCAATTTCTACATCTTTCTCTGCTTCGGCCAGTCGAACATGGAGGGCGCCGCACGCCCTGAGGCCGAGGACGTTGCTTCTCCCGGTCCGCGCTTCCTGCTGATGCCTTCGATGGACGACCCTTCTCGCGGCCGTACGGCGGGCGAGTGGTGCGAAGCTTCCGCTCCGCTCTGTCGCCCCTACACGGGTCTGACGCCTGTCGACTGGTTCGGCCGCACGCTGGTGTCGGAGCTGCCCGACAGCATCCGCATCGGCGTCATCCACGTGGCCGTCGGCGGCATCAAGATTGAGGGCTTCATGCCCGAGGAGGTGAAGGCCTATGTCAGGAATGAGGCCCCCGACTGGATGCGCCGTGCGCTCTCCGAATACGGCAACAATCCCTATCGCCGTCTCCTCACTCTGGCGCGTCGGGCGCAGCGCGACGGCGTCATCAAGGGCATCCTGATGCATCAGGGCGAGTCGAACACGGGCGATCCCGCCTGGGCCCTCAAGGTGAAGTCGGTCTATGAGCATCTGCTCAAGGACCTCTCCCTGGAGGCTTCCGAGGTGCCTCTTCTGGCTGGCGAAGTGGTTCAGGCCGGGGGCAAGGGCGTCTGTGTCGGGATGAACGGCTGGATCGACCTCTTGCCGCGCACAATCCCGACGGCGCATGTGGTTTCTTCCGACGGCTGCACCAACGGTCCGGACCGTCTGCACTTCGACGCTGCCGGCTATCGCTTTCTTGGCCGCCGCTACGCCGAAGTCATGCTCCCGCTCCTGAAGTAATGTTTTATGCACACTCTGATTAGTCGAACACGAATCTCTCTAATCTGCACGAATCTTTTTTTAAGAAAACCGAGAAAAACCGTTCATTAATGAAATCGATGCAATTCATTAATGAAAACGATCGAATTCATTAATGAGTGGGATAAAAGTCGTTAATGAATCGGATTCCGTGCATTAGTGCGCAAGGTTTTTTCCTAAGAAAGTTGACACAAGGGGAAATGTCGTACTGGATTTGTTGACACTTCCGCTTATGTCAACATGGTCAGTAATCTGTCAACAGTTTTAGTAAAGGCAAACCCTGAATTTGATTGAACGGCTCTCCGAGGAGCCCATTCAACCAAAACAAGGGTTAAGAGAGAATGATTCAACTTTTCTTAGTGATAAGAGTGCTTTGTTTGCACGAAAAAATACTCACGCAAACTACGCAAATTGCAAGCAAATAACTATTTTGTCAAGATTTCGGATTTTGAAACACGTATAAACGCGCCAATTTTGTAAAAGCTAAATGTCTGATAATCAATATTGGGCTGCTCGTTTACCCCCCAATCAGATACCCTGCAGAGACCGAGCAGAGACCGACCAGAGGCGCTAAATGCGGGTTCGGATGTCAAGTTTTACGTGTACTCTGACTGGTGGGTCACAATTTGCAATTTGCAATTTGCGTAATTTGCGTGGGTAAATTTCATGAAGCTACGCTCCATAGACATCCTACTCGGCTCAGCAAAGTCGGAACAAGCTCCACTTTGCGTTCACCTCGGGCGGATGTTCGCATTTTCGTTTTTTGAAAAATATGGAGCGGATTTCAAGAAAAACTGCCCCGAATATTTGTCGTTTCACAGAAAAAGTGTATTTTTGTATGTTTTTTATCCTTTTACTGATGTCGTTGACAGTATATTTTCTGATGTCGTTGACAGTTTACTGACGGGGTTGACATTCTTACTGATAAGGTTGGCAAAAATACTAAATTGGTTTTATTCATCTATTGTTTCAGCCATAGGTGACGGGGCTCATTTTGGAAACAATTAACCTATCGATATCCTGTATATCTGCTGAAAATCAGCGGGTTTAGGTGTTAGGTTGTCAATCTTGATAAGATGATTTTAGAAATGTGAGTGTAATAATACCTACCATGCCTCATAATAAATACGCATATGCCCCGAATAGTAACAACAATAGACCGACTCCACTAATAAGAGCCCACACGACAAAGGCATTTTTCTGTATTATTTTCGTTCTATTTGTATAGAACAGTCATATCTCTAACGATTTTAGCCATTTCTTCGCGCATCTGGATAGGTTCAACGATTTCAAGTTTTTCTCTATGCCATAGTAACTGTTGGTACAGATTGTAACATGGTACTATATGGTATTCAAACAAGGTGAATTCCTCATTACTTTCCAGTTCCTTTTGAGATTCATGGATAGGTAGGGCACGTACGTAATTCACCTGTGTTCCGTATACTTTGATAACTATTCGTTCTGGTACTTGATTGTCACTATGGTTTACACCGAAGCTTCCTTTCCAGTATTCATCAGCAGTTACATCATTGCTTGGCAACATTTTCTGTTCTGTCAGCCTGATATTGTCCATTCTTTCTAGTGCAAAGATGGATATACCATGATGATGGTTGTCTGGTTCTGCTGCAAGATACCAACGTTGTTCCCAAGTTTTAAGGAAATATGGGATCAACAACTGTTGTTTCTTAGTCGCCCTGTCAAAAGAATAATAGTCACATTCTATGCCCTTTTGTTTATCTATGGCTTCAAGGATAATCTGAACATTTTCTACACCAGTAGGAGCCTCATACAATTTTACCTTATTGCGATGTTTAACAGCAAGCTCGCTCATTCCCTCGATATGATATGCCGACAACAGATAATTATACAACGAGTCATCTTGACCATATTGATAATAACGCTTTAAGCTGTACTCATTAGTCGCACTATTATACTCGATGTAGCAAGGAAATGTTTCAGCAATGTAATCCTTGTATCTTGCAAATGTACGAGGAATTATCTCGCCATCATATAATGTCGAGTACTGATAATGTTCGTTGATCTCCTTCAAACTCATCGCCCCTTTGCGAGACAGAAGATCAATGAGATATAGACATTTCTTGAGTTTGGACATTATTATTTTAAATATGTTTGTTTCCAGTCTGCCTTAAACAATTCTTCATTAGAAGACTGATCGTCATATGTGTAATTAATTACAATTTTTTGATCGCTACTCAATTGAATGGTTGCACAGTACCATTTCTTTTCTTTGTAATCATTGAGAAGAGCTTGGTGTATTTTATCAAAACATACCATTATGCTTCTTCTGGAAATGCCGAATTCCTTTTCTAACTTGAAACAATTATAATAAATATTATCTTTTTCCACAAAAAAGAATATCTCATACATATCTTCGGTGATATGGGCATACATTACGGCTTTGTTCCAACCTTCAGGAAAAACCTCTACTAACAGATTGGCAATTTTATTATACATTTTGTCCATTTGAATTATTTAAAAATTTTTTTACTGTAATTTCATCGTCAATTTCAAGCGTGACAGTGAAAGACTTAGGACGTTTGCTATCCCCTTCGTATTCTATCTCAACGGTCATCGTTACTACTTTGCCTTCTTCTCGTGCACGTTTGGCACTAAGCTCCATGGATTTATACTCTCCTCGATTGAGCTTTGCATCCTGTGCAACCAAATTTCCTTCAGAGTCAGAACCACCTAATACGTGAGCTATGATATGGCCTTTATCATCACCGGGTTCTAGCCCACCGACTTTCCGACTGTTTAGGCTTGGCCTTGGAGCGTTATTTATTTCAACCGTTGCTTCCGCTCGGATAATTCTACCTTTGTCATCTGTTTCATATTTTACTCCATTAAATTCATAAGTATTATTAGGCAATAACTCTCCATCCTTTATATAGGGCTTCCCATTATCATCCAAAGTAGTATTATCCTCACGCTCGATAGATTGTTGATCCTTATCATCGGAAGATTGCATATCTTCTATGTTACGCTGTTCAGGAACTTGTTCTATAGTTGAGGTTTGTTCAGGAATACCATCACCTTCAATTTGGGGAATCGAAGGTGATGACTCTTTTTGTAATTCAGTAACATATTCCTCTGTATTCTCAACAAGTTTAGAGTATAATTTTCCTGCATTCCTAGCGGATTCCTCTACACCATCTCCAGCGATCGTTGTAACTTCTTCCGCTGTTTCTGCCACCTTTCCGGCGACTTCGCCAATGGCAACTGCAATGTCATCAAAACCAAATGCCATAATTATTTACAGTATTTATTGAACCAATTATTGTATTTTTCTATAGCACTTGTCGACAACGAAGCTTGAAGTCTAAATGAGCATCTAACACAAAATAGATAAAATTCATCAGATTCCTTGGGGAATTCATTTTGAATGCATCTCATTAATGTGTTATTTATATCATCAATATTATCTTTATTTGAGATGATACTTGAAATAGTCTTAACTTGTCCTATACAGTGCGCTACAAGTTCCATACTTTTAACATGTTCTAAACTATCCAACTCATCTGTATTAGAGGATGAGTGTGCATTTACATGTCTTAGCAAAGAGTATTTGAGGTTTGAGCTATAAGATGAACTGACTATAGCATTTTTCAAATCATTTCTTTCGAAGTCGAATTGTAGTTCTTTATGACAGCAATTGTAAAGATATTTAATAACAATTTTTGTATAATCTTTGCTACAGATGTCATTCGATTCTTCAGGATTCTTAAAAATTCCAGGCGTTATACGGCAATTTTTATGACTTTTTCTAAAGTCACTTACCAAACATTGTACTGGTTCTTCCCAATTATTTTGGAAAACTATAGCTTGACCAACTTTTTGGCGACTTATTTCTTCTATCTGTTTGTCCGATAAACTTATAGACTTACCAATTATAGTTCGGTCGTTAATCTCGGGCAAAGACATGATGATCTTCGTGTTTGTATTACGAATTGCTGCTTCATCAACCATTGACGGAGATTGATCAATAATCATGAAACCTTCACCATAAGTTCGCATTTCAGCAATACTGTTGGTAATCATTTCTACAGATTTACCAACAATATTACTTCCTTCCTGACTCTGCTCTGTAGAGGTTCGCTTTAACAGATTATGCGCTTCTTCAAGAATTGTGACATGATTCAAACCAGAATTCATCATATCCAAACAATTATGCGCCTTGTCTTGATAGTATTCAGTCATTTTCATGACGAGTAATCCCATAATCAAAGACTTTGTTTCTGTATTACCAATACTACTCAAATCTATTATTACGTTATTGTCAAACAAATCGCAGTCTGTCAAAGTTTTGTCAAGAGGTTTGTTTAGCATTTCCCCTGTAAGCCCTTCGGTCAGCGAAAGAAGTCGTGTTTCTATTGAACCTTTATAATCACCTTTTGTGTCTGATGAATATTCGGAATTGTTGATATATGTTCTAAGTGAAGTAATTACATCGTCAAATGTTGGATAAAGTGTAATTTCATTACCCAATTTGCATTCTGATTTATACAAATCCCAACCACACGAAACATATGCATCTGTTATTGCTTTCTTTAATACAACAGGCATTGCTGCGTACATTGGCCAGCAAACGTTAAATATTTCTACCAAACGATCTATATGTTCATATACATGCACACTTGGAGGGAAAACAAAAGGGTTTATCCTTAGAAGGTGTGTTAACCTTGGATTACTTCCATACACTTTGATTGGTACATGGATTTCATTAGCATTGTCTTTTGTATACCAGAAGCCATTTCCAAATATATTCTTGTATTCACCCTTAGTTGGTTCAATAACAAGAATTTTTTTCCCTTTTTTTAATAGTTCCTGTATAATGAAGTATATTGTGTTGGACTTTCCGCTACCAGTTGTTCCTGTAATAAATGTATGCTTGCACAAGGTATCTACATCCAAAGAAACTGGTATTTTAGATGTTTTTCCTAAGTAACACACATTGCCAAGTTTAAATTCAATTTTTTCTGAGGTCTCTTCATTATCCACTTTTATGACACTACGACCAAAAGAAGCCCTCTCCTTTACGATAATTCCGGGAACACTTGTTTGAGGCAGTGATACATGGATTGCTAATTCTTTGCTATCAACTGTAGATGCTGGTGTAAGGAGTATTTCAGAATTGGGATATTTAAACAAAGGATGTGATATATCCCTAAGATAATCAACTATCTTTGGATTTGACCACGTGTTAACCACACATGTTCCCAAATTTGACTGCTCGCCAATTATACCACCAACGTAAACATTGGCTTGCGCTTTTGTTCTAGTTTCTGATGTTCCTATAAAATATGTAGAACAAGCCCACATACCATATGGTACTGAGCATCTAACTCTCTCAATGTGTTTATCTAATAGATCAAGTAATGACTTAACTTTTCTATTGCTGAAAGTCACCTGAATAGAATTCCCCGTTGTTGTTGTTTCTTGAGTACCTTTTGTTTTGCTGTTTCCTTCAGTTCTTTGAACGGCATCAGATAAGACATCTGCGACATCACGATGGTGACCGATTTGACTACCTATTGACGAATTTGAACTGTCGCTATCTTGGGTACTTAATATGAAACCAATGCCCACATTTTCACTGCGGCCCTCTCCTTGTTGTGAGTTCTGAGAAGTATTGACACCATTTGTTATAGTTTTACCTATTGTCTTAGTTGTTGCAAGGGAGAAGTTTTTAGAGATTGTCTCTGATATACTTTTACTGTAGTCATTATGACAAGACAATTGACGTTCGGCAAGAGGAGATAGATTGCTATATAATGTTTCATACGCAAGCTTCGTTTTCTGAACGTTCAAAGCATCCACTCTGTCAGCAATAATTAAGACAGACATTTCTTCCTGAACGGAATTAAGAAGTCGTTCAATTCCTTGAATAAAATTTCCCTTCTCCTCATCTTTAAGAGTTGCTATTCCAGATACAGCAGCAATACTAAATCGGTCTTTAAGATGAGGATTGTTTTCTATTTCTTCTTCAAAAGCGATTTCTTCCGGGGCGGCATCTGTAAATGATATGCCAGGAAAATATCCGTGTAATCCACTTATAAGAGTTAATTTAGATTGGTCGTTTGTTTTATCATTTATGTCACGAACCCCAATATAAAAGTGGATAGTTGCATTTTTCTCTCGCCTTATATATACTGCAACTTGACTAGCAATATTATGTAAGGCTACGAATAGCATAGAGTATTTGTCAACAAAGAACTCGTCCTTGTTGTAAATAATCTCATTTATTTTTATCCAACGAAATCTTTTTTTGTTCTCAATCGATGGTCTGCCATCTTCTGTCATTCGATGTGGAACAATCTCATAATTGCATAATTCTGGCAAATATGATTTTGTTACAATGTCATAGAACTGTTGTTCACTTTGAGCAACAGCTAAAGGGCTAAGTTCTAACAATTGTTCCATGTTAAATGCTTAAGTTAAAGGTTCTCAAAATATCATCTGATTTAGAGCTAAGTTTATTATACCAGTCAGATATATCAGCAATAATTTGGTTTATGAATACCTCTTTCTTCTCATTCATAATTTGTTGCATTTGGATGGCAAGGGCATATTTTCTCGTATCATTATATACCTTATATGCGTACCCAAGTGCAATAATTTCGGCAAGAAGACCAATCCATACATTTGCTGCAAAACATAACGCGACTGCTACTATGGTGCCTCCAGTAGCCGCATAGATAGCCTTCTTGGGTATATCAATGCTGACATTAATATCATCAACGCTAATATCCTTTGCTACAAGTACAATCTGATTATCTTCTATGAATTTCTTCATCTGGGCCTTATAGCCACACATTGCATCGCTAAAAGACAATTGCTTTTCAATATCAAGTATAAGTCCATAATTGTTATTATAGGTTTCTGATATGTACTCTTCAGCCAACTCTAATATCGAGGTCTTTAGATCTTCAAAGAAAAAAGAATAGTCATTATTCTCAATCTCGTTAGAATATGTATCCATCAGTTCATGAATACGTTCGTCTATTTTAATTATCATACGCTATGGATTTTATTGTTTCTGTTAAAGTGTTTATTTCTTTCTCCAAAAGTTGAATAGTTTTATCTTTTTCTTCTACAGTCTTATTTGTCATGACCAGTCGTTCGTTGTTCTCCTGTATAATTCTATCTGTCTCTTTTATCTTTTTGTCTGCTTCTGAAATATAATTTTCTATAGCATTTTTCGTAGAATCAACATAGGCATTAATGGCCTTGATAATTTCATCTTTACATTCTCTAGATACCTTTTCAATATCGGGGGTACGATAGTTCGTCATACCAAGATGCTCATACTTGTCGCTAAATATACCTGTTATCTTCGAGAAAGTACGTTTCAAGAAATTGCCTAATCCTTTTTCTGCTTGCCAATTATCTTTTTGGTTCGATTCGGACTTCTGCACTTTGTTAATAATTGATTTGAAATCAAGAACAGGAAAACTTGGAATGTGTATGTTTGAGAAATAGTTTTTACTCTTTTTCTCAACTTCACGCAGAATTTCATCCTTCTTCTCTTTAAGTTCATTCTCGATTGACTCAGCCTCTGCACTTATCAAACTTATGGAATGAAGAGAGGAAATTCCTTTTGCTGCTTGTGAGATGTTCTGATACATTCTTCGAATTTTTGCAACAGAGTAATCTGTTCGCAATGAGTCTACAAAGTTATTAAACTCAAGGCGAGAAGCTTCATTCTTCTTCTTTTCGTCTTCTATTTGGGAAGCCAAATCTTGCTCACCCCTTAGGTCTTTTTCGACCTTGGCTTTGTCCTCGTTTTTTCGGTTCGCAAGATTATTCAAATCTTCTTTGATTAATTGAATAATTTCGTCATAGGCTTTTTGTTTTCTTTCAACTATGAATTTCTCTAGCTCTTCGCGAAGGATGTGGAACTGAGATAATTTTTGGATTTCGTTTATGAAATCTTCATTCAATATCATATCTTTATCTCGTTCTTCAAGAAAATCAAATTTCATAGCCTTCAGTCTTGAACTAGTTTCTTTTGGCCAGTCTTCCAATGAACTTTTTGTTATCATATCCATGAAGTCTTTACCTTCACGTTCTCTGATACGACAAAAAAGTTCCAAATTATTGTCTACATAAAAAATACGCTCTTTGGGTATCAAGTTGTCAATCTGATTGAGTGCATTATTTAAGTAGTTTGGATTTTCCTGAAAATGATCAGATGCGCTATGAGTTACAATCATGAACGAGCGATCTGCTATTATAGATTTCTTCCTTCTTGTTACGTCCTTAATAAACTCCGTTAATTCAGGATGCTCCTGTAAACTTACACTTCCCTTATATACCAAGAGGACTGCATCAACATTGTCATAACCATACTCATCGGTTCCAAATATATAGTTACGAGTAAGTTCTTCGATACCTCCTAAAGCACAAACACCTGGAGTATCTACAATTTTCCATCCCTCTAAAGAGGAAAGGTTAATGCCAACAGACACTTCTTTCACAAATTTAGACGGATCCATGTGTGTTTTTAAGTAGTTTGAAAGCTCGGATGTTGTTATTTGTCGTTTTGCTATATTTGAATATATGTCTGCCTTTTTCAGTATATCACTCTCTGACAAACCACACAGAATGTCATTGTTGATTTCCAATAAAGGGAAGCCATTGCCAAATTCCTGTGGAATAGCAACGGTATTAGTTAAAATATCTTTAAGTTCACTATTGCTATTTGCATTAAATACATCAATATGACCATCCATATATTCAACAGATACTTTTTCTTTCTTTGAATAATATATGGATGTAAGTGAGCATGTTGTTTGGTCTCCACCTGTAGGCAACAAGTTCTTTTCTCCTAGAAATGCATTAAGGAAAGAAGACTTTCCTGAGCTCATACCACCGATTATTGCCAAAGTAAAATGGTCACGTTCAAATGGACGTGCAAGACGTTTTACAGACTCAACATTGCCTATGTGGCAATCATTCTTTTTTGCTGCAAGGTATTTGTCTTTAGCCTTTGCTATTCTTTTCTTGAATTTTATGAATTCGTTCATATTTTTTGATTTTTGATGCAAAATTATAGTTCTATGCGGACAAAAACTGTCCGATGTTCAAAATATCTTTTGATTTAGTTGTATATTTTATATTCTTTGACTCGACAATTGACTCACTGCAGCCTGAAACACCCTTGCATTCACAATGTTCTGGAGGTCTGGATTAGCTCATTGTCCAGTTGCACTTCGTCTGGACGAATTAGTTCATTGATATCAACGTTCAGAAGCTTTGATATCTTGATTAGCATTTCAAG
>Ga0326511_10005412_pt1 | contig 10092 bp, 4 predicted proteins | sample 0_2496_0518_D_FD_203701 | JGI IMG/M metagenome (GOLD analysis project Ga0326511, IMG submission 203701) | Bovine rumen microbial communities from UC Davis, California, United States - 0_2496_0518 | ecosystem: Host-associated > Mammals > Digestive system > Stomach > Rumen | place: USA: California... | reverse complement strand
CCTCGCTGTCGCTCTACGGCACCGTGGGCGGCTTCGACCGGTCCCTGCGCCTGCTGCAGGACCCCAAGAGCGGCGACCTGCTCTACACCTCCAACTACAACATGGAGAACAGCCTGGGCCTGCGCGCCCGCCAGAACGTCACGTTCACGGGCGGCACGCTCTCGCTCTACACGGACCTCACCCGCATCGACCAGTTCCGCTCGGGCGGTACCACCTGGTACGCCCAGCCTGTGACGCTCTCCTACAGCCAGCCCCTCTTCGCCTACAACCGCTTCAAGTGGGACAAGCTCATCTCCCCGAAGCAGTACGAGAAGGCCAAGCGGACCTACCTCGAGTCGATGGAAGACGTGACCCTGCGCGCCGTGGACCGCTTCTTCGGCGTGATGGAGGCGCAGAAGCTCTACGACGTGGCCCGCACCAACTACGACAACACCTCCCGCCTGCTGGACATCGCGCGCGAGCGCCTGTCGCTGGGCTCGGTCAAGCGCGACGAATACCTCCAGCTGGAGCTCCGCATGCTCTCCGACAGCATCGCCGTCAACGAGAACTACGTCGCGCTGCGCGAAGCCCGGATGCAGCTCAATTCGCTGCTGGGCCTGGACGAGACCCGCGAGGTGCAGACCGTCCTGGTGGAGGACCTCCCGGCCGTGCTGATGGACTACGACCTGGTGCTGCGCAAGGCTTCCGAGAACTCGTCCTTCAACCTCACCAACGACATCAACGTCCTCAATGCCGACGCCGCCATCGCCCAGGCGAAGGCCGAGCGCGGCATCACGATGCAGCTCAACGCCCGCTTCGGCCTCTCCAAGACGGCGCCGGAGCTGCAGGGCGTCTACCGCGACCTGCTCGACCAGGAGGTCGTGGGCCTGACCTTCACCGTGCCGATCCTGGACTGGGGTGAGGGCCGGGGCCGCGTCAAGAAGGCCGAGGCGGCCGCCGAGGTCGTCAAGGCCCAGGTCGCGCAGGCCGAGAACGACAAGCGCATCAGCCTCTACACGGCCGTGGGCCAGTTCAACAACCAGCGGCAGCTGTGCGACGTGTCGCGCCGCGCCGCCGCCATCGCCCAGGAGCGCTACACTCTGGTGATGGACAAGTTCCGCAGCGGCACCGCCAGCGTGACGGACCTCAACACCGCCCGCACCGAGAGCGACAACGCCACCCAGAAGTATGTCCGCGACATCGCGAGCTTCTGGAACTACTACTACACGCTCCGCAAGCTCACGCTCTATGACTTCCTCGCCGGAGACGACCTGGAGGTCGATTACGAAGAAATGACACAGTAATATGACACTGAAGAAGATAGCCTGGGCGGTCCTGTGCGCCGCCCTCTGCCTGGCCGGCTGCAAGCAGAAGCCGGCGGCGGACTCCGAAGACGCATCCAAGCTCGCCTACGCCCCCGAAGTCAACGAGGTGGAGGTGATCACGCTCCAGCGCCAAACCTTCCCGATGCAGCTCGTGGCCAACGGCAAGCTGTCCGCGGCCCAGCGCAGCGCGCTGTATTTCCGCGAGAGCGGGCAGCTGGTCGAGGTGCCGGTGCAGAACGGCTCCGCCGTGGCGCGCGGCGCGGTGCTCGCGCGCCTCGACGACACCGAGCAGCGCGCGGCCCTGGAGACGGCGCGCATCGACCTGGAGCGTACCCGCCTGGAGTTCTACGACGTGCTGGCCGGACTGGGCTATGCCGCCCGCGACACGGCCTCGGTCCCTGCCGAGGTGCTGGACCTTGCCGGCATCCGCTCCGGCTACACCGCCGCGCGGGGCAGCTACGCCAAGGCGCAGCGCGCCCTGGACGGGACCGTGCTGCGCGCGCCGTTCGCCGGCAAGGTGGCCGACCTCACCCTCAAGAAATGGGACCGGACGGGGTCCGACCCGTTCTGCACCCTGATCTCCGACGGCACGTATGACGTGGCCTTCTCCGCCCTGGAGTCGGAGTACGGTTTCCTCGAGCGCGGCCAGGCCGTGCGCGTGACGCCGTTCGGCTCCGAGACCGTGGTCTCCGGCCGGATCAAGAACATCAACCCGACCATCGACCGCAACGGCCAGATTGCCGTCACGGCGTCGATCCCCGGCGGCCGCGGCCTGCTGGACGGCATGAACGTCAAAGTGGTCGTGGACCGCAACGAGCCGCGCCAACTGGTGGTGCCCAAGAGCGCCGTGGTGATCCGCGACGGGCTGGAGGTCCTCTTCCGCTACCGGGACGGCAAGGCCGAATGGGTCTACGTCCACACGCTCCGCGCCAACAGCGAGAGCTACGCCGTCACGGCCAACACCGACCGCGGCGCCACGCTCGAAGAGGGCGACCAGGTCATCGTCTCGGGCAATCTCAACCTCGCCGACGGCTCCCGCGTCGTCGTCAAGCAGTAGCGCCCTATGCTAGGCAAGCTCCTGGACCGTCCCGTCTCCGTCACGATGATCCTGCTGGTCTTCGTGGTGCTGGGGTTCGTGGGCATCGGCCGCCTGCCGGTGTCGCTGATCCCGGACGTGGACATCCCGTATGTGACCATCCAGGCGTCCGCGCCCGAGATGTCGGCGCGCGAGCTCAACGACGCGGTCGTCTCGCCGCTGCGCCAGCGCCTCGTGCAGATCGCCCACCTCAAGGACATCCGCTCCGAGGCGCGGGACGGCAGCGCCACGATGACCCTCTCCTTCGAGGAAGGGCAGGACATCGACTACTACTACATCGAGGTCAACGAGAACATCGACCGGGCGATGGGGTCCCTGCCCCGCATCGACCGTCCCAAGGTCTTCAAGGCCAGCGCGACGGACATCCCGGCGTTCTATATCAACATGACGCTCCGCGAGGAAGGAGGCAACTTCTTGAGGATGAGTGAATTCGCGGAAGACGTGATCGCCCGGCGCATCGAGCAGCTGCCCGAGGTGGCGATGGTGGACCTGAGCGGCACGGTGGACCGCGAGATCCTCGTGATCCCCGACCAGGAGGCGCTTGCGCGCCTGGGCCTGTCGATGAGCCAGTTCGAGCAGAGCGTCTCGGCCGCCAACGTCAACCTCTCCAACCTCACCATCCGCGACGGCGAATACCACTACAACGTCAAGTTCCACTCCTTCGCCACCTCGCGCGAGGACATCGGCAACGTCTACTTCAAGGTCGGGGAGCGCGTGCTGCAGGTCAAGGACGTGGCCTCGGTGGAGGAGCGCGAGGCGCCGCGCACCGGCCTGGCGCGCAGCGACGGGCGCGACGCGGTGACCCTCGCCGTGATCAAGCAGGGGGAGGCCCGCATGTCCGACCTCAAGAAGGGCATCGCGGAGCAGCTGGACCACTTCCGCCAGGATTATCCGCAGATGGAATTCTCGATGTCCCGCGACCAGACCGAGCTGCTGGACTACTCGATCCGCAACCTGCTGCTCAACATCCTGATGGCCATCCTGCTGGACATCGTGGTGATCTTCTTCTTCATGAAGGACTTCCGCTCGCCGGTGCTGGTGGCCCTGACGATCCCGGTGTCGCTGATCATCTCTTTCTTCGTCTTCTTCGCGATCGGCCTGTCCATCAACATCATCTCCCTGTCCGGCCTGCTGCTGGGCGTGGGCATGATGGTGGACAACACCATCGTGCTCACCGACAACATCACGGCGCGCTGGCAGCGGGGCGAAGCCCTGCGCAGCGCCGTCATCGAGGGCACCAAGGAGGTGCGCGGGGCGATGCTGAGCTCGGTCCTCACGACCTGCGCCGTGTTCATCCCGCTGATCTTCCTCAACGGCCTGGCGGGCCAGCTCTTCTACGACCAGGCCATTGCCGTGACCACGGTCCTGCTGGTCTCCTACGCCGTGACGGTGATCGTGCTCCCGGTCTACTACTGGGCGCTGTACAAGAAACTTCCGGCCTTCCGGCCGAGCGCGTTCCTGGCGAAGATCCGCGTTGACGGAGCCATGCGCTGGTACGACCGCACGGTCTCCTGGTGCCTCTCGCACAAGTGGATCGGCTGGGCGCTGCCGGTCTTCTGCGCCGCGCTCACGGCCGTGTGCGTGTGGGGGATGCGCAAGGAGAAGCTCCCGCCGATCACCTACACCGACGCCATCCTCAAGATCGACTGGAACGAACACATCACCCTGGACGAGAACCGCGCGCGCATCATCGCGCTGGAGGACGCGGCTTCCGCCGCACAGACCACAGCCCTCGTCGGCGTCCAGCAGTTCGTGCTGAGCCACAGCGAGGACCAGGCGATGAGCGAGGCGTCCCTCTACGTGAGCTGCGGCAGCGCCCGCGAGCTCGCAGCGCTCCAGGAGCGCCTCTCTGCGCAACTGCGGGAGCGCTACCCGGCGGCGATCCTGTCGTGGGGTTCCTCGGGGAACATTTTCGAGATGGTCTTCGCGGAGCGCGAACCCCAGCTGCTGGTACGCCTGCGTCCGGACACCGACGAAGGGCTGACCGTCGGCGGGGTCCGGGAGGCGCTGGGCGCGCTGCGCACCGCGCTCCCGGGCGTGCAGGTCGACGAGATCCCCCTCAAGCAGGACGTCCTGTACGTGTCCGACCCGGAGCGCATGGCGCTCTACGGGGTCGGATTCAACGACCTGGTCGCCGTGCTGCGCAACGCGCTCAACGGCAACCGCCTCTTCGAGATCGTCCAGGGCGCCCGGTCCGTGCCCGTCGTGCTGGGCACGGACGCCGAGGAACTGTCCCGGATCCTGGCGCGCGCCACGGTCTCCGTGCCCGACGCGGAGCGGCCGGGCGGACGTACGGAGATCCCGGCCGCGGCGCTGATGCGCCAGACCTTCGAGCAGGACTTCAAGACGCTCGTCTCCGGCGACGACGGGGCCTATTATCCCGTGGAGCTGGACCTGCCGGCGCGGCAGGTGCCGGCCGCGATGACGGCCATCCGCAGCGCCCTGCGCAGCGACGGCCGCTTCGACGCGGCCTTCACGGGCGCCTGGTTCTCCAACCGGGAGATGATCCGCCAGATGCTGCTGGTGCTGCTGGTGGCCCTGGCGCTGCTGTTCCTGATCCTCGCCTCGCAGTTCGAGTCGCTCGTGCAGCCGTTCATCATCCTGTCGGAAGTGGTGATCGACATCGCCGTGTCGCTGGCGTTCCTGTGGCTCGTGGGGGTGAGCATCAACATGATGTCGCTGATCGGCCTGATCGTGATCACGGGTATCGTGATCAACGACTCCATCCTCAAGATCGACACGATCAACCGGCTCGTCCGGGCTGGCTGGGAGGTCGAGGCGGCCGTCCATGAGGCCGGCCACCGCCGCCTCAAGGCCATCCTGATGACCTCGCTCACGACGATCCTTGCCGTGGCGCCCTTCCTGTCGCGCGGCAACATGGGCGCCGACCTGCAGTTCCCGATGGCCCTCGTGGTCATCGTGGGCATGACGGCCGGCACGCTCGTCAGCCTCTTCTACGTCCCGACGGTCTACGCCGCCATCTACCACAATCGCACGCGCTGATGGCGGAGCGGCGGGGCATATCGTCGTTCTCGGTGCTGCTGCTCATGGCGGTGGCGGCCGTGATCGGCATCGCCTGCTTCCCGCGGCTGAAGGTGCAGTATACCCCTTCCGCCGCGACGAGCAACATCACCGTCAGCTTCAGCTACCCCGGCGCCTCGGCGCGCATCGTGGAGGCGGAGGTGACCTCCAAGCTGGAGGGCGCGCTCTCGACGATCCGCGCCGTGGAGGCCACGAGCAGCATCTCGCGCGACGGCAGCGGCTCCGTGACCGTGCGCGCCGCCCGCCGTGCCGACCTGCAGGCCGTCCGCTTCGAGGTGGCCTCGCAGATCCGCAACATCTACTCCAAGCTTCCGGAAGGCTGCTCCTACCCCTCCATCTCGCTGAATGCGCGGGGCGAGAAGACCCAGACCGCCATCACCTACAGCATCCGCAGCGCGCTGCCCTCCCAGGAGATCGCCGACTTCGTGGAGCGGGAGCTGCTCTACCCGCTCTCCATCGTGGAGGGGGTGAGCAGCGTGAGCTTCTACGGACAGACGCCCTTTGAGTGGGTCATCACCTTCGACGCCGACAAGGCCGCCGCGAGCGGCATCACGGCGTCCCAGATCCGCTCGGCCTTCGCCAATTACTACGCGGAGCAGGTCGTCGGCGTGACGCAGGCCGGCGGCCAGGCCTACGGCGTGCGGCTGCGCAGCGCCGGAGCCGACACCGGCGCGGAGCAGCGGCGGATGGCGGAGATCCCCGTGGCGCGGGTGGACGGGCGCGTGGTACACCTGGGCGACCTCGCGACCTTCCGCTACCAGGAGGCGCTGCCGGGGTCGTACTACCGCGTCAACGGACTCAACGTGCTGACCCTGTCGGTGGAGGTGTCGGCCGACGCCAACCTGCTCGGGGTGGTGGAGGATGTGAAGGAGCGCCTCTCCGAGCTCCAGAAGGGATTCCCGGAGGAGATCGGCATCTCCGTGACCTACGATTATTCTGAGTACATCTCCGACGAGCTGGACAAGATCTATTTCCGCACGCTTCTCTGCCTGCTGATCCTGCTGCTGTTCGTGTTCGTGATGGCGCGCTCGTGGCGCTACATGGTGGTGATCGCCATCACGCTGGCGGTCAACCTGCTCATCTCGGTCGCGCTGTACTTCTTCCTGGGGCTGCAGATCCATATCTACACGCTCGCGGGCGTGACCGTGTCGCTGGGCATCATCATCGACAACAGCATCGTGATGATCGACCACTACGCGCGCTGCGGCGACCGGCGGGTGTTCCCCTCGCTGCTCTGCGCCGTGATGACCACGGTCGCGGCGCTGCTCGTGATCCTGCTGATGCCCGAGCAGGAGAAGGCCAACCTGACGGATTTCATCTGGGTGATCGTGATCAACCTCAGCGTGTCGCTGCTGGTCGCCTACCTGTTCGTGCCGGCGCTGCTGGATTATTTCCCGGTGCCGGTGGCGGGGGCGGCGGCGCGCACGCCGCGGCGGCTGCGCCGCCTGTCGCGCCGCCGCGCCGCCTACGGCCGCTACATCGGCTGGGGCCTGCGGCACCACTGGGTGTACTGGGTGGTGCTGGTGGCCCTGTTCGGCATCCCGACCTGCCTGCTGCCCAGCAAGTTCGGCAAGGAGCAGCAGGGCGTCCCGCTCAAGAAATACGAGGTGGTGCTCAACAAGATCGTGGGCTGGCGGCCCTATGCCGACAACAAGAGCACGGTGGACAAGATCCTCAGTTCCACCTTCGGCCTGTTCCACAAGGCGATGAGCCGCTCGGACTTCTACCGCGAGCCGGCCCGCCCGCAGCTGAGCATCCGGGCGGGCATGCCCGAGGGCTGCACCGTCCAGCAACTCGACGAGGTGATGCGCAGCATGGAGAACTACCTGGCGCACTTCGACGAGATCGACGTGTTCGAGACCCGCATCACCTCCTACAGCAACGGCTCGATCACGGTCTGGTTCAAGCCCGAATACGAAGGCACCTGGCTGCCTTCGCGCATCAAGGGGGACGTCATCTCGATGGCCACCAATTTCGGCGGGGCCAACTGGAGCGTCACCGGCATCGACGACAGCTACTTCAACAACAACATCCGCACGGACAGCAAGTCCAACACCATCAACCTGACGGGCTACAACTACGATGAGCTCGCCGGCTATGCCGAGCGGCTGATCGAGCGGCTCAAGACCAACCGCCGCGTCTCCGAGCCCGAGATCTGGGGCTCGGAATACAGCGACCGTCCCCGGACGGAGTTCAACCTGCGCTATGATTTCGAGGCGCTGAGCGCCCGGGGCATCAGTCCCTACGCCTATTACGCGGCGCTCCAGTCGCCGCTCTACGACGCGACCCTGCGCACCCTCCCGTACGACGGGAAATACGTCCGCGTGCGCCTCGTCTCCTCGGCCAAGGACGAGCTGGACCTCTGGCACATCGACAATTCGGCCGTGAGCGTGGACGCGGACCACAAGGTGAAGCTCTCCGAGGCGGGCAGCATCTCCAAGGACCGCACGGGCCTGCCGATCCGCAAGGAGAACCAGTCCTACGCCCTGTCGGTGCGCTTCAACTTCATCGGCTCCTACCAGCTCTCCAACAAACTGATCAACGAGACCGTGGACTGGATGAACGCCGAGGTGCTCCCGATCGGCTTCCGCTGCGACAACGACCGGGGCGGGTGGTTCTACAACGCCAAGCAGAAGTACACCTGGCTGATCCTGCTGGTGATCGCGATCATCTTCGTGATCTGCGCGATCCACTTCAACTCGCTGCGCCTGCCGCTGGCGATCATCCTGATGATCCCGCTGTCGTTCGTGGGGCTGTTCCTCGCCTTCGGCGTGAGCGATTTCACCTTCGACAAGGGCGGCTTCGCGGCTTTCGTGATGCTCTGCGGCATCACGGTCAACGCCGGGATCTACCTCATCTCCGAGTGGCTGGCAGAGGCCCGTCATCCCCGTCGTCCCCGGGACGGCCAGGAGGCCCTTCCCGCCTGGCTCCGGGCCTTCGACCACAAGGTCCAGCCCATCTCCCTGACCATCCTCTCCACGGTCCTGGGCCTCATCCCGTTCCTCTTCGACGGCCCGTCGGAAGTCTTCTGGTTCGCCTTCGCCATCGGCACCATCGCGGGCCTGCTCTTCTCGATCCTCGCGCTGCTCTTCTACCTCCCGGTCTTCGTGCTGCCGCGTCCGCCGCGGACGAAGAGGCCTCGCCGGAAAAATCCTTCTTCCCGGCACCCGGAGCCCCTCCCGGCAGGCCTTGATGCGGAGACTTTTTCTGCGAGGGTTGATAATCAGGAAGTTACAAATCAACCTTCGGAAGAATCGCCGAAGGTTAAAACGTAAGTAATTGATAATCAATATGACAAAAATGAAAACAAAGAGAATCCTGCTGACCTTCTGCCTCGCGGCGGCGCTGTGCGCCTGCGGCGGCCCGTCGTCCGTCCGGACGGTCGACGTGACGGCCGCCGCCCCGGCGGACCTGGAAGAAGTCGCCGCCGGATGGGAGCTGCTCCCGCTCGACGAGAGCGAGACGCCGCTGGGAAGCGTCTCAATAGTGAAGCGTTACGGGGACAAGACTTTTGTCTGCTGCCGCCGGGAACACCGGTTTTTCATGTATGAAGGGACCACGCTCGCCGGTGTCCTGGATGCGTACGGCCGCGGGCCGGGCGAGTACAGCGGCGACATCGAGGATTTCGCATTCCGCCAGGCTTCTTCCGAGCTGCTGGTCAACGACCGTTCGCTCCCGGGCTTCCGGATCTACAAGGTGCCGGAGATGACCTGGGTCCGGGATGAGAAACACGATTTCCAGGTGGGCACCTTCGAGACGGTGGATGCGACCCACAGCCTGTTCAGCCTCGAGCCCGAAATGGATGTGGCCGCTGGCGGACAGGTGCAGGTCTGGGACCACCAGGCCGGCGCGCCGTCCGACCGGTGGGAGACGTCCTTACTGGAGGCCATGACCCTGACGGAGCTGTTCTTGTCGCGGGAGCCGGACGGTGGCATCCTGTTCGGCCTCACGGGGCCGAAGACCCGGATCATGCGGGCCGGTGCCAAGGGCTTCGAGCCGGTCGCGGAAGTGGCCCTGGTGCCGGATGCTTTCGGTCCGTCCGTGTGGGAGGAGAAGGATTTCGAGTCCCTGGTGGAAGCGTGGGGCGCGGTGATGGAGAAGGGCCAGAACGTGGCCGTCGGCGCCTTTGCCCCGCTGGTGAACGGCGAGAAGGTGGCCTTCTGGTACAATACAGGCTATTCCTCCCGGTTCCCGTTCCGCCTGGCGGTGTCCGCCCCGGAGGGAGGCAAGGCCTATTCCGAAGTGCGGGTTGAGGGTTATCCCGAGCCGCTGCAGATCGTCGGGACGGGCGAGGGCCAGTGGTGCACGGTGCTGCAGCCCGGCTTGCTGGAGGATGTCCCCTCGCCGAAGGGGCAGCTGTATCCGCGCCTGCGCGAACTCGCTGCGCAGGGCGTCGAGACCGTCCTGCTCTTCTGGTCGGCGGTGTAGGCTCCGGCGCCGGGAAGGTTCGCTGTTTTTATAGTGTGTTGTATATCAACAAGATATAAATTTGCTCCGGGAGATTTGTCCCGGAGCGAAAACAGAACGAATTGACAATAAGACAGTTATGAAAACACATGGTAATCTGATGTGCCTCGTTCTGGCCCTGGCGCTGCTGCCCGGCTGCCGCCGGGGCGGCGCGGACGGGTTCGTGACCAGGGGCCCCGACGG
>Ga0326511_10005408_pt1 | contig 10093 bp, 6 predicted proteins | sample 0_2496_0518_D_FD_203701 | JGI IMG/M metagenome (GOLD analysis project Ga0326511, IMG submission 203701) | Bovine rumen microbial communities from UC Davis, California, United States - 0_2496_0518 | ecosystem: Host-associated > Mammals > Digestive system > Stomach > Rumen | place: USA: California... | reverse complement strand
CTCTACAGCGAGAACGGCAAACTCTCGGCTGAAGAGACCCATCAGCGTATCACCTCACTCATCAGCGGTGCCACCTATAGCGATGAGCAAATCAAGGAGACGATGCGTAAGTGCTATGCTGAAACAGGCTATATTCTTGATCCACACGGAGCATGCGGCTATCGTGCACTCGAAGAGCAGCTGCAGCCAGGCGAGATCGGCATCTTCTGCGAGACGGCCCATCCTGCGAAGTTCAAGGAGAAGGTAGACGATATCCTGGGCATCGACGTCGAGATACCCGAACGTCTGCAAGCTTTCATGAAAGGCACTAAGCAGAGTGTGCCTATGACGAAGGAGTTCGACGACTTCAAACAGTACCTCTTGAAACAATAGTCCCCGACGCATAGAGCAAGACATCGCTTTGCTCAATAAGAAAGACATCATGACATTATATCCGAAACTGATTATGGACGCGCTGGCAACGGTCACCTATGCCGGCACGAAGAAGAACTTGGTGGAGAGCGAGATGGTGGCCGACACGCCCGTAGTAGCTCCCCTCAATCCTCCCGTTGACGGGCTGAACTGGAAAGTAACGGTAGTGCTGGAGTTCCCGCGCGATACCGACCCGTTCCTGAAGTCGACGGTAAAAGCGGCAGAAGCTGCCATCAAATACCACTGCGGCAAGGACATCCAGGTAGAGATACAAACGGAGTTCAAGTCGAAGCCCCGTCCTGAAGTGGGCCAACTGCTGCCTCAGGTGAAGAATATCGTTGCCGTCAGCTCTGGCAAAGGCGGTGTGGGCAAGTCTACGGTATCAGTCAACCTCGCTATCGCACTGGCCCGACTGGGTTATAAGGTAGGTCTGTTAGACTGCGACATCTTCGGTCCTTCCATTCCCAAGATGTTTCAGGTAGAGGACGAACGCCCCTATGCCGTCAATGTCGACGGGCGCGACCTGATCTGTCCGATTGAGAAATACGGTGTGAAGATGCTGTCGATAGGCTTCTTCGTATCGCCCACCACAGCAACGCTCTGGCGAGGCGGTATGGCTACGAATGCCTTGAAGCAGTTGATTGCCGATGCCGACTGGGGCGAACTGGACTATTTCATCCTCGACACCCCTCCTGGCACCAGCGATATCCATCTGACGCTGCTCCAGACGCTGGCCCTCACTGGTGCCGTCATTGTCAGCACGCCTCAACAGGTGGCACTCGCCGATGCACGAAAGGGCATCGATATGTACAGTAACGAGAAGGTCAACGTGCCCATCCTGGGACTCGTGGAGAATATGGCTTGGTTCACGCCTGCCGAACTGCCTGAGAACAAATACTACATCTTCGGCAAAGAGGGATGCAAGCAACTGGCTGCTGAAATGAAGGTGCCCCTGTTGGCACAGATTCCGTTGGTACAGAGCATCTGTGAAAGTGGCGATGAGGGGGTTCCCGCTGCTGCAAAGCCTGACACGATGACAGGACAGGCGTTCCTCAACCTGGCACAGGCGGTAGTCACCGTCGTGAACCGCAGGAACAAGGAACTGCCAAAGACGAAGATCGTAGGAATGAAATAATCATCCGAACAGACGAATACGACAAAGGGGAGCCGACGCTCCCCTTTATCATTACACGCTGACTTCTGCCTTGATATGCGGCCATGGGTCGTAGTCTTCCAACTGGAAGTCCTCGTACTGGAAGGCAAACAGGTCCTTCACGTCGGGGTTGATACGCATCTTGGGCAGTCGTCGCGGCTCGCGCGTCAGTTGCAGACGGGCCTGTTCCAAGTGGTTCAGATACAAATGGGTATCGCCCGTGGTGTGGATGAACTCTCCCGGCTCCATATCGCACACCTGAGCCACCATCATGCACAACAGGGCATAAGAGGCAATATTAAACGGAACACCCAGGAACGTGTCGGCCGAGCGCTGGTAGAGCTGCAGTGAGAGGCGGGGCTTTGCGCCTTCCTCCTTGGGAGGGGCAACATAGAACTGGAACATCGTGTGGCAGGGCGGCAGCGCCATCTTGTTGACCTCAGCCACATTCCACGCTGAGACAATCATGCGGCGGGAATTAGGATTATTCTTCAGTTGATCCAGGATAATCTTGATCTGGTCAATAGCGCCTCCGTCATAATCGGGCCAAGAGCGCCACTGATGTCCGTAGACGGGGCCCAGCTCTCCATTCTCGTCAGCCCACTCGTTCCAGATGCGCACCCCGTGTTCCTGTAGCCAATGCACATTGGTATTGCCCTGCAGGAACCAGAGCAGTTCATAGATGATGGACTTCAGGTGGAGTTTCTTCGTGGTGAGCAAAGGGAATCCCTCCGACAGGTCGTAACGGCTCTGCGCACCAAAGATGCTCAGCGTGCCCGTTCCCGTGCGGTCGCCTTTCTCTACACCCTCTGTGAGGATGCGGTCAAGTATGTCTAAGTATTGTTTCATATTCGTTGGGTATATAGGTAGTTTTTATTTTCCATTCTTTCGGATAGAGGTTGTTGGCGCGGTTGCCGATGTTTTTCGCCAAGCCCAGCGCGTGTTCCTCGAAGCACACCTCTACGATACCGCGAGGCGTATCTGACGGCAGCACCAGGGCTTCGTGGCGCAGATAGGCCATCGCCTGGGCATAGGTAAGATTCACCTTGGGAGCGCTCTCTCCCTCCTGTTTGAGGATTGGCGGCGTTAGGAGCGGCAGCTGTGGCGTGCGGGCGTGCTTGTGTCCCTCCTTATAGGGTTTCGAGGTGCCCTCCCCCCTTTTTCTCATCACCGCCATGAACAATCCCTCACCACGAGTATAGCCAGGAATGAATCGATAGACAGGCTCATCGAACCCCTCAAGCAACGATCCTGTGATGTTCCATTCAGGTTTTATCGCAATAGGCACCAATTCGGCTCCCAGTTCGTCCCTTATCCAACGTACATTCTCCTCGTCCTCCTTTATATTATAGGTACACGTACTATATATCAGGATACCGCCTTCGTTGAGACACGCCCAAGCATCGACGACAATCTCGCGCTGCAACTGCCAGCATTTCTCCACGTTCTGTGGGCTCCATTCCTTCACGCTGTCAGGATCCTTGCGGAACATACCCTCACCTGAACACGGCACATCACAGAGGATGAGGCCGAACTTCGCCTTCGACTTGCGATAGTCCTTGGGATAAAGATTGGTGACATGATGGTTCTCATAGCCCCACTTCGTGACGTTCTCCAACAGGATGCTCGCACGTTTGGCAATCGGTTCGTTGCTATAAAGGATACTATCAGCAGGCAGGACAGCACGCAATAAGGTAGACTTTCCGCCTGGAGCAGCACAGAGATCCAAAGCACCTTCCATTCTCCCTGAAGGGGAAACTTGTCTCAACACCTCATCCAAAAACATCGAGGACGCCTCCTGCACATAGTAACAACCGGCATGAAGCAAGGGATCGAAGGTGAAATTGGGTCGCTTCGGCAGATAGTAGCCGCCACGACACCAGGGAATGGGCTCGCCATCGACAGGCATCATATCGGCAGCCTTCGTGGGGTTCAGCCGAATGCTCACAGGCGACTCATCGTCGAGTGCCTTCACGAAACGTTCGAAGCGCTCCTCACCAAAGATGGCGCGTGTTTGCTGTATGAAGTATTGAGGTAGTTGCATATCTGCTTGCAAAAGTATAAAAAAAAGTACATCTACGCAACTATTTTCCGCTTTCTGTTTTCTCTTCTGTAGAAAAAAGTCCGTAGGTGGTGCGCAGCACTACAAACTCCGTCCGACGGTTCAGCTGGTTACAGATTTCCTGTTTCTCCTCATCGTTCAGGGCGGTGATGAATTCCTCTGTCAGCACGTCGCCCTCCGCCAGCCAGGGATAGGTCTCCGTCAGCTTGCGCTTGATGGTCTTGGGTTTCTCCTTGCCGTAGCCCACTGGCGACAGTCGGTCAGCCGCGATGCCGTGCTCCGTCAGGTAGTTCACCACGCTCTCCGCACGACGCTGTGACAGTCCTTTGTTGTAGGCTGCCGAACCGCGATAATCGGTATGTGCCGACAGTTCGATGGTGACGTTCGGATTCTCATTCAGCAGCGCTATCAACTTGTCGAGTGCTGCGGTCGACTCCGGTCGCAGTGTCGCTTTGTCAAAGTCGTAGAAGATGTTCTCGATGAGCACGGGCGCCGTGATTGATGCCAGCGGGAACTGCAGCACATATTCCTCCGACTCCTGCACGGTGTCCACCTTCAGTTGTTCCTGATGGTTCAGGTAGCCCTTGCAGGTGCCCAGGAACACGTAGTCGACACCCGGCTTGATCTGTTCGGTGAACGAGCCGTCGCCCTTCACGCTGATCTTCTGGTTCGTACCGTCGTTGCCCACCATATACACCTGAGCGGCAGGCAGTTCGTAGCCGTCCTGTTCATAGACGTAGCCTTTCACCGTCTGCACGACCTCATGTTTCTCAAATGAATAGATATGGTCCCAGCCGCGTCCGTCGCCACGATTCGAGCAGAAGAAGCCCCGATTGTGCAATCCCTCGAAAGTCATGCCGAAATCGTCGCCCTGTGAGTTCAGCGGGAAGCCCGGATGCTCCAGTTCGTAATACGTATTACGCGTCTGTTCGTTCACCACCAGCTTGGCAATATAGATATCCTGTCCGCCCATACCCGGATGACCGTTCGATGAGAAGTAGAGGTCGCCATTCGGACGGAAGGTGGGGAACATCTCGTCGCCAGCCGTATTGATGGGTGCGCCCAGGTTCTCAAGGGCTCCGATGCCAGAGGTAGTGAGTTCGGCTCGCCAGATGTCAAGTCCCCCTACTCCACCCGGCATATCGCTGACGAAGTAAAGCCACATACCGTCGGGCGAGACGGCAGGATGAGCATAGAGTGAAAGGGTATCACGCGAAATGACCAGTTCGGTGGCCTTGCTCCAGGAAGCATCACTGCGGTTCGATGTGGCTATCTGGGCAAAGCGGGGGTAGTTAGGGTCTGTCTTACAAACGGTGAGATACATCGTCTTGCCGTCGGGCGAGAACGCACAGGCGCCCTCATCCTGCTCTGTGTTCAGTTCACTCTCAATGGTTTCGGGGCGCTGCCAGTTGCCCTTGTCATCCTTGTAGGACACAAAGATATCGCTCGGTTTCGTGCCAGTGATTCCACTGAGCTCGTCGCCCTGTGCCTGGTTACGCGTTGAGGTGAAGTAGAGTTGGTCATAATCATCGCCAGCCAACATCGGTGAGAAATCAGCCCTTCGCGAGTTGAACAGGTCCTGCCGCTTGATGTTGTAACCTGAGAGCGCTGCATCAGCCTTCCACTTCGGAGCCTTGCGTGCCGACTCCAGTCCTGATCGCACCAGCGCATTCTCAGGCATTGAGTCGAGCAAGGCAGTAAACGTCTTCTCAGCCTCCTTGTACGCACCGTTACGCAGCTGCAGCTGGCCCAGATAGAACATAGCCAACGAATCTGCCTGCTTATAGCGAACGGCATTGGCGTAGGCAGCCATCGCCTTCTGCGTATAGTTGATGCGGCGATAGCAGTCGGCCATCTTCAGCGCGCGCTGACCACGCAGCGGCTTATCCTTGCTCTTCGTCTGCGAGTATGCTTTCTTGTATTGCGCTGCTGCATCAAAATATTCGCCCATAGCATAGAACTTATCACCCTTCTTCATCGCGGTATCGGCACCGCAGGCAGTAAGAAGGACGGTAAGCACGCTGACAAATATGATGGCGTAAATACTTCGCATACCCTTAAATAACGATATGCGAAGTGTTTTTATTGTGCAAAGGGGTTGATATGAGAAGTGTTTTTAGGAGGAGAATGGCTTACGAAAGGTGCAGCCTTCCTTCCAACGCGAACAGCCGTAGGCGCTCTTCCCCTTGATGATAACGCCCTGCCCACAAACAGGGCAAGGCTGTCCTACCTGCGGGTCGCGAACCTCCTGGGCAGTCTCGGTAGCTTTCTGCTGGATACTGGTTTTCTTGCTGGCACGCTTCTTCTTGGGCATCTCCTCTTCGACAACGGTGACTCGGCGGTTGGACGGGTCGCTGATAACCTGACGAACTATTTCGGTGACTTGCTGTTTCAGTTCGTCGATGAACACCTGGGCATCATATTTCTTTGCCTCGATATCGCGCAGTTTCTTCTCCCAAATACCCGTCAGTTCGGCACTCTTGAGGAGTTCCTCACGAATCAGGTCGATGAGTTCCATACCGGTTGGAGTGGCCACAATGCGCTTGCGTTCCTTACGGATGTAATGGCGCTTGAAGAGGGTCTCAATGATGGCGGCACGAGTAGACGGGCGCCCGATACCGTTCTCCTTCAGTGCTGCACGCAGGGTCTCATCGTCGACGAGCTTACCTGCTGTCTCCATAGCGCGCAAGAGGGTTGCCTCAGAGTAATAAGGTGGCGGGGTGGTCATCTTCTCCGTCAGCGTAGGCTGATGTGCTCCGCTCTCGCCCTTCACGAAGGCAGGCAGGGTGCGTTCCTCATCTTCGGCTTTCTTTTCTTCATCGTCAGATTCCTGAACATCCTTGACATAGACGGCGCGCCAGCCTGCATCGAGGATGGTGCGGCCGGTGACCTTGAACTCGATGTCGGCTACAGTACCCAGCACGGTGGTCTGTGCAAACTTACAGTCGGGATAGAACACAGCGATGAAGCGACGGGCAATGAGGTCATAGACCTTCTGCATCATATCGGGCAGATTACTGGGCACAACGCCTGTGGGGATAATGGCGTGGTGGTCGGTAACCTTCGAAGAGTCGAACACTTTCTTCGACTTCGGCAGCGACTTACCGCCCAACGGCTTCACCAGTTCGGCATAAGGGGCAACGCCAGCCACACGCACCTGGAACAGGCCGTTCATGATCTGCGGACACTTGGGATAGACATCATCACTGAGGAAGGTGGTGTCAACACGCGGATAGGTGGTCAGTTTCTGTTCGTAGAGCTGCTGGATGAGGTTCAGCGTCATCTCGGCCGAGAAGCCGAACTTTCGGTTGCAGTCGACCTGCAGCGAGGTGAGGTCATAGAGCGAAGGGGGCGTCTCCTTACCGTTCTTTTTCTGTACATCGGTGATGGTGAAGGGCTTGCCTTCAATCATACTGAATGCCTGCTCGCCCTCTTCCTTCGAGGTGAAACGGCCAGAGGTAGCGGTAAACGTGGTGTCGCGATAGACGGTGGCGAGCACCCAGTAAGGTTCGGGCTTGAAGTTATCAATCTCTTTCTGACGGTTCACGATGAGTGCCAGCGTCGGCGTCTGCACACGTCCGATGGAGAGCACCTGACGGTTCTGTCCGTAGCGGATGGTATAGAGGCGCGTACAGTTGATGCCCAGCAGCCAGTCGCCCACGGCGCGTGAGAGTCCTGCCAGATAGAGTGTCTGATAGTCGTCCTGATCCTTCAGGTTCTGAAAGCCCTCACGGATAGCCTCATCAGTCATTGACGAGATCCACAGACGCTTCACCGGACACTTAGCCTGTGCCTTCTGCATCACCCAGCGCTGAATGAGCTCACCCTCCTGGCCGGCGTCACCGCAGTTGATGATGCTGTCGGCCTGCGACATGAGCCGTTCGATGGTGGCAAACTGTTTCTTGATGCCCTGGTCTTCCTTCAGTCGGATGCCAAAACGGGCGGGAATCATGGGGAGCGCGGAAAGCGACCACGCCTTCCACATGGGGGTATAGTCCTCCGGCATCTTCAGCTCACACAGATGACCAAACGTCCAGGTCACCTGATAGCCGTTTCCTTCCATATATCCGTCGTGAGAGGCGGTTGCCCCGATGATGCGGGCTATGTCTTTTGCCACACTGGGCTTCTCTGCAATGCAAACAATCATGATGATTTTTCTTTTTCGGATTGCAAAGGTAAGCATTTTCTCTGAATTAAAGAAATAATATGCATAAACTATCCTTTTTATACAAAAAATCGCATTTTTTACGCCCCAAATTGAATATTATTACGCTAATTGTTGTATATTTGCATCTCGAAAGCAGATAATAACAACTTAAACAATAAAGGACATGAACCAAAACTTATTAAAAACAATGACACTGGCCGTACTGATGGCAGCCTTGAGCAGTCAGGCGGCAATGGGGCAATCCCAAAGTGAGAAACAAGAGATTGACTGGCTACAGGACTTCACCAGTCGCATCACGCTGAACGGCTATGCCCAGGCAGGATGGTCATATCAGGATCCCAACGGGGTGAAGACCAATTCGTACAACCTGAAGCGTACGCTCCTGTGGGCCAAAGCTCGCATCACCGACCGCTGGTCGTTCCTGTTCATGCACGACTTCAACAGCGTGGTGCAGGAGTTCTATACCGATTATCGCGTGACCAACGACAAGTCACTCAGCGTGCGTTTCGGACAGTTCAAGCATTCGTACACGATGGAGAACCCGATGTCACCCACCCAACTGGAACTGATTGACGTCTACTCGCAGGCAGTACTCTACCTGGCTGGCGAAGGTCCCGACCCGCTGAACGGTGTCAACTACGGACGCGATCAGGGTCTTATGGTCTATGGCGACCTGCTGAATAACTTCATCCACTACGAACTGGCGCTGATGAGCGGACAAGGCATCAACCGCAAGGACCAGAACAACCAGAAAGACTTCCTGGCCAAACTGGAACTGCGCCCCATTGACGGTCTTCGCATCGTGGGCTCTACCTATCTTGGCACGGGTAACGCTGTCGACTCTGCCAAGTGGAACACTATTTCAAAGGGTGAGAACTACAAGCGCAACCGCTATTCAGTAGGTGCGGAGTTTAAGACGCGCAGCTATTCGGCAGCGAAGTACAAGGATGCGCGTCCGGCCAGCCTGCGAGCAGAATGGCTGGGAGGCAAGGATGGCGACGTAAAGAGTCGCGGCGGCTACGTGACGGTATGTGTGCCTGTGGTCGACGCGCTTGACGTTGTGGCCAGCGGTGAGACCTTCGACCGCAACACGAAGGTAGACGGATGGGACCAGACCAACCTGACGCTGGGCGTGCAGTACTGGTTCTACAAGAAGTGCCGTCTGCAGCTGCAATACACCCGCTGTCTGTGCGGAGAGAGAATCAGTAACAAGGATTATAACTGGCTGCAGGCACAAGTGCAGGTAGCGTTTTAAGAGCAGAAAAAGATGATTATAAAAATTGCATTGACCATTATCTTCCTGGTCGTAATGGTAGGAGTAGGACTTTACTCCCGTAAACAGGCCAGTTCAGTTGACGGATTTGTGCTGGGAGGCCGTTCTGTAGGTCCGTGGCTCACGGCGTTCGCCTTCGGCACGTCATATTTCTCGGCAGTGGTCTTCGTGGGCTATGCCGGACAGTTCGGTTGGAAATACGGACTCAGTTCCGCATGGATCGGTGTTGGCAACGCCATCATCGGTTCGCTATTGGCCTGGCTGCTGTTAGGCCGACGCACCAAACTGATGACCCAGCATATTGAGAGTCGAACGATGCCCGACTTCTTCGGCACTCGTTTCAACGACCAGGGACTGCGTGTAGTGGCATCGATTATTGCTTTCGTGTTTCTGATTCCCTATACCGCCGGTGTCTACAAAGGAATATCCACGCTGTTCGAGATGGGCTTCGGCATTCCATACGAGTATTGCGTAGTGCTGATGGCATTGCTCACCGCTGTCTATGTGATCCTGGGCGGCTATAAGGCTACGGCTATGAACGACTTCATACAGGGCATCATCATGCTCTTCGGCATCGTGGCTGTCATCGTTGCCGTGATTGCTGCACAAGGCGGTCTCACGGAGGCGGTGACGAAACTGGCAGAACTGCCTGCCGATACCGACCCTGAGCCAGGCAGCGGTTTGTTTGCCACCTGGTTCGGACCTGATCCCTGGGGACTGCTGGGCGTGGTGATACTGACCTCGTTAGGCACGATGGGACTGCCCCAGATGGTGGGTAAGTTCTACTCGATTACTGATGAGAGTGCTATCAAGCGCGGTACGGTCATCTCTACCGTCTTTGCATTCATCGTGGCAGGCGGCTGTTACTTCCTGGGCGGCTTCGGCAGACTCTATGACCCCGTTATTGTCAACGGAAAGATTGCCTATGACTCTATCGTTCCGGCAATGCTCGTCACCCTACCCGACGTGCTGATTGCCCTCGTGGTGCTGCTGGTACTCTCAGCCTCTATGTCTACGCTCGCCTCA
>Ga0326511_10005405_pt1 | contig 10094 bp, 11 predicted proteins | sample 0_2496_0518_D_FD_203701 | JGI IMG/M metagenome (GOLD analysis project Ga0326511, IMG submission 203701) | Bovine rumen microbial communities from UC Davis, California, United States - 0_2496_0518 | ecosystem: Host-associated > Mammals > Digestive system > Stomach > Rumen | place: USA... | reverse complement strand
CTTGGAACCCCTATCATATTTGCATACTGCCCATCATGTGAAATAGGTAATTTCACCTTGTACGTATATGTTATTACTTCACCTAAATATTCTGAAGGAGTGTCTTTTTTTGCTTTTGAAAAAGCCTCTCCAATTTTTTCACCATATGTAAGAGTCACAGAAGTATCTGAACTTGAAACTTTTGCTAATATATAATTCTCTGGTAATTCCGAAATTTGTTGTTCTACATTTTCTAAATCCTGCCTATTAAATAACACCCCTTGAGGTACATCCATCAAATCAAAAGCATAATCATATCTACCATTACGAATAAAATTCGAAAATTGAATACCAACATTTTCTGCCGATGTAAAAGTGTTATTGTAAGGAATACTAAGATTTACTGGATCTACTACTACAGGTTCTACCTCATCCTCTTCTGCCGAAGAACCACAGCCACCCAAAAATATCGTACCCATCAATAAGGAACATATAAATGCTCTCTTACTAAAGCGCAATAACATTCTGAATCCTCCTTCATTATATCACTACTTACACAACATATATTACCTATCTTATTATAATATATACACTCACCACAAGTAATTCCACATCCAAGTTTAGCACAATTCGAACACAATAATCTATTCTTGCAAAACGCTATATTTTCCACATTCACTTCTTTTCCACATCTGTCACAAATAACTGATGCGAAAATCACAAAACACACCTCACACAAAATAAAAAAAAATAAATTGATTGATATTACTATCAATCAATTTATACAAAAATGTTATTTAAACACAAAATTTTACATAAAAATAAATCATTCAATAAAACAATAAATTCAATTCACAGCAACATACTTATCTATATAATCCTGAGCTAATGTTGAAATACCCTGTTTTATAAAATCGTTAGTCTTATAATTCAAGTCAGATGTAATCTTTGCCCACAAACAAACTTTATCTACTATTTCCTTTACTGTTATAAAACTAAGCAATATATTTATATCCTCTTTCACAGAATCATCCGACTTCAATGTCAAACCACCATTTATAAATGAATTTATATAGTTTTCAATCTTCCCATATAAATCTACTTCCTTCGTCTCCATTACCTGTGAACTCAATGTTGTAACATCAGTATTCTTCTTTATTACAACATCAGGAATAGTACATTCCTCCAAAAATGGAGAAGGATTCAAAGTAGAAGTACAAATAGTTAAATGCTGTTTTGCTCTTGTCCATGCTATATAATGTAACCTACGTTCCTCCTCATACTCCAATTCTGTTGCTCTTCTTGCTAAATCTGAGGGAAATACCCCATCCACATCATTCCATATATAAACTGCATCCCATTCTTTACCCTTTGCATCATGAACAGTTGTAAGTTTAATACGTGGATCTGCTAAAGGACGATTACGCTTCGCTATTCTCGCTGGCAACTCCGAATTAAGAAGCCTATCAATAGCATAAATATCCATATTAGAAGTCAACTTACTATTCAATACAATATCTTTTATAAATGTCGTAAATACCCTCGCTCTTGTACAATAAACACTATCCTTTGCAAAAGTACGCCTTATCATGTATTCAAGTACATATACATATGCTGTCAATTCATTAGTTTCCTTTGCTTTCTGCAACCCACATATGAAATTAGCTATATCAGGTACAGAATTAAATAAATCCTCCTTTGGAATAGTGAATAATGAAACTTGCGGATTAGTTGATAAAATGATACACAACTTAGAAATATCCTGATAACATTGTCTACCTAATATGTTCTTGAGAACATCCTCAAAATTATTAGAAAATCTCTTCGTTACTAAATCTATTGCTGAACAAATAGAACGTGGCATCTTTGCATTTAATGTAATTGACTTACTCGTCTGAAAATCCACATCACAACCAAGTTCCAACAAAATTGCAGGAATAAGTAAATCATTATTGGTTCTTGAAATTATACCAATGTTATGATATACACTCAAATCCTGTTTTATAGCCTTTACAAGCTCATTTGATGAAACATTATAAAGAATATCTATTGTTCCACCTGACTTACTGGACTTCAATTCTTTAGGATGCCTATTCTCATTCAAAACTATTGAAGGAATTACAGGCTTCAAAATATTCTCTGGACATCTGTGATTAGAAGTCAAAGGCATTAATGTTGGATGATAATCTTCTTCAAACTTATGCGTAATAATGTTTATATCACTACCACGCCAACTGTATATTGTCTGGTCATCATCCCCTATAACTATCTTCTTACTTGCACCATCAAAATAAGCTTTTAAAATTTCATACTGCAACTGTGAAGTATCCTGAAATTCATCCACAAAAACAAAATCATAACGATTCATTAATGCCTGACGAATAGCAGGATTTATCTGAATATACTTATACAATAACTCCTGTGTTGCCTCAAAATCAAGCTGCTGTAAAGCATCAAGTCTGATTTCATATTTTTTCAACAACTTTTCAAGAAGCACACTATTCAAACCATAATCACTCAACAAAGGATGATTATACTTTTCGGCATCAAGTCTATTTCTACAATAAGTGAATATACCCTTAATATCATTTACTTCTTCTACAGTAACCATCCTGGAATATGAACCTATCTGATGTATGCCTTCTTCCTTCATAATTGAACGAACAATATCAGACAAAGTACTTTCATCCGCTATAGTTACATTACCACCAAAAAATTTAATTGCATCTATAAATTCCTTATGCAATGTACAAAAATTTATGCTCTCTACAGAAATACCCTTTATTCCTAACTTTTTACACCACTGCAAAAAAGCTGCTTTTAATTCTTCTGCACCAGATTTCAAAAACGTACCCATAAGAATTCTTGCTGGTTTATATACTGTAGTGAAACCACCATCAATCGTTGGTACTTTAACTACCTTCATTGCTTCACCAGTTATACAATCATGTATTATTTTTAAAACCAATGTGGTAGTTTTACCTACACCTGCTCCTGCAAGTATAAGCATATCCCCTTTACACTCTAATATTGGTTTTAACTCTGTTAAATCAAACCCATATTCCTCAAGCTTGTTATAAAAAATCTTTAAGTTATTTTGAATAGCCTCTTCAGAATTAGTGCCACTCATAACATTATTGCTGTTAGAATACTTGTTTACAACATTATCCACAGCACCAAGTAAATCACTACTAAGCACAAAATCACCTACTCTATATTTTAATATTATAATTTACCTCACCTTTAAAATCAAATATTTAGGCACATTACATACCCTACCTAAATGTACTTCACTTGTAAATGAACTAAAGTCATATGTAGTCTTCATGCCATTCCTATCTATCACATCAAAAAAACAATTATGCAATAAATTCAAATCTGTATCTTTGTTAAGTACAATACTTCCTTGATAATTGTACACATCAATCAAAGTAACATTCTTACTTGTCTTCGATTCAAAATTAACAGTAGGATATAATGATATACTTGAATACCCATATCGCAAAGTTTTATTTACATATGTTAAATTCTGAACAAAGATTGCCTTATTTATAAGTAATGCTTCTATATCAGTTCTCTTATAATCTACAAAACTACAATCTTCAGAGTTGTATATCCGATAACCTATTATTGTTGTATGACTCAAATGAGTATCTGTTCCCATTATTTTACCTATAAAAAATAACATATATCTCACCATTCATCGAAACAGGAGGTCGAAACCTCCTGTTGCTCTCGTAATTGAATTATTATTATACCTTCTTTATCTCACCGTCTTTTATCTTGTCATAAATCGGTTTTGAATTGCTGAAATATCTCTTCAAAAATCTACTCTTATCATACGGTACTTTTCTATCTTCAAACACCGCATATATCGTTTCAATAGTATCAAGCTCATACTGAAACTCTACACCATTCACATCCTTAAACCACTGAATAGTTGAATCATCTCTAATAGGCGGAATCATTACCCAATTTTCAAAACTGGAATAACCCTCTATACCTATTGTCAAATAATCAAAAGTCTTTGGAACCATATTAAACTTGCGTGGATCCATAGAACTACGTGCACCCCTACAGCCTTTATCTCTCAAAGCCTGTACATGATGCTGCCTTGTCAAAAGTGTCTCTATCTGAGTACAATAAGATAAAGTAATATCATTCTTACCTATCTTACAAATTACAGCAGGATACGCTGCTATAAGATTCTTGGTTACATCACCGTTATTTTTAGTCTGCTTGCGCTGAAACAAAATAACAACATCACCCTGACCAAACTTCAACTCTTTTGTAAGATACTCCCGCTTTTCCTTTGCATCATAAGCATTTTCGTACCCAGGCATCATACCACGCATACGTTTCTCTTCACAATAGGCACACCATTCAAGGTCTTCAGCACCTTCAGTGTTAGAATTAACAGTTACCCTATCATCGGCAAACCACTGATTACCAAACTTCTTCAATATTATAATACAAGCATACTCATCCCTGCCTATGGAATAGGAACCATTGTCGAAAACCATCTTTTTCCATACATATGCAGTTTTATTCTTATATGCATTCTGCTGTCCTATATAATTCAATACATACCACTTTGCAAGTATGTAAAGATAATTGAGCTTTGTCTCCCCACTCATACGAATAGTTCTATTGATATCCGCCCTATCAACACCAAAAACCCATGAACCATTTTCATCAAAGTCAAAAGAAAGATTGTCTATATTGATTTTATTATAAAAATCTTTATACTTATAAGGCTTTAATTCCTCAACAGGTTTCACTGAAGAATCAAATATAATACCATCCTGTTGAGTAACAACAAAATTATACCACGGCTGAGTGCTTATACCCTTTGCTATATGTATCCCCTCAAGTGAAAGACGCTCATTAAGAAACTCTTTTGTGTAATGATTGAGTGCTACACAAAAAAACAATTCCGCACCAGTCTGTATCTTTTTAACCTTAGTAGACATCAAATCAAACAATGTCATATGAATCGCTCCTTTAAATTTTGTACTTATATTATAACATAGCTATATTGAAAAGTCAATACCCTAACTACAAATTCTATAACCTGATACAAAATAGCCTACATATTTTATGCAATATGTAGGCAAAAACTAACTTTTTATTACTTTTAAAATACAATAACCATAAATATATAGCAAAAATACAGATAATGCTATATTTAATAATTTTTCCTCTTTCTTTAACTTTGGACTTAATATTGCTAATATAAAACCCATTATTGGAAATATTGATACAAAGTAAGTTACAACAATTGGCTTGTATAAAAAATTATCTGAATCTTTTTTATTATTCGAGTTCTCCTGACACATCTTTTACAACTCCTGTAAAATACAAATCCTTTAATTCCTCTATTCTATTCTCAATATCTATCATACCATCTAATTTCACCATTATAAAAGCTAAATATGTTACAGTAAAATATTGACTTCTTTTTAAATCATTGTATGCAAAATTCTTATCCATATCATTACCTTTTATTGAACCCGCATTCTTCACAAATTGAATTACACTATCATTCGCAGTTGACCACGGTAAAACAATATTTTTTAACGCATTGTACAACATCAAATAAGAATTAACATCACATATAGAACATATATCTGCTATTACACTATTCAACTCCTCAAAATCAAAGAAAGCACCAACAGAACCATTAAATAATCTCTCACGCATATCTAACCACATCTTGTATCGCATAATTGCAGTTGATGCTCTCATTTTCAATAATGACACATAATTTTTATCATAATTTTCACCTTTATAAATACGATAAGGCTTATCATCATTATATGTATTCTCAGATAACTTTGCCCCTGTCAATGATAAAATATATGCTTGTGAATCAAGTAAAATCTGTTCTAACTTTATAATACCGTCCCATAAACCTACTACAATATATTCTTCATTATCATCACTAACACTTTTTTTAATATAAACACAATCATTAATAGATAAATCAACAAAATAATTTGTACTAAATTTTACTTCAGCTAACATATCTGAAACCATCAAGATTTCCTCCTAATATTCAATGTACTTTTTGGCATAGTGCTTTTAGTCACACCAGAACCGACTTTAGCAATACCCGATTTCTTGATTTTTGGTTTTATACCTTCATTCTTATCAAACTCTTCTTTTGTAGTTGTATACGCATCAACATTAACTTCAATATCTGGAAATATACCTGCCTCCATATCTCGCCTATTTTTAGCCGCTATGGCATCAACATCAATACCCTTGCCACCTGTCATGTCCTTTAAATCTACAACTAATTTATGCTGCTCTGCAAATGCCAAATATTCCTCTTCAGTTGCCCATGTTCTAAAAGGTAATACAGGTACAGTAGTTACACTAACATCAAAAGAATTTGTATCGATACCATAATATTCTGTACTATCTACCTCTCGCATTGTCTGTTCAAACTCTTCCTGTAGTTTCAACCATTCATCATTCTTTACCCACTGCTCTGCTAATGTAAAAGCAATTTTTGTCAACATGAAACAACAAATGATAGTTATTACTATAACTAAAACAGAAAACCACTTAAATACAGGATTTATCAACGTCCTTAAATCATGTATCAGTACATTTTTGCATTGTTCCTTAGCTTTTTCGATTTTAGCATTATCAATAATTTCACCAGTAAATTCAGCAGCAATATAATCTTTATCCCTTACATAATTATCATATACAGCAGCTACATGCAACCATTGAACAGTGTACTCACTTCTTAATGACATATTGCTTGGAATAGAATTATCCTTTACATCAAAAGGCGGAGCATCTTTAACAGAACTTTCAAAATGAACAGAATACTCTATACTGCCATCCTCATTCTCTACCTGAACTATATCAGTTACTGTATATGGAATTTCACCTAATTCCTGTACATAATCAATATTTTTCTCGGATATTCCAGTAAATATTTGCTCCTTACATATACCCAATATTAACGACATTAACAAAGTCGCTATTAAACAAAATATTGTTGTTAAACGAAATTTAACAGTTGACTTGCTATTCAAGTATTACACATCCTTATCATTCATCGCATCTACCACATCTATTATATCTAATGTTTTACCTACTTGTACTTCTACATCTTTATGCTCTGAAATAAACAATTTCATTACTTTACAAAGTTCTATTTCATCCTGCTTCCGCGATAATCTATGTTCACGTATGTATCTTTCTGCTATCCTTTTAGCATCTTCAACACTTAAATCTGCCTCTTTATCAAATTTCACAGATGCCTGAACTGTCTTGACAGAAAAAAATGCCGCTAAAATAAATAAAACTACTGTACAGATATTTGCTATCTTAAAAGCTATTATCTTGATAATAAATAAATGTACAGTAGCTTGTATTATGAAAACTAACAAAAGACAAATGTAAACTAAATTAAACCAGTCAGAAGAAGAAAAATAAGACTTGCGTACTTTTTTCCTCAACTTATTCAAATTAACCTACTACACCCTTCTTTAAATAATTATTAAGTGACTCGTAAGAATTTATACCCTTTTCTTTTAATTCCTTTAACTTTGCAACTCTCTCCTCCTCAGTCCATGCTGTCAAGTTTTCAAGCTCATTAGTAAACAAACATACAAGCTCTGTATAAGTCCAACGCCTTGCAGGTAAAAACAACGAATCAATTTCTATCATCTTAACCTTAGAAACATACTTCGATACCTCTGGTCTTTCGAGTATCTTCTTCCCCACTTTGAACTCTTTTGCAAAATTTCGTCTTGCACTTTCAAAAAACTTTCTACTTGTGTTCATAAATACAGAATCACTAAATGACTCATCATTTATCATTGTGTTATAGTAAATAAAAAGTATTTGATTGATGTCCAACGAAGTATGCATCATAACCTCATTAAGTGAAAAATCCTCTCTTACAGCCAAAATTTCATCTTTTACAGCCGATGCAACAGACTCCTCCACAATAATGCTGTTTTCAAAAAATGTATCATTTAACAACTCAAGTACATTACTTTTTTTCTTCTTCACAAGATTTAAATCAGAAGTTCTCAAAAGTTCATGCCTACCCAAACTGCTAATTATACTTGTTAAAGAGTCAGCCCAAAAACATAAAGACATACTATACAAATCATACAACTTATAATACTTGATGTACGTCTTAGAATTATTATTGACAGAGGAACTATCAATAATCAAACCTAACTCAATTATCTTTGCCTTAATCTCCTCAGGCGTTTTATTGTTCAACACAAGATTAATGTAGTCAAACGGTACAACACCAAACAAAAACTTCAAATTAGAAATTTCAACAGCAGACCACAAAACTTCATTTTCCATATTTCTACATCCTTTCTCTTACCTTCAAAATTACAAACTTAAATAAAATTATAAAGATTTACTGATATTACAAATTTTAAATGTCAAAAATCTTCTCAATAATCTTAGGAAAATCTTTAATTCTGAAAGTCCCATAATAAGTGTATAACACATCAATTAACTCAGATTCCTCATTAAATGCTGAAATAATAATATAATGATTGTAAAAATTCAAGACATAAAACAATCTGTACTTATTCTGATATGTCTTAACTAACTCGAATTTATAATTATATATACGATTATGTCTTTTATAAACTACATGCTTACAAAAGTCAATAAATTTTTTCTTTTCACTATTAGACTCACCATTATTCATACCCTGCTTTATCCCTATCTAATATTACCCGCTTTAATGCATCTATATTTCCCTCTTTTGATACTAAATACTTATAAAGCTCCTGCCTTAAAACTGAAATATCCTCATCACTATTGTTTTCAGTCAATACATACAAAATATATGACAATTTATCCATGTTTATTCGTTCTAAGACACTCTTCATGTAAGCATCAGAACAAATACGCAATAATTTTATTTCATTTATACAATCTGAAACTCTAAAATCTGGATTATACTTCGGTGCTGGCATATATTCAGATGCTGCATTCATAAGAATCTTATCAACAGAAAATATGTTACTTCCAAAATAAAATTGCATTAAGCCACCTTGTGGATTTCCATTTAAAATTATATCAATTGTATCACTACCAATTATTCCCTCTAATTTTTTTGAATAATTCGTTAATGTACTACGTAAATTTTCCTTGGTACAACCAAAATACTCAGCAGCTTTCGGAACACCATGCCTCAAAGTATATAATAATCTGTCTACAGCAGTAGACTTTTTAAGCCATTTACCCTCCTTTATAAAATTACTAATCTCCTTCAAAGCTGCCATTTCTTCATCTAACAAAGCAAGTTCTTCCTCATTGTCAGTTTGAGTTTTTGCATATGCAACTTGCTTAATAGCTGCTTCAATTTTTTTAAACACTGTCAACAACAACACCTCACAAAATAAATGTTTTCAATTGAAAACAAATTTAATTCAAAATAAAACAAAACATAAAACCCAAATCATAAAACATAACCTAAATCAATTTCATAATTCAATATAAATTTTGCAACTATTCAAAAATAAATGTTTGTTGCAAAAATTTTCTTAAAACTATTTAAAACATTAAAGAAAAATCTTCTTCACATAAATGATTTTACTTCAAATACCCAAAAAACATAAGACCAAAACATAAATGTAAAAATAAATGTTATCTTTAATAATTTTCTTCTTTTTTCAAATTTTTTTCGTAGGCAAGGTTTCCAACCCAAAAATTCAAGAAAATAAAACCAAAAATAGAAAAATCAATCTTATTCTTAACACTATTCTTTATTAGTTTTAAATGACCATACCCCTTATCTTTTTAGATTATCTATAAATGTTTCAACCTGACAACTTAATGTTTTTCAAAAACATAAAATTTAATCAAATCAAAAAATTAATCTTTCAACTCTCTTGAAAAATACTTGACTCTCTTATAATACAATATACTATCATACTTTAATAACTCAAATACCCTTAAAACATATAATTCTTATTAAAAGTTACATAAAATTCTTACATAAACATTTAAATAACCAATCAAACAATAAAATTAACCGATGATTATACAAGCAATAAATATCAAGTATATATATCCAAACTACTTCAAAATCTTAAAATTAACAACAATAA